>Ga0209345_10001067_pt1 | contig 34187 bp, 44 predicted proteins | sample Cruoilmetagenom7_FD_187294 | JGI IMG/M metagenome (GOLD analysis project Ga0209345, IMG submission 187294) | Oil polluted marine microbial communities from Coal Oil Point, Santa Barbara, California, USA - Sample 7 (SPAdes) (version 2) | ecosystem: Environmental > Aquatic > Marine > Oil seeps ...
GTACTACGCTATGTAAAAATTGTTAAACAAAGAACAGGGATCAACTCCAGGCAGGTTTTTATTCCATTAGACCCACTATAAAATCTCACCCTATATGGGACAATTCTGTCACCTTATATGGGGAATTTAAAAGCAAATTATATCCTCTGTAAAAAGCGTTTTGATTTTAATTAAAAGAAGCTGCTTAATCTTAATTAAGCAGCTTCAGATAGCTTTAAAAAGCTTTAGTAGTTTGTAATCAGAAGCTACTTTCCTTGTGTTTGTTTTGCCTTTGCGACTGAGTATGACAACTCGACAGGTTTGATGTTAAACTCCTTGAAGGTTTCCCGAATATCTGGATGATCATTCAGGCTTAGTATGAATTTGGATTTGGTATCAGATAAGACTATGGCTATGTGATGATAATCAGAAAGTTCTAAATTGTGCTGATAGTATGGGGCTTTGTAATAAGGCGGGTCAAGGTAAAAAAAGGTTTCGGGTCTGTCGTAACGCTTGATAAATTCATGCCAGGGCAGGTTCTCGATTGTAACATTAGAGAGACGAAAATAAACATCTGAAAGTTCATCTTCCATTCTTAAAAGATTGATTCTTGGTTTGCTTAGCTGGTTTGTACCGAATGTCCGGTTTTTCACACGGCCGCCAAAACACAGGCGCTGAAGATAATAGTATCTCGCTGCTCTCTGAATGTCGGTAAGTCCACCTGCTTCCTGCTGCAGCTTCCAGTCTTCCCACCATTCCCGTGATACCAGCAGCCATTTAAACTGCTTTAAAAACTCCTCGAGATGGTTCTGCAGTACCCTGTAAAGACAAACCAGATCACTGTCAAGATCGTTTATAGTTTCATATTTTGAAGGTTCTTTGCGGAAAAATACCCATGCAGCGCCAGCAAACACTTCGCAATATGCTTTGTGTGCAGGCATCATTTTGATTATAGTTTCTGATAGTTTTGATTTTCCTCCGATGTAGGCAAGCGGGCTGTTCATAACACATCCTTGTGCACAATAGTTGCTTGTGCTATAAACCTTGTGCTCGGTCCGAGCAGGAAGACCGTCAATTATGATGTCTGGCTGTGCTATGAACAGTCATTCGCCAGTGGAAAGTTGCTGCTTTCCACTGGCGGTCTTCCTTATATATTATTCTGGAAATACCATTGATATTGTATAGGTTATTTTTAGCTGGCCTGCGTCCGCTACTGTTACGGCTGAGGATAATAGATCTCTGGATGTCATAATAAAATAATTCTCATCAGCAGCCAAACAGGCCTCTGCTACCACAATACTTCCACCTGAATTATTATTATAAATTCTTTCAAAAGTTGTATCCCATGTTCTTGTGCCACTTGTATACGCTGGCACACCGGCAGGTGAGGCACCATAAGACATTTCTCCGGAGCCCGTGCCATGCGCAATTAGAGCAGCAAGATTATACCCTTCAAAACTTTCTGCATCTGTACCTGTGCCTATTAAAATTCCGGCGCCGTTGTCTCCCAATGCGGCGGAGTATTGTAGTTCGGGGTAATCGTTAGATATAGTATTAATAGCCCCTCCCGATCTTAATGTGTTTAAATGACCAGCTCCAAAAGTTGCCGTTCCAGTACCTCCGAGATAACAAGCAAAACAATACAAACAATTATAAAAATTACGATTCCAAGAATGGCTGCGGTCTTTAAAACTTTCTGTTATCTTCCCGTCTTTATCCTTGACCTGTACCGCCAAATGAGCCAGCGGTACAGGTATTTGCAGTATTCTGCTTAACTTTTCAAACTCAAGATATTTGTCTTCTGTTTTTGTTGGGTGCATTTTTTCTCCTTATAATATTATAATAATTCTGCTTCACAAGTTACTGTTGGTACGGGTACTGTTAAATCTTCATCCCTGCTGTACGCATTACCTGCTGTATAATTTTCTGACTGTGCGATTGTAGGCGCAGGCACTGTTAAGGCTTCGTTGCTGCTATACACATTGCCTGCTGTGTAAGTATCATCGCATGCTATTGTAGGCTCTGGAACTGTTAAAGTATCAATAAAATATGAAATATTATAGACTGTTCTGCTTGACAGATTAACGGTTCTTCCGTCAGCAAACTTCACATACAGATGATCCAGGCCTTGATCCTGCATGACAAATATACGTGCGCCTGAAATGGGCTGTGCGACTTCCGAAATCGGCAGAAAACTGCTGTCACCTACCACATCAACAAGTACAGAGTCCTGGATTCCATAAACTCCTGCCGAATCTATAGTGACTGCCCAATACGTGTGTAGTCCCACGTCTGACTGTATCGCCATAGATGTAGTCCCTTTCATTGTTCCAACTACATCCGCGTCTTCAAAAACATCACCTCTTCTAAGTTCAGTGACAGCTACAGGCAGCTCACCTTCTGTTATAATCCATGCTAACGAAACAATATCCCCGGTAACCATTGCTATAAGGTTAGATACAACTCCCTGTGTAATACTTAGACTACATGTTGCTGCGGTTAGACTTTCATTCCCGCTTGTATCAACTGCCTTAAGCCAGAAAGTACGGCTGTCCGTCCATGCTGGTTCTATGTCAAGCTCAATACTTAACGTTTGCGATATAAAGATTCCTGTGTCCCAGTCTGCTCCATATCGGACTTCATAATATGATAAATCTGTATCGATACTTGCATCCCATGACAGTCTTACAACTTCTGACAAGATTGAAGCAGCAAAGCCTGTGACAGGCTGCGGTGGGTTGTTTTTCCCTTCTATTGTATGAGTAACTATATCTGAAGCTTCTGAGCGTATATCATACGGGGAGAAAGCAAATATAAGCACTTCATACTCACAATCCCCGTCAACATTTATTATCTGGATATTGCCCTGTGATGCCTCGCAGGGGGGTGTAATTCTCCATGCACGATTTGCACTAAGCGGCACATCATCTTCATCAACAAGATCAACAACAAGCCTGTAATATGCTATAACAGTGCTTGTGAAACTATCTACAGTGAAATTAATCACCATCTGTGTGACAAGAGCGCCGTTCCCAGAGGATATTATGACCGCCTGGTCTGATATAATACTGTCAATAACAGGCTTTGCAGGGGGAAGTAAGGTTATGTCAACCGGCTGAGTAATATGTGGATCAAACGCCGGGATAGTTCCGGAGTCTGCAGTATGGACTCCTGGAGCGGCATCAATAAGCGTAAGCCTGGCAGTAAGGTCGTTCAGGGGCTCAATGCTGTAAATAATATGATCAACACTTTCCTCATCTGTCTCACCAAACATGATAAGATCGCCGACATCCACGCCGGTTACAGGTGCGGAAAATGATAAGGTTGTATATTCACCTGTCCCGGGATTAACGAGATTTGCCAGTACGCTTTCATTATTCAGCGTCCTGAACCTTGCCACATAGGTTTTTCCGGTCTCAAAAGTAAAGGTTTCGTCTGTTGTTACCTCATCAACATCATCACCAGACAGATGTATTGTTTTTACGCGGCCCCAGCCAAGCCCCCAGCATGGCACGTCATGTGATACTTTGACCAGGTCGCCACGCGTGCAGCGCAGGTTCTCAACATCAACATACAGGATGTGTTTTTCAGGCCGTAATTGAGCATTTGCAATGTAGTATCTGCCTGTTTTCCATAGATGATCTGCATCGGTTATGCCTGGGACTTCAAGTTTTTCAAATTTTGATGCGTTTGCATCTGTATAACCGTCTGCATATACAACCATCTCATCTGGCAGCCAGCTTTCTTCTCTGTTAAGAAACGGCATTTTAAAGGCATGAATTTCGTCGGAAAATACCTTTGAACCCTTGTAACCCCATGAATTTCTGGGAGTAAAGTGCTGCACACAAAAGGTTTGCGGGATATCATGTACAATAGAATATTGACCGTCCACAACAGCATATGCGCCTCTGCCTGTGGGTGCTATTTTCCGCAGGACTTCAAATACAGTGGATTTGGAGTTTAAGACGCCGTTAAATTCAAAACTGTTTGCAGTACACCAGTCAGCCCATGTCTTGAAGGCATCTGCATCAAGCCTTGAATTTGCCAAAGGCCGTTTATTTGCATCGCCTGTGAGAACATCGACATAAGCCCATGCCGGACTTGATGTTGTTAGAGGCGCAGTCCATGCAGATCCGTCATATGTTTTTAGCTTTGCGGATGCAACACAGTTATATGTGTCAACTATTCCGGAGAGCTGCTCGGTTGCCTTGATGCGCAGGGCTACAAGATTCATATTAGGAGCTTTAACAGGCGCATCGCTGTCTGAAGTAACAATCACGCTTCGCATTGAAGACCAGTACAGATCATTATATAAATAGTCGCTGTGATCTTCATGGCATGGGTCCTGAGCCCACACGCTATCTCCGCCGGCAATAGAAAGCCATATCCTTCTTATTCTGATTTCCCACTGTTCGTCCGGATCTACGGAAAGCCTGAAGCTCTGACGCAATGCAGTGCCGTCCTCACCCACCATACCTATGCGATTTGTCGTCCAAGGCCACACCGGAATAACTTCCTGAAACTCGGGGATGCTTTCCCACACACCAGAGCCACTTACAGATTTCTGCGCTGCCAGGGTTATGCCCAGAGCGTGCTTATTGTTAGGCACATACCTATCAAGGTAAAATAGGCCTTGGGGGGCTGTAAGATCAAATATGATTTCGGATGCGTTTACAGCTGCTGTTATCACCGTCCACTCAGTGTCCACATGAGTTGGCCAACCTCCAGAGCCTGTCTGATATTCCCAAGAGGGGAGTAGGTTGTTGTAATCGTCCTGCTGCACATTGGTCTCATATATAGAGGGCAGGTTCTCTGTTGTTCCGACTACTATTTCACAATCGTCAAAATCTGCAATTGCTGTCTCGCCTATTTTGTGTTCAGACAGGTCAAGGTCACCAAGACCGAGGCAAAACAGCATACGGATATACTGATCATTGCCAATCAGCTCTGTGTAAGGTTTTGAGGAAAGGGGAGGGAATATGCGATGTGTGCCGTATATTTTCGGTACTGTGCCGAATGGCGCTGATCTGTTTTTTGTGCCTGTAATAGAAAAAGAGTTCTGGATGCCCATATTACTTGCAAAACCGCCTGCGTCTATTGCCGGAGGAGGGCATATTGCATTAACTGCAAGGCTTCCTGCGATACCAACCCCAGCAGATAAAAAACCGCCTCCAATTGTGCCGGCACCCATATTCCAGGCTGCCGGCGCCATATAAGGCGCTGCGACTGCAAGGGCAAGTGTGGCAACCATTAATATTGTGCGCATTGGGTTTTTACCGTCACCACCGCCGGAAGGAAAAACAAAAACCGTGATTATTTTATTTTGCCTGATCTTGAATGAACCCCATTTTGCACGAGGGATAAGATCATCTTCACAGTAGATGCTAAGGTTAGCATTTGACAGACCGGCTGTTTCAATAGACTCACTGATAGTAGCCCCTGGGATAACGTTCCAGTGCTGCTTTTTCTGTGAAAAGGGGCTGCTATATATTATCATATCTGTAGAAACCAACTACTTTTTTCCCCCAGGTTAATCCATTATATTTTTCAATACAGGTATTCACTTTTTGTTCGCAGTGCAGCATGGTGCCAGGGAAAGTAACGACTCCAACATGCCAGGGACAGGTTTTAATCCGCAAAACAATAACATCTCCTGCCTGCTCTTGTCCTGATGCGATATCCTGCCATTTGGCTGATTCTCTTACTATTATATCGGGTATAACCTTAGATGTTACATTTTTATATGCCCATGAAAAATCGTTTAAATGCACATTAAAAACCTCTTTGTACACTTTCACAACCAGATCCCAGCAGGTAAAGCCAGGGTCCTGGAATTTTCTTCCGATATAATTATTTGCCCAGGCAGGCATTAAAATAATCCTGGGAAGTTGTTTGGGGTAAAGGTATCAGCCGGATAAGGTTCGTCTAAGATATTTTCATAAGACAGATCCCCTTCAACTGCAAGAACGTCATAGTCCGCTGTTTTCAGGGTAAAATCAAAGGGTCCGGCTTCCACAAAGCCGGTGGATGTTTCCATGTCATAAAATAAAAGCTCAAGGGATATTGTCGGCGCTGTTGTAAGGCTGCGGATCGTCTGCACTATCTGCCTGTCAACATTATCAATAATCAGTTTTACGCGGCTTATTTCGTCTTCTTTGTCGGCTGGAAGGTCTATCTGGAACGGGAAAGCCGTGTATTCAGTTGAACCGACTGTTATATTTTCGCGGTTATTAATGAAATATAAGGGCTGGTCTAAATCTGCGTGATCGATTGTCAGCAACAAAAAAAAAGGATCATCTGATTCCTGGTCATATATTGCCTTACGCGCATTTGTGCTTAAAATTCTCATGGCATCTGCTCCAGGGCGAATGACACCCGCCACAATAATGATTTTGAAGGTGTATAAACCGGTTGCCCAGTGAACCTGAACTCCTTTGTTATTTGTGTCCGGGGGGCCGCATAATCAAATCTTAAAGCACAGTTGGCAAGATAGAATGCGTCAAAGATCTCTACCTGCGCATCAGTCATGTTCATATTGATTTTTACAGGCCGGTTGCCTGCCGTGAATCTGCGGCGGACTTTTTCTGGTCCAGCGTCCATAGAGGTTCGGATTGTCAGCTCCGGTGTGGTTTCTGAAAACCCTTCCTGTAATGGAAGTTGCGGCAATCCTGTTGGCCATGCTGCCATTATCTCACCGCCCCTGCCCTGTTAAGGCCGAATGTAGAATTTATTGTTCTGCCGACATTACCGCCCCTTGATATATTGTCTGCAACCTCATCAATTACAATCTGTATGAGCTGCCTGCCATTACCGGATCTGCCTTTTTCAACATTAACCTCGCTTTTGGTGTTATTAATTACGTTGACCGTTACTCCGGAGGACAAAGCCTTGACTCCGAGATCACCGCCAGAAGTTCTGGTTAAGGGCATAACAGCTTCTGGCCCGGCCTCACCCATTAAGCCCATGCCCTGCGCCATAGGAAAAACAACCGGCTTTGTTACTACTCCGCCTTTTGCAAACGGAACGAGATTCCCGTCGCTGAAAACATTGCCCTTGGCGCTGGCAGTGGCACTGGCACCGCCAAGCCAGCCTGTAAAGCTGCCCATAATTGGAGCTACGACTGCCTGTTGAATCATCATCTGGGTAATCATCTTTGCGAAGGACTCCAGGATGTCGCCGAATGTGGCGTCTGCATCCCACAGCATATCGTTTAATGTGGATGAGAAATGGCTTCCCCAGCCTGTTATTGCTGTGGCCATCTCCTGTGAGAAAGTGGAGCTGGTTGTTTCTTTTAATTTTCCCATTTCAGCATCATAAGTTTTTGTCCATTGCTCCAGCATTTTGGTGTCGTCTTCATATTTTTTCTTATTTATTTCATTTTCTTCCTTTAACAGAAATTTACTATAGTCGAATTGATCCAGCTTTGCCTGTTTTTCACGGTGCAAAAAGACGTTTAAGCTTTCAAATTTTTCTGTGTTTTGTTTGTCATAATCAACTATCTGGCCTGCATAATCTTCGCCTGGGGAAACAGGCCATTGGGAGATTGCCTGTTTTGCATTTAAAGCAGCTTCAGTAACATAGTTCAACTTATCTGTATAAATTTCAAAAAGCGCAAAGTCCTCTTCTTTTGTGCCAAAATCAGCAGCGCCGAGGGACAGACCAGGGACTGTAATGTCTTGCATTGGTATTACAGGTTTTTTGCTTGTTTGTTTTTTTGGCTTACCATCGTAATATTTCAATGAATCCTGTAATGTTTTTAACTGAAACTGATACGCTTTTATTTTTTTTTCAGCCTCTTCAGTATGTCCTGCTCCTTTCCAGAAATCGAGCATTCCTTTAGAATTTGAAAGCTCTCCGTCTAATATTTTTATCTGACCTTTAATTTCCTGTATTCTTTTTATTGTATGGTCTCTTGCCGTTGGCGGTGAAAAAAAATTTACCCAATATTCTGTTACAAGCTTTAATTGCCCGCCCAGATCTTTAACAAGAGGGGTTATAGCTTTAACAGCATTTGCAAAAGCATCCAATGCGCCGGTTTCCATAAACTCTTTTTTCATTTCAAAATATGCATTATGCAAACGATTAATCTGCGCCTGGGCTGTTTTGGAAGCCTCCGCCACACTGCCTTTATAACGTCCGCTTAATGCCTCTGCAAACTTAGGAAGAAAATCAACAGCAGTGACCTTTCCCATCTCAAGCATTTTTCCTAATTCCGCCGTGGTCACATTCATGGCCTTAGCTGCAATTTGAAACGCGCCTGGCAGACGTTCGCCAAGCTGCCCTCTTAATTCCTCCGCCTGCACAGTGCCTTTAGAAATCATTTGGCCAATGGCAAGCAAAGCGCCACTTGTTTCGGCAGATGATAATTGCAGTGCAGTTGAAGCCTCGGCCATAGCAGTATAAATATCTTTTACGGCCTGCCCTTCCAGCGCAGTACCTCTTGCCGCTGCTGCTATTTTTTGGAAATCCGATATCTGATTTTCAAAAACAAGCCCCAGTCTTTCCGACTCAAGCCTTAAAAACTTTTGAGCTTCAGCCCCTGCCTCAACAGAACCAAGCGCAGCCTCAAGCCCTCTTCCCATTTTTTCGGCTGCTATGCCTGTTTGAAGGAAACTTTTTGCTACTCCGCCAACTCCAACAGCCACTCCAAGCCCTATAAAAGCAGATTTTAAACCAAATACCTGCTTTTTGGCCGATTCCATATGCGAACCGGCAGTCTTAAAGGCCTTGGATGTTTTGTCTTTTGCGCTGATTATTATTTCAACTTTATTCTTTTGCATTTTTTTCCGTCAAAACCCCTGAACAAAAAGATAAAATAAGGTCATTAAGATAATGTTTTATGGTGTCAAAGCTGTAAAAAGTAATGGCTGAGTATATTGCCTGCTGGTTTATGCCGCCGAATGAGTCCATCCAGCAGGTTGATTGTGCGATTTCGATTGCCAGGGCTGCGATGCGTGGAAGATTGCCTGGCGGCGCATTATCACAGCCTTCGCACACAGGCGTTCTGTTTTTTATTTTGGCGTTTTCCCGGCATGTTTTGCACATTTTCGGGCTATGTCTGCATGTCCATTTCCCGTATTCAAAGACTTTTTTTTTACAGTGTCCCATTGAGCCACAGCATCGGCCATAATCCTGTATGCCAGTTTGTCATTTGCTGAAAACAGCATGGCTTTTGCATCCGTAGAGCATGTTACAGGCTCGCTTTTATGGTCAACAATATCTGACCAGCCCACAACATGCTCTATGCACCAATAGTATGCGAACAACGTAACACGTACGCTTTCTATGTTGTTGCCCTTTGTATTATCAGGCACATCCTGTAATGATTTTAATATGCAGCGTGTCCTGGACGGAAGTGTCTCAGGGATTACAAAAAAAACTGCATCGTCAATTGTTATTTCAAGCTTTGCTATGTTTTTTAATTGCATTTTGTTCATCCTTTATGGATTCCCGCCTTCGCGGGAATGACGACATGGATCCCCGCCTTCGCGGGAATGACGATTATGATTGTGGAGACGGGCGAACACAAGATTCGCCCCTACCCAAAACATTTAATAATTCATCCAACCAAAAACCCAAAACCCACAACCCAAAACCTTTAATACGATGCCTGGTCGTTAATAAGAACAGCCTGAAAACATGTGTCGTCAGGTGATGCATTCTGAAAATAACCTGTAAATTCAAGTGATACCCAGATTCCTCCAGGGCCTGACAGCTCAGGAGAGTTTCGTTTATACGTCAGCTCATTTATTGTGAGCTCAAGGGAATTTGTGCCTGATGTGAATGTTGTCACCAGGCTTGATTCAGTGCTGTCTATTGCTTTGTCTAACAGGGTTGCATCCTCAAACATCGCCTCCAGGGATCCTGAAATAGAGACAATTCCTTCAGGCAGCGCCCCTCGGATTCCGCCGCCGCCTATTACGTATGAACCTGCATCCAGATTATTTGCAAAGGACATTTTCAGGTTACGCGCAGTGGCAAGAGAGCTGCCTCCTTCTGTTATTGCAGCCTGAAAGTTTTGAAATTTCGTCAGGGCAAGCTCATCCGGAGCGGCATCAAATGAAGATGTATCAAGGGTTTCTTTTGCGCCTATAATTCCAAAATCTGCAGTCAGTTCATTATCTCCGCCAATATCAATACTCATTGAATCTATCTTGCAGCCGTTAAAGAGAAAAAACTGATTGATATCTGTAAAACCCTGTTCGATAACGAGGGATGGAACATCATCTGAAACCTGAAAAGTATGATTATAGGGGCCTGTGCCTGTTGTGACAGGATCTCCGAGCAAAGCCTTTAGCCAGTTCCCAAAATTCAGGATATCAACAGGCACTGTTATACTGCCTGAAACATCAATATTACCGTCTGACGGTTCAATAGGATCACGACGGCCTGTAATTGTTGCAGATTCAATCTGATTGCGTGTTGATTTTAATGCTGATGAGTTGACAGGGCATAATATGCCTGCCGGTGTATCAGGTGTTGAGCCGTATGTTGTTTCAAAATCTATTACTATTTGTCCCTTGCTTCCCTTTGCCTGTGCCATAGTTTTATACTCCTGTTGTTTCTGCTGTGATTGTATATTCCAGGCCGTACACATATGTGCCGGAATCTGCAAAAACCAGATCCTCGGTTACAGGCCACGACCTGCCGTATGATGTAATTAGACCTATTAATTTTTCCCTGACTTTTTCAATCATATCAAAACTGTCAGATGCACCGGCCGAGTTTGAGCGCATGTTTTTTATCACTGCGAGGACTGTGAAAGTCATTACATGTTTCGCTATTGCAGCGCCTATGATCTCCGCAGGCACAAACCGTGCACCTGCATATACAACAAGCAGGGCAGGGAGCTTATAAGGCTGTTTGATCAGTTCCTCAAAATCTCCTATGCCTGAATCAACCGTAATTACAGATTCAATTGTTTCAAGCGCTGTTATAATCTCTGCCTGTGTTTCAAGAATCATTTTAATATTTTCCGCAGATAATCGTTTATTATCAAAGTAATCTCTCTTTGATTTTCTGTGTTTACTCCAAGATGCCGCCTGACCGGAATTAATGCAGCGAGCCCCCTGCCTGCCCTGCCTCCAAACTGATGCACGGCTGCATAATCTTTGCTTGTTTTGTCAGGACTTACTACAACAAAATCCATACCTGCCCGGTACACGGTTCTGCGCAGATGATGATCTTTTGTCAAAATCTTTCTGCCTGTAAGAAATTTTTGAAAGGCGCCGGTTATTCCGCCTTTTTTTGTATACTTTTTTTTTCCGTAGGCTGAATATAAGGTTCTGATCTTCAAGGGCTTCCAGGGCTTTCCATCAGGGTCTTTTTCATCTTTGAAAAGCTTTTCCCTTTCCCTGACCATATATTCTCCCACCGACTTCATTGCCGGCTTTAGATTAATGTTCTTTGCCAGGGCTTTATTGATTGCTCTGTCTTGTATTTGTACGTCTATGCTTATACCCATATCAGTAATTATCCAGTGAGCCTGCAGAGCTGTCTGATGTACGGCCTGTTGAAAAGATACGGTCTGTTTTTACAGTAGACACACCAACAGTATCCTGCGAAGTTTCAGCAGGGGCATTGGGGCCGAGTGAAACTGACCCGCTTGATACTCTTTCGAGAAACCGTATATCATCCTTATGCCTTGAGCTTCGGTTCTCATTGTATATCTGCCGCCGGGAAAAAAGATTATAAATGGCGATATCTACTGAACGCTTACGGATAATATCAGGCACGGGATCAAAGGGCACAGTGTAGCGTTCTGCACAATATGAGTTAATTTCCGCATCTGCATCCGCAATGGCCCGATCCGTTATGGAAGCGTCCACAATTCCAAGATCCTCATCATCTGTGAGCTGTATCAGCTCACTTTCAGGGATCTGTTCTTTTATGTCGTCAAGGGTGCAATAGGCCATTATTTAACCTCTTTTCCCTTGTTTTTTACTTGCACAAATTTTTGTTTTTTATCCGCCAGCAAATCTTTCGCAACATCTTCAGCATACTCTACTATCTCGCCCTTTATATGCGCAGGATGCCCTCCAATATTAACGGATGGACTTGGACCCATGTATTTTATTTTCATTTTTGTCCTTTTTTGTGTTTCATTCGGCAGGGGCGGATTCTATATCCGCCCCCGGCTTATTATGTTGCGTATGTATCTGCCCATAGATACCCAACATCAGAGGCCACTACTGCGATGTCTGTCTCCTCTGCAACCTCATATACGTCCTGATGTTCCGCTTTTTCCCGCCACGTTGTTGTTCTTCGCGGCTGTCCGTTTTCGTATGCAATCCTGACCTGCAAACCTGCGGTAAGCATTTTTAAGCCAATTTTTGGGGCGCGATGATAAAGAAAACCCATGCCTTTGCCTGCATTGACCGTCCAGATATCGACGGCATTAAAATCCGTACCTGCTGCGGTTTCTTCAGCGTCTGAATATACTGCAGATCCTATAAGCACCTGATCAAGATCAAGGATGGCTGCAAGCAGCTCAGCTGTTAAAACCCCGCGCTGGGTGTACTTGATTTTGTCTAAGACTGCCTCGCACTCCTTGAGCGCCATATAGGTTGCAAAATCGAGAACTAATGTGTTTGGCCTGACTCCGGTTGCAGCTTTAATCGCCTTTGTGCCTGTTATTATATCTGCAAGAAATGTATTTGTTGATCCTGCAGGCGCCCATAACCCTTCAGCATCTGCTCCGCCTGAATTTCCGTCCACCCAGGTTGTACCGGTAACAGCGGCCGCAATTCTTCTTTCTTTTTTAAGATCAACCTTGTCTGATGCCAGCTCTATGGCATCCTGATCCGGCTTGATCGCAGGAGCGCCCTGGCTTTGAACAAATCTCCTGTCTTCATCCGTAACTTCAGATGCAAATGCATATTCTTTTGTTGAAAGCGAAACACTGGTGAGAGGATATGACCCGCGCTGCGCTCTTGTCCCAGGGGCGCGAATGCCAGCCTCATCCCTGAACCATGCTCCTTTCTGATACTTTGTGATTTTTGCTTTTGGGTCTGCTCCATCAAGGATGGGAAAAACCTGATCCGCTATATAATCTTTGTTTTTGTAGGCTGCGGACACGTTTGCAAGCGGCCCTGCTACTATTAAGTCTTTTATTCCTGGCATTTAACGATCTCCTTATTTTGTGTTTTTTGTAAAGACGGGTTTCAACCCCGTAAAGTTCAGCCTGCTGCTACGCGTGGACAGTCAACGGAGCAAGAAGAATACTGCCGAGATCGTCTTCGGCGCCACCTTCAAGCAAAAGACCGGCAGTGTATGCTGTCGCCGCTGCAGCCTTTGCCTTTCCTGCGTCTGTTGCGCCAATATATTCCAGTGTGGCAAGCACTCCTGCTGTAAGGGTTGCCCCCAAAATCACCTTTGATACCCCTCCGCAGCCCACCGGCCGGACTGCAGCGGCTTCCCCTGCTGCAGGCGCATTCTGAAGGACACCAAGCGGAATATCAGTTGCCGCGTTTGGCCTGCGAACCTTTTTGCTTGTTGTATCAAGAACTACGAATCTATATTGATCGCTTGAAAGATCTTCGTCTGCCTCAAAAGACAGGTCTATTACTTTATTTTCGGTTGCCATCTTATTTTTTCCCCTTTCGTTTTATATTGATAGATACGGGTTTTAAACAAGGGCAGCTACGGGGAGCTGCCCCTACATCACCGCCGTTTTCTATTGATAGAGACGGGTTTCAAAGCTGTCTCTACGTTATCCCTTCATTTCATCCATGTATTCTGTCACAAGGCCCGGGTGTTCCGTCTGTACTTCTGCAAAAGCGGCGCTGTACCCGATCTTTTTTTCTGACATTTTTTCTTTCGTGTATTTCTCCAGCTTTGCGGCTGCATCGCCTGTACTGATATCCGTGTCTCTTAACGCAATCTCTTTGAAGTTCACGGTTTTTGGCAATTCTTCCAAAAAGTTTTTGAACCAGGCAAGCTGTGATTCTTTGCTTTTTCCTTCTGAAAATTCAATTTCATCCACGGCCTCAAGGCTTTGCATGAATTCTGAGAGCCCTGATTTAGCCCATGCAGGGATTATCTTTCCCTCATTGAGCATTGTATCGCAAAAAGATGAAATCTGCTGTCTAACGGCCTCCTGTTTGGCCGTGCGCTGTTTTTCAGCAAACTCGGCTTCAACTTTTTTGCGTTCTTCTCCAGCCGCCTGTGTTTTTGCTGCCTCCATCTGCTCTTCTGTAAACATTGCATCCTCCTCTTGTGTTTTTGTTTCACTGAAACCGGCTTCTATTGAGTCCGGTTTCAGTGAAGCTGTTTTTTCGTCTTCTACGGTCTTTATATCCCAGTCTGGTATTATTGCGTCGGCAGTCTCCCTCCCTTCGTTTTCCAGCAGCCATTCTCTTAATTTTCTGAACACGTCTGCTATGGTTTGCCATGTCCAGGGGTTTGTTTCTGAAAACTCAAACGTCATTGCATCGTCATCATCTGAAAACGACAGATCAGTTAAACCCTTGACCGCCGGCGGCATAGCTCCAAGAAAGCCCACATGGCGAAGCCTGCCGTCCGGATAAAAACTTGCGGATCGTTTTTTGTACATTCCCTTTGCCACAGCGTCTTTAAACTCCGGAACAATATCTTTGAACTTTGCCAAAAGCAGGTTCCCTGATTTTTTCAGATCTGCAACCCATCCGAACGCCGGGGCATTGTCTTTTGGATGCCCTACAACAACAGGAGGCTCATGCTTTTTTGCGCTGAATGTTGCAACGGCTCTATCGATAACGGCATCGCCGTCGTGCTCACGGCCAGTGCTGTCAATCTGTTTTCCTCCCCTGAAAATTTCAATCCAGTCATCAAACCCTTTAAAGTTTTTCATTATTCTTCCTTATGTTGTTTTTAAATGTTTTTGCAGGCCTGCCGGATACTTTGAAAGATCAATCTTCCATTTTTCCTGACCTGCAGCTTCGCCAACGTTATAATCCCAGCCAGGGTCAATGCCTTTTGGAACTGTGTGTGTTTTTTTAGTCTTTTTATCTGTCCACCGGTATGTCCCGTCATCAGGTGCCTTGTCTACATCCCTGCCGAGACGTTCTAAATCACGTTCAGATAAGGCAAACACCTTGCACTTGCAGCCCCAGCCGTTTGGCGGATAATGTGTCTGCCACCAGGGATCGTCTGCAGGCAGGATTTTTCCGTCCCAGGCGAGATGCTCAGGTCTTGGATTGACAGAGTCTCCGTGCCTGTACTCCCAGTACGGCCTGTCTTTCAAAGTATCCGGATCTGTCATCTGCGCATATCTGCCTGCTGAATATGCAGTGCGGATATTTGTTTCAAAAATTATACGGGTTCTCCAGTTGCGTCCGCCCTTGTATGCCCAGCCGTGCTTTTCAACAATTTCGTCAAAATCTTTTCTGAACTGCGATAGTGTCATGCCTTCGGATATTGACTTTTCAACAGTCTCGTAAAAATCGGTCAGAAGGTCTGCCTTCATTGCCCCTGCAACCATAAAGCCCCTGGAGTGCATACCTTTCCAGAGATCGTTCCAGCGCCTGGTCGGGATGTTGATCTTGCCCTTGAAAAACTCTATTGCTTCGTCAAAGGATAAATTTTCAAGATGAGGATCAATCGTCATTAATCACCTCATAGCGTCCTGAAAGTTCGGCTGCTGTAAATGCCTTTTGCATGAGACTGCCAAGCTCAGATGCATTCATCTTCGGGTACAGATCAAGAAGACCGTCTCTGACCTCTTCGAGGGTTTCTGATTTACTCACAAGGGCTTTTATTTTTTCCGTAAAATCATCAACCATTCCGGCAGATTCAACATCCAGCCTGTCTGCAAGAACATCGGCCAGATCATGCGCTGTGCCTGATGAAAACTCTTTTTCAATGCCCATTAGTGCCTGTTTTCCGGCCACTTGCCCTATAACTGCCTCATTATCGTTTGCCAAAGGGATGTTATAGGTTTCGCTTATATATGTTTCTGGTATCCGTTTGCCCATTCCCATGTCTGTAATGATAATCTTGTCACGATCTGCAAGAGGTTTTAAGTCTTTTTCCTCTTCAGTACGAGTGTGCAGCCTGGGATAGTTTGACACACCTGGAAAATTATAATCTGTAATCCACTTTATCAGGCTGTTATTCATGCACTCATCAAGCAGCCCTGCATCCGCTTCCATAACATCCTGCCTTGTTTCATTCTGAGCGTCTTCATTGCCGAGTTTGCCGGGCGTCCCCTCTGTTGTAGCTGTCTGGCCTAACACGGCTTTTGAGATTTGTTTGTCCATATATTCGCACAGAGACTCATATGTAACGTTCCCGGAGCGTGTTGCCTCCAGCAGATCAATTGCCATTGTATCCGGTATTTTTACACCAGCTTCATTCTGTATTGCATCAATTGCATCGAGAAGCGCTGATTGCTGGTCCGGTTCTGTGCCTGATGGATATTTTCCAACAGCAGTCGGCATGCCGAACTTTTCAAGAAACACCATCCAGAACTTAATTCCATGTTTCTTAAACCATACCGGCCACCAGAGTTTTTGCCCCAGGCCTTTGCCATAGGGATTGTCTGATGAACCGTATGTAAACCGTATAAATTTGCGATCGGGAACCGGCTCCCCTTCAATCATGTTTTGAGGCGTTAACAGCCGTAACTGCCGGTCTGTAGTAAAAGAAAACCGTCTTGGATGTTTCGCACGGATGCGCCGGGGCAAAATATTACCGTTTTTAATCTCCCAGATCACTTCTGAAACATAAAAACCGTACAAAATCGCCTGCAGGAGTTCCTGTCGCATCTGGTTGAAATTTGTGTTTTTAAGCGCATCTTTTACAAATTCGGTTATTTTTTCAGCGGGCGCTGTATCTTCTCCAGGCAGTATCTCCCAGTCTTTGCTGATTACGGAAAAAGATCTGGACTGCAAAACAGCGCCGGCATGGGGGTCACGGTCCACTTCATCATAAAGTTTCAGCCCCTTGCCGCCGGCTTCGGTGCGCAAGGTAGGGTCGGGGTTTTCAAGGCGCTTGATCCAGCCGGCAAAAACATCAATATCTTTTTCAGCAGTTGCAATTTCGTCTGTGATTATTGTTTTATTTTTTTCCTGCATTTATGCTCCGAAATAATTATTCATGCGGGTGAAGTTTCGTTTGCGGCCTGTTGACTCGAATTCAATAATTCCAGCAGGCTCAGATGCGCCATGTACTGCCAGGGCATGAGCCCAAAATTCATCGGCATGGCCTTTTTCCGTTCTGTCTGCATCAAACCTGATATTTCCGGCTGCCGTGACTGTTTTTTTGACTGAATGATGAGCGCGCCTGGTATCCTGATCAATCGGGATCCTGACCTGTTTGTCTTCAAAACGTCTGCGCAATTCAAATGCAAGTTCCTGTTTTGACGGGCCCGTGAAAATCACGCCCTCAACCCTGTGTTCTCCATATCTTTTTTTTGCATCTTCAACGGGTTTTTCACCCATTCCGGTCTGATCCATACAGATTCTAAGGGGATTATATGTATCCATCAGTCTGTCAAGCTCATCATCCTGTGCTGCAAATGATGCACCTTTCAGCTTTGAGACTTCCCTTGTCCAGAATACATCTCCAACCTCTTCAAGTACCCAGAAAACTGCGAGATCATGACGGCGGCCGATATCGTTTCCAATATAAAATGTTCCGGTTCCGGCAAGTTCAGGTTTTCCGGCGCCGGCATCCTCGCAGGGCCGGATCAGATCCCAGGTCAGGAATGCATCGTTTTCGTCAACAGGTATGCAGCAATATTCCTGAAGCCATATATTTTCATCTCCGCATGCTGCTTTTTCTTCAGCAAGCCAGGCTTCCCGCTCTTCTTTTGTTGTTTCTTTGCCCATGATGCGGTCAAGCAGGCCCTGGTCAACAGCATCAAATATTGTGACCGTATGCAGGGAGAAGGTGGGAATCTTTCCTTCTGATACGGCTTTTTTTGCGTCTTTTACAAACTGCGCATACAGGCTTGCGTTTGACTGATATGTACTGAGTATCCGCATATCATAACCCCATGTCACGCAGGGTTTGGCGGCTGCATACATCTTTGGCTGGTCCTTGTGCCAGTCGAATTCATCGAGGTTTGTTTTTCCTCCTTTTGAACGGAATGCTGTAGGGTTGCTTGACAGGCCGTGAATCCTGGAGCCATTTGCAAAATGTATTACCAGGGCTTTAACTCCGTTTTTTTCATCCAGGACTTCCTCTTTGATTGAAAGAATTTCACCGGCTGCCTTGAATATTTTCGCCCATTGTTCGCAGTAGAGGATATATTCTTTTGCAGCGGATTCATCGGCTGAAGAAAACCAGACAGGCAGGCCGGGCATTTTTACGCAGTCGCGCACGTCTTCGTAGGACTGCACGTAGGTTGCGCCGATTCGCCTGGATTTTTCCCAAATTTTGCGGCGGGAATGATCCTTTAGCCAGGCAATCTGGTATGGCAAAAAATAATCTGTTTCTTTCATTTCACGCCCAGTATTTTGTCGACCTCATTAATGAGGCGTTCACGGTCTGCCTCTGTCGCAGGTGTTTTGTCTTCGTTTACCTGGTGTTCGGCTGCCATTTTTTCAATAAGTTCCAAAACCTGTTTAAAATCCCTGATTTTTTTCAGTGTCAGGTTTTCAGGTGAAACAAGCATTTTGCCGAGTTTTCGTTCCACTACTGTCTGCAAAGCCTTAACTGCCTCGGCAGGTGTATTGCATTTGACTGGTTCGGCTGTTACCGGTTCGGGCGCAGTTTCTTTTTGCGTATCCCTGATTGACAGCTCTTCCATACGTGCAAAAGCATAAACCGCCTGGGGGTCAGGAGAGTCTGAGGTCAGGGCAGAGTTAATCAGGCGCTGTCGGAGAAGCATCTTTTTTTGTTTGAGCTCTGTTAAGATTTGTCTGTGTTCTTTTTTTCTGTCTCTCCACCCACCGGCTGCGCTCCAGCGTTTCAACTGAGAGATGGAGACCCCTGTTGTTTCTGCGACAAGCTCAAATGTATAGCCGTCGTAAACATAGAGTTCCTCAGCTCTTTCTCTTATTTCCCAGGAAATTTCCTTAGACATTAATATATCTCTCAAGCTCTTTGATTTCAGACTGCAAAGATGCGTAATCGTTAACAGCTTCAGCAAGCTGAATGCTCTGCTCTGCAGCGATATCGGTTTTAAGCGCAGGTATTTCAGCAAAGGGGTCAAGAATGTCCCGAATTGAAAGAATAAGGCCTTCTATTTTCAGGGTAAGCTGTTTTTTTGCAAGCTGTTTGCCTGCAAGCCTCCCCTGGAACTTAATTTTTTCTGTCATCATAGGTTATATCTCCGGTTTTTATCCCTGGGTTTTTAATTATGTCTCTGATTTTTGATGCTTTCCACCAGCTCTGTCATTGTTTGGGTGTTCATTATTACGATATCGTGAAGATCTATCGCCAGTTTTGCGTAGTCTTCCACCAGAAAAATATTATTCTCGTACATTTTTACGACCCGTTCAAATCTTTGCCCCTGGAGCCATACAAGAATGAATGCCGCAACCCAGGGTCCTATGACAATGCAAAAAAGAACGCTTCCAAACTGCCAGCCTCCCATATGTGAAAAGAGACTGACAAACATGGATATTGCCGTTAATTGATCCGGTGTCATTATATGCCGCCTTTTAACATGCCTGTTCGTAAAAACATTCCAAGCAGGCCGGTAAAGCCGGTCTGCATGGCAGGGCCGAGAGCCATCTCACCGGTGAAATACCCTGCAGCCGACGCTACTACTGCAGCAGCTCCAGTCCAGAAGGTTTTTGATTTATAGATTTTTTTTTTCGACATGATTCCTCCTTTATTATTTTAAAAAATAAATATATTTTTTGTTCTCTCGTTTCCATATCTGGGGGTTTGATCTTAGGTCTGAGGGTTTGAAATGTCTGATATTTTGTCAGTCTTGTTTGTTCATGCTGCCCCCTTTTTTTGAAAAACAAGGTATAAAAACAAAAAAACCGGTACCTTTTGCAAATTAACAACATTTTGCTGTAAAGGTACCGGTTTATATTTTATACCGGGGCGGCTGCCAAAAAAAAAGCAAGATCCGCAAACTGATTGTGAGACTATAATAATTGAATCAGTTTGCGGATGTCAAGGGTTTTTACTGTTCTGTCAAAAAATTTATTGTCTGGTCAAGTTTTTCATGTATGTCAAATAAAAATGCCCCAAAATCATCCTGCAGGGGCGAAAGCTTTTTACCGGAAGGGCTCAGCACATAGTGCATAACGCCGATACAGCCGCGGATACTGTGCAGGTTTATAATGGCTTTGTCAAAATCAATATTAGTTTGTGTTTGGTTTGCCATTTATTTTGCCTCCCTTATGTTTTTCTGAAGGAGGTTTTTGTAATAGTTTTTCAGGCCAATGCCTCTTACCACCCTTATTTTGGAACCGTGCATCATCATTGTGGATGAATAGGCGGCTTCGACAGCGTGATAAAGCTTCATGAAAAAATGAGACTTGCATTCCATATGAACACTATTTGTCTGGCAATGCTGCATATAAACACTGTAAAGATCATCCTTGGCAGCAACATGATTCATGCCTACATGGCAATATTTATGCGCGAAAGCCCAGACAGGGCCGTAATGGCTGGAGTTGATTCTCAAGCTGTCAAATTTATTCTCAAGTTTGTCAATTTTTTTAAAAATCATGGGGAGGATGGAAACATGCATATCTGAAAGGTTTTTTTCCATTGCATTAAAGGCGGCTATGTATTTTTCTTTCCACTCCATTGCCTTTTTGCCAGTAAAACCCATTGCGAGGATTGCAAATCCGTCCCGGGTGATAAGGCACATGGGATATTTTTTCCCGCGCTTTTCATAATCTGACTCCCCAAAATTGGACAGTGAAAACTCATATGAGCATTTAAGATTTCTAATATCTCTTAAGATATGATTGTGATCTTTTTCAAAATCTTTGGCAATCTTCAACGATGTTATGACGGGTTTTCCATTCCTGGTGGCGCTGACGAGTTCATTTTTTTGAAAGTTAATGAGGTTTGATGCAGATTGGTCTGTTTTTGTTTCTGTAATCATGGTTTTGCCTCCGTATTGAGTTTTTAGGTTTTGGGCAAAAAAAATGCGCCCGAGTGTTACCAGCGGCTCAATACGAGACCGCCCCGGCGCGTCACCACACCGAGACACTCGGGCGCAAGAATTAATCGCCCTGAAACTAAAAACCCCCTTATTGCATCATATATTTGATGCGGTTAAAGACCGGAGACAGCCTCGCATTGTATTACTGGTATTTTCAGCTATATTTATGTTTGTTTTGATTGTCAAGGGTTTTTCTTGCTGTTGATGTTTTACAGGGTCATTCATTGTTTATTTCCTTGTAGGGGCAGCCCTTGTGGCTGCCCTATGTAGGGCAGCCACGGGGGGCTGCCCCTACGACAAACGATTTTTACGATAATTCGCCGTAATTTTTTTCATATTTTCAAAATTGATTCTTTCTGGCTTTTGGTCTGACGGGCCGCCACGGGGGTTTGACGGGCAGCCACTGAGGGCTGCCCCTACATCACCGCCGCTTTGGGTTCTGGAAAAGCTTCCATTCCGTTCTGTTTGATTGCGTTTGACTTCTTTGTGTCTGTCGGTTTCATCCGCCAAATCGTACACAATCGATTTAAGATATCCGTGGGTTTTTAAGGGCAGACGCTGGGGCGGATTCTCAACAATCTTTTCCAGGCCCTGCCCCCACATTTTTTGGGTGCACGGCCTGGCAGGTCTTCTGTCCCATTGGATATGGCCTTCTTTTGTTAGAGTTTGTATTTCATGCAGCAGGCGCAAAACCTTTTTCCAGGACAAAGCTCTGGCAGGGGGTCTGAATAATGCAAGATATGCAAAGCAGCGACTTGATATATCGCCTGGCATTTCACCTGCAAGTTTCAGGCACTGGCGGGCTGCTACATCGTTTTGCCAGGCTTCAACGCTGTGGATTGCTCCGCATGAGGGGCAGATTAGTTTCATGTTATTTTAGCGAGGTTAATGATTTTAAATTCTTGCTCGGCTTTTAAGGGGAGGGACGCGCCAAGGGTTGATGAATAAACAGCTTCAACTGTAACAACCCTGCGCCCGTCCCTCCTGGATTCAAGGGCAAGATCATCACCGGACAACACTACGCATATGCTTGACGCAGGCGATATGCTTACCTGGTCTCTCTCGTTAATTACAGCCCCGCTTAAATCTGTAAGAGACCAGGTGACGCTGTTTGGGATTACAGCGTCACCGTCTTCATCTGTGAACTGAGCTGTAACAGCATATGTGCTTTTTTCTACTGCATTTGGTAATAGTGTCGTTGTCATAAAATCCTCGTGTTATGAAAATGTAATCTCAAGATCTATTGTCCATGTCTGACCGGCTGCTTTTGTTCCCTGATCATCTACTCTGCGGTTGAGATTGTCTGCTGAATCACTTGTTCCGCTGGCAGCTGTAAATTCCTGCCATGCAAAATTACCCTCAGTGCTTCCGAAAACCGATCTGAATGTTATTGCCTGGCCTGAAATTGACGGATAACCGGTTTCCATTCCCTTATATAGTTTGTTGGTTACAGCCTGGAGACCGGTTTGTGTGGCAGCGGCTTCTGTGGTTGAATCGCCAACCCCTATATTTGCATTTGTATTATTGAATGCATCTTCGGCAGCTCCTGACAGGAGGTTAAGCAGGGCTGTTATGCCTTCATTCAACAGCAGGTTTCCTTTAATTTCCGAGACTGAATATGGCAGGTTTTTTTTAAAATCATCGTCGTTTTTAAATCTGTTGATTGTCCATTTTGTGCTATAGTTAATTTTGTCAGATAGCTTTTCCATGATTCTCCTTTTTCTAATTAAAAGTTATGTCTGGTTTTTTTGCTGTAAAATTTATAGACGGCGCTTTGGCGGTAAATGTAATTTTAAACTTACCGGTTGCGGTGCCTGAAAATGAAATAACAACGTCCGTGCCAAACCCTGAGTCTGCCGTGCTGATGAACGCCGCCACCTGGTTTATAATATCTGCTGCCTGGGCGGCATCTGATACAGTTACGGATGCTGTAACAGATACGGAATCATCCCCGGATGCTGTATCTGATACAGTTATCAGGGCTGTTTTTAATGTTTCAATAATGTCTGCGGCCTGGGCGGTGTCTGATACAGATATACCGGCTATAATCTGTCCGATAATATCGGACGCGGCTGCAGCATCATTAATATTAAGATTGACAGACAGCCCTGTTAGGCTGTCTACTCCTGTGGCTGTGTCTGTTACAGTTTTTATTGTTGCGCCGGTATTGATTGACACAGAGTCTATGCCGGCGCCTGTATCTGACAGCAGCAGAGAGGATATGACTTGCGCTATGGCGTCTATCCCTGAACCTGTATCAGATATATTTACTGCATTGAGAATACCTGAAATCAGATCCACTGCAGCCGATGTGTCCTGCACGGTCAATGACACTGACATGGCAGACAGGCTGTCTGTGCCTGTGCCTGCATCTGTTACAGAAAAAGCAGCGCTTCCAGTTAGATTGTCTGCGCCTGAGCCTGTGTCTGATATGGAAAAAGCTGCGCTTCCAGTTAGATTATCTGAGCCTGCGCCTGTGTCTGATATGGATAGGCCAACATTGATATTTTTCAGGCTGTCTGCTCCTGTGGCTATGTCTGTTACGGTTATTGTGGTACCGGCTGCCGCTATATACTCAAAAGCCCCTATGTCGGGCGTTGCACCTCTTTCGTTTCCTGCTATGTCTCGCCATATACCTTCCGAAGAGGCAAGAGAAGTGCCGTTGTCTATACAGATTGACCCTTCAGGCAATGAAAAATCACCTCCAGCGGCATCTGTAAACTCGGTGCCATATGCGGGTGTGCCAGACGAATCAAGCAATTGTGAGTTTGTTCCGTCCTCATCATCAGAAGCACAATAAGTAATAGTATTATTAGTGCCAAAAAAATCATCTGTGTTTAAAAATACAGCATTGTTCGTGGCTGTTATCGCTGGAGCATTATAACCGCCAATACCATATCCACAACTATTTCCAGTCATGTTATAGACAGTACAATGAAATATATTTAATATTGGAGATGCTTGGTTGCCATAAATCCCCTTACCATAAGACCCTGAATTTCCATCAAGCACAGAGTTTTTAACATTTATTGTATATACTTTTGAGTCTGCAGCGTTTATATACGTTTGGTATGTCCCTGTAGCATTTTTACCTATTGTAGAATCTATATTATACTCACCATTCGCTGCGCTTGGATCAATATCAAGAATGGCTGAAGTAGCGTTTACAGCATCTAACTGAAGTCCTTGTGTGTCTATAAAACTTTCCTGATACTCTATAAACCGATCACTCGCAGCTAATTGTGTATAAGCTTTATTACTATCCCATTTTCCACTATGCCGTTGATTACTTATACTTTCAGCATTTCCTGTGGGAGTATAAATAACTAATTTTCTTGTTGCATCGGTAGTCCCTCCCCAGTTGATAACTGTGGAAGTTGAATCAGGAGTATAATCGGCATGGTCGTAATATATACAAGCATGAGCAACCACATCAGCATCAGTCAAATCGGTATTGTTAATAAAGCTTGCCCCTGTAAAAGCCGCTTCAAAAGCTGAGAGTGTTGCCCAAACGTGGTGAATAGATGTTACAGCAGTTGCGGTTTGATTTGCAGGAGTTCCACCAGTAGCTGTTTTAACACAATATTCATCGTTTGATCCACCGATATTGCCCTGCAAAGAACCATTAGTGGTAGCAATATTAGTTGAGCTTGTAGGTTTTGTTCTGTTTATCTGTTCGTTGTCTTGAAATGTTCCAGTTGTTTTTTCAAAGTAAATCCAGCCAGCAGCATCACCCCCTGCCCATGTGCCCGAAGTTAGCTCCACAAATCTTACTATACCAGTTGCATCAGACGTTTCACCCTCAATTTTAGTATCTACTAAGAGTTCAGCAGTTCCTCCACTATCAAAACCAATTCGATTAGGAGCAATAAAACATTCTAAAGAATTATATTCTATGCAAACCCCTGCGCCTATATTACCTGTTTGCGCAACAGATAAAGTAGCAACTCCATCAGTGATGGTGATTGTACCTGCTCCGGTTTCAATAGTTCCGGTACCGAATGGGCTGACGCTATAAAAGACAGGTTCTGGCATTTATCCTCCTATAAGTTAAGGTCTGGAACTAATTCATTATTCTTCTCGTCAAGATGGATTTTTTCAACAACTTTATTCAAAATTATGTCTTTAGCCGTGAAATTTATTTCTTTATCGCCCAATGTTGCCACTTCCAATTCAGAGACATCTTTAAAAGATAAGGCATACTTTGGCCTGGCTATCAAATCACACCATTCCCCTTTATCATTTTTCCAAACCTCTTTCTCTTCCATAAAGCACAACTTGCCTGCCGTAACCTTGACAGCTCTTTTTTGCTCAGGGGCTTTGGGGCTTAAAATACTTCTCACCTCAGCACATGTCTTGCCTTCAACTTTAATAATTTTATACCCTGAGTATCCTGATCCGGTTAAAGCGACATCATCATCATGTATTCCCACAATATCGCCTATTTCATTAATGTCTTTGTTAAGTGTTCCATCTGCAATTAATATTATTTGCGCCATTGCCCACCTCCTGTTTCGTTAATGCCAAGTTTTTAGGTATCTTTCATTATATATACTAATTGTGCTATTCTTTAAGTCTCTGTTTTAATTTCATCCCAGCGCCTCCACCAGCTTAGACAATTCAGATGCCTTTGCCTTCATTGCTGCAACTTCTGTTTTGTCAAGCAGGATGCTTCCATATTTTTTTGATAATCGTTTTAAGCCTGCCGAAAATTTTTCAGGATTTTTTGTCATCCGCGAAAGAAACGAGTCCACAACTGCTATTGCGGCTGAATCGCCTGGTGATATATCAGACGCATTGAGTATGCCGATATCAGCAGCCCTATCCTCAAACTCAAATGAAAGCTGCTGCATCATATCAACAAAAGCCGCCTTTTTACCCCGGGAGGCCTTTACCAGACCCGTCATGCCCCGCTTTCGGAAAGCATTATAAAAATCTGTGGCATCATCTTTGTTGTCTGCAATCCAGTAACCTCCACCCTTGCCGGCAGTGGAAAAAACAGGAATATTATCATGCATGGTAATAAGATGATTCTGGATATATCTGACCATGCGTTTTTGTTTTTGAAACTCCGGCAAATCTTTTACCCTGGCAATTGTTGCGGCTATTTTTTTGCGCCCAGGCATGACATCTCTAAGCGCAAAATCAAATCTGACTGCCAATTCGTTTGCCGAAATTGCGTTTTCCCTGCCATTGCATTCCGTCCACATAATGCCGAGAAAACAGCTCTCTGTCTCCGTGAGGATTTTTTTATGAATTTTTGTTTCAGGGTCTATCCCAAAATTATTCAGTTTCATACATGCCCCCTTTTATTCGAGAGAAAAGTTTCCGCTGATCCAAAACAGTATCTGCTGCTCTGGGTTCCTGAACTCTTCTTTTGCTATTTTTTTGATTTCCTCCAGTATTTCAGGATAATCCGCAAAGGATATTGACAGAATGTTTTCTGCCTGCTGATTTTTTTCCGGCTGGCGGTTTATTGTAGGGGCAGCCCCTTGTGGCTGCCCTATAACAGCCCCCTGTGGCTGCCCTGTAACAGCCAGCCTGCGTGCTTTTCTATATTCTTTTGAATGTATTGATCTGCATGTTTTGCAATTGCACTGCAAGCCGTCAGACGCTTTTTTGTTTGCGTGAAAATATTCAGTCGTTGCAGGAAATTGATTGCCGCAAGTTTTGCATACCTTTTCTTTAACGTTTTCCATTATATTTTTGTCTCCTGTTTTTTCACTTTCAAGATCTGATGTGCACGTCATAGGCCCTATTGATTTAACATACTGGACTCGCAACTCGCATTCCTTGCACTCAGGGTTATTTTTATCGATGTCTTTATTTTTACATTTTAAACATGAATTTATCATTTTTTTAGAACCTCCGGTGTCAGCACGGACACAGCGCAGCCTCGCAGATGGTCCACCGATATCACAATGTCAAGGTCCGGCTGCCAGTATATCCCAAGCCTCTTATACTTTGCGCCATCAACCAGCGTGAATTCTTTGAAAGACTGTACCCTGACTGAGTTATGAATTATATTTTTGACTCCTTTTACTGTGGGAGTATTGCCTACACGTTTTTCCCAGTTTGAAATAAAATGTTTGGTTAGTACCATCAGGCCTTTCTCCTCTTCTGATAATATGACAGGGCGGCAACAAGCTTATGAAGCTGGGACGGGCTGCACCACTTATAAGTTTGTATGCCAAACATTCGCTGTGCCATGCCGTCTGCATATTTTTCAGGTAGATCAAGGTCGTTTAATATTGCATTTATTTTTGAGATTAGAGGCCTGTTTTGAACCGCAGCTTTTTTATTTTTTTTGTGACTTGTGCTCTTAAAGCCCATTTTTTCAAAATGTTTCATAACATCTTGAAACACAGCCGGATTCAGTTTTTTTGATGAGTCAGCGCCAAAACTTTGCAGCATGTCTCTGTATTCATCCTCTGTCATGCCTGTTTTTGTTTTTGCTACATGAATCAGCGCTATTTTTTTGTTTGAAAGCCGGTTCATGCTGCCCTCCAGCTTTCTATTTTTTCAGAGCATCTGTTTAACTCTCTGAGGTTTGACATGGGCATTATCCATTTTCCAAGCCTTGTTGTCTGTTGTGATCCGCAGCGCGGGCAGGCCAATATTTTCGGGTATCTGGGCTGAAAAACCTCATCACAATCAATACAGATATGTGTATCTTTTAATTTCATGGCTGCACCTCCTGTTTTTGTTTTAATTTTTTTTCAATGTTTCGGCAAAGGTCTATGGCTTCTTTGCATGCTGCATCATCACATATCACGCGTCCTGAGCATATCAGCCTGTTAAGATTTACCGTCTCTTCTATTATTGGTTCAGGCTTGAACTCTCTGTACAGCACAGGCTTCTTGAAAAAAGCCTGGCCTTTTGCCGTAAGTCGCCATAATTTTTCATATCCGCCGGTAATGTTTTGTTTGCGGCCTGACGGCTTAATCAAATTTTCTGCAAGGTAATACTTCAGCCGTTTATATATATAGTTAATTGTTGACCCTGTCTGGAGAGCTATTTCACCGGATGTAAACACAGGATTAATCCTTAATGCATGACGAATCTTATTTTCTACAATGCTTTTTTGCGCAGGGGTTTTATTGCAAAACTCATAAAGGCCGTGACTGATCCGTTTCAGGGCGCCCTGGGAGCAAAGAGTTTCCACAGAACTTTTTGCCTGCTCTTTGGAAAGATTAAGGTCTTTTTGCACCTGTTTTTTCCGTATAAGATTTTGTACGGAAGCGTATTGCCGTACCTGATCCGTTATATTGATTTTCATTTTCTGCGTCCCCCTGTCGGGCCTTTTTTTCTTGCAGGCAGTGCATTTACATGATCAAGAGTAACCGCGTTAATTTTATTTGCCCTGGCAAGCCGTTCCATGTCTCTAAGATCAAGCCATACAGTCCTAAAATCCCCTTTTGCCCTTGCAGCCAAAGCGCCTGCAGCTTCAGGTTCTATTTTCAGATCGGCTGCTTTCATTCCAAGAAGCAGCACATCTTCTGTAATTACAGGCCCAAACTCTACAGTTTTTGTGACCCTGCTTAAAATTCTTGGTCGCGCTGAAACCGTTGCGTACAGTTCCGGCTCCCCGATTAGCACAACCGGCGCGCCTGTTAGATCGTGAATGTCACGGAGATGCTCTATCAGGTTAATCTTCAGCCGGTCAGCTTCATCAACAAGAATTGTAAGGTTGTTTGCTTCCAACTCTTCACAGATAATCTTTTTTGCGCGCTCTTTTGTGTGCGGCTCCATACCGTTGATAGAGCTGCATATTGCCGCCAACATTCCGCGCGGCGTCCAGTCTTCCATGACTCTGATATAACATGCGCCTGTCCTGACAGCATATTCCCTTGCGCATTCGGTTTTTCCCCGGCCAGGCTGTCCCCAGACAACCATCAGTCCGGGCTGACCTTTTTCCATGTCCTCCACAACCGACAGGGCTTCACGGAATTCAACAACACGTTTGGTTTCAAGAAATATTCGTTTCATCATCCTCCCTTTACCTGTTTTTGCCTGTCCATCAGGCTGTATAATTCTTTCAAATCTGCGAACCGGTTATAATAATTTTCTTTAAACTCTTCGGTCTTTTCAAAGTATGCCATAAAGGCTGCATCCTCTTCGTTCAGATCCTGTCTGTGCTCGTATTCGACTGCAAACGCCCATTCATAATGCTGCAAATCAGACTGCCAGATTGCCGGACGTTTTATTTTCTGTTCCTGAGCTTTATCTTTTTCGGCCTGCTCCATAATTAGCTCCAGGCGTTTTATTTCAGTTTTATCCATTTTTTCCGGCTGATTTTGGGTTTTAATATGCGTATTTTGGGCCCTGTTAATCGGGACAACTTTGTTGTATGGGAGGGCATCTAATGTTTGAATATCGGATGATGAGGCCCCCAGTTCTAAAAGCTGTTCTTTTGTTTTTTTTGCCAGGCTTGCATGATGTTTGATTGTTTTTGTGACGGCATCCATTGCGATTTGATCTCCAAAGAGAGATGCAAGCGGATGAAGAGCCCGCACGGGCAGAGCTTCGCCGAGGTATTGTTTGTCTTTAGAATAACAATATATTTTGCGCAGGTCAGAGGCATCATACATTATAAGCAGCTTTGCATTTGCGCTGCGGCCGTGAAGAAAATCAGCCTCATAATCTATGCCGTACAGCCTGACGCGGCATTTGCGGGGCGCTATTTCTTTGCGCCACAAAAAGTCATAATTTAGGGTGTTTGCGTCAATTCCAGGCCCAAGCCCCGGCTGAAGCACGTCAATCGGCTTGCTGCCGTTGAGTCCTGCGTGGGGCTGATTAACATACCATCTGAAATATGACTCTATAATATGTCCGGCCTCGTCTATACTCGGGACCCAGTTGTCTGTTTTTGCTTTATGCCATGCCTTGTGAAACTTCTCGTTTCTATGCATCCATGCCGGTTTTGTTGCGATTGAATCTCCGCAAAAAGATGGCAGCAGGCATTCGCACTGCTCTTGAAATGTAAGAAAGAACCTTTCCACTACTTTTGATCTGCCTGAATAGGGCTTTGCTGTTTGCACTGCCGTGCCGACACGGCCATAAAGGCCTGCAAATTCATTCATGTCAGGATTTGTTGTTATGAAAAATTTAGACTTGAAAGCACGGCCGTTATCGATATAAACAGCTTCAGGATATCTCCCGAGATTGATTGCCGAGCGCCTGAATGCTGCATGTATGGCCATTGTATTTTCTGTTGGCATGAGCTGCCATCCAACAGGGCATCTACTTGCCCAGTCAAAAAATACTATAAGAATCATTCTGACAGGTTTGCCTGTTTCCGGATGCAGGATAAGAAAGTTTAAAACCTTTCCGTCTGCAACAAGGCATTGACCGGGAGACAGGGCAGAGGCATCACGGGTAATATATGGCGCGTATTGATCCTGATATGCTTTCATCCCCTCTCTTGCAAGACAGATTACATGGGAATTGATTTCTGTATAATCAGTGAGCCAGCGCCGAAATGTTGAGTCTGCGCTGTTTTCAATTATATTCTTTTTTTCCATTATAATTCTTGTCGCCCTGATTGCCATAATCACAGACGGCTGGCTGGGCTGAAGATAGCATTGCAAAAAGACTCTTTTCGTTTCTTCAGTCAAATTACGTGCTTTCCATTTTGTTGTGCCATGTTTTTTCCATCCGCCCCGGCCATCACAAAGGGCCAGATAAGAGCCGCCATTTGCAACGAGCTTTCGTTCGAGATTGCCCAGGGTTTTTTTAGTTATTTTTCCTATTTGCTGAAAAACAAGGGGAAGATAAACCCCTGAGTTATATGCCAGAATAAAGTCTCTTGCCGCCCGCTGTTTTTTGCCCCATACTGCAGACTCTTTGGCAAACTGAAAGGCCTTGACAAGCTGAAATTTTGCCAGGCCTGTTTTTTTTGCACGTTCCGGAACGTTGCAGTCCTGTGTTTCCGTGATAACTGGGCTTATAGACAGCCCTGCGGATTCAATTTCTTTTTTTGCGGCGGCGCTGCGGATATCTTCAGGCAAAAGGCCGGCAATATATTTTTTTTGCCTGCCCCCTTTTTTTGTTTCCGATCCGGCTGACCATGATTGTTTTTGTGCTTTCATTCTGACTGCCCTGTTTGAAGTATTCAGAATATTGCCAAGCTCATTCGCAGAAATTTCCACTTTTAGTCCTCAATAATTAGTTTTTTGAGCTCGTCAATGTGCTTTATCACTGCTTTTTTACTGTTTTCCTTCCAATTTTTGTCTCTTGCGTCGCATACAACATCAAGAAACGCCTGAAAGCCGACCTTAAACGGCCTGGTGTAGATGTTTTCTGTGTCTATACGTTCTTTTATTTTACCTATTTCTTTGTCTGTTTTATTGTCCTGAACCGCCTGAACTATTCTTGCGACCAGGGCTGCTGATATTCTGCCGCCGTCTGCAGCCTCTATTACTTTCAGCCATGCTTCTACCTGTCTTTCAGGATCTAACCTGGTTAACGGCCTTGCCTGGCGTTCGTTTGCAGGCAGGATTTTTGTTTCAGAAGGGTTGATATTTGCTGAATTTGTATTTATTTTATTTTGTTGCGTTTCAGAATGGGAACCAAGGTTCCCATTCTGCTTTAAATTTTCAACTACATCCGATGATAAAATCAACATACTTGAATACCTTTTCCCCATATCCCACTCATACTTGCAGTAGTCTTCAAACGTATGGTATTTTTGCCTATACAGACGGCTGTCCCGTATTTCTGCCAGCGCTTGGCCTGTCAAAACAAATCCCCGGATATTTTTTTTTATTACCGTTTGCAGCTCCTGTAGCCGGGTTTTTTCGGACAATTCTATGTCATACAGCATGTTTTTATTTCTCCTATACGATTTCAACTGGAATTTTATAGTTTTTTACCCAACTCTCTATAATGAGGTCTATTCTGGATTGAAAAGCCTGGTCTGTGTCTCTGAAACCGTCATCTGCGATTGCAGCTTTCGGCCTGCACCAATAAATTTCATCATAAGTGCCTAACCAGTTCAGCGCGTTATAAAAATATTCTTTAAATATTTCCTTGAATCCTGCTTCTTTTGTATATGCAAGGCCGTCTAAAATTGTTCTGTCGCAGACAATGATGTCATTTTTTAGAGACGCCTCAAGCTCTGCAATCATCTGAGCATTATAAATCCATAATTGCGCCTCTACAGAAGTGTCTTTATTGATAGCGAAGGGGCAATTCCTTGCGATTTCGGATACAATTCCGACCTGAATGCCAGGATGTTTTTTCTTTAAATCCGCTGCAAGCTGCAGGGCGAAGCCTGATTTGCCGGTTCCGTGTGTTCCCATAATACCTATCTTCATACTATCTCCTTTTTTTCTTAAATTCATTCATGAGCCGCGATATTCCCATCTTTGCATCATACATTCTGCCTACCATCAGTGTGTCTTTTTCCTGTCTTGATACGACCTCTGCATCCTCAGCCTCGGCCAGGGATCTGCAAACAGCGAGAGAGCCTGTTACACCCTGAATTGCATACAGAATGCCCGCTGGGATCGGGTAGTCAACCGGTTTGGAAAGATAATGATTAAACATGTGTGCATACAGGTGTTTGCGGCCTTTATCATCTCCGGTTTTTTTCAGAGATTCCATTTCTGCCGCTGTCGGCCAGCTAAAATATTTATTGACTCGATCAGCGACATCATTCCTTGAAAGGCCTGATGCTTTTATAGATTTTTTGATTGCAGAGGCAATTTCCATACATGCGTCTGCAAAATTTTCCATAGCTTTCCGGGGGCTACTTTGATGATTGATTTCATCAAAAACATTTTCAACCTCTTTCAGACTGTTTTCAACACGCTCTGTAAAAGGTAGAGGAAGCTGCCTGTTGTCTATTTTTTTTGTTTTTTTAGCCATTGCTATTATTTTATTTTTTTAATAAGGGTTATTAAGCTGCTCTTTTATCAATTTGGCCAAAGGCTTTGGAGGTTTTGCGCAATTTAGGGCCACGATAGTATGTGAAAGCCTCATCTTTGGGTTTGTCTATAGCCTTTGCGATTGCTGTAAATATGCGATCTGAAACCGCCCGCCCGTGAATCACATTTGAAACAGTCATTTCTGCTACTCCGAGATCAAGGGCAATGGTTTTTTGTGTTGTTCCTTTATTTTTAAGTGCAGCTTGTATTTCTTTTGGTGTCATTATTAACCTCTTTATCTATTTTTATTTATTGTTTAGATAAGACTTATTCGCATATTGCGAGCAAGTCAAGAGAAAAATTCGCAAAATGTTAATTTCTTCAAAAATAATTGATCGGGTCTTAGAATATAAAGAAAAGCCTTAAGCAAGCCGATCGCATACGGAAGAAAGACCAAAATGAATACCGCGGAGAAATTCTAAAAAAGCGGGCAATGTGATATTTATTAATTTCAACTTATAGGAAATAAGAATGTTTACAATGACTGATTTGGATTGGTTCTCAATATTAATAGCCTTAGCTATTACTGTTTATATTTATGGCGCTACAAATCCACATGAAAAAGATACAGACGAGTATCAGAGCTTAAGACTTTGCCGTATAGGATTAATATTATTGGCCTGGAGTTTTGGCGCAGGGTTAATAGGATTTGCTTTTGCATTAACAACTTTTATTTTGGCAATTATTGGAATAGTAAAAGGCCGAACAGTATATGGAATAATGTTAATAATAGGCTCAGTGGCCCTTCCTGTTATAAGCGTTTTTAGCACAATTCCCAGTCTTTCATCTCCATAATTGCTTCCGACTTCGGATTTGTCCAAAACAGCCTTTCCCTTACAACTAAAGGGTTTGCGTGGATTTCCCTTTTTTCAGTAAATTTTGCTTTTAAAATTTTAGTCGGAAGCAAAAACAACGACTAAAAAACCATAACTATTTAATATATAAAAAAATAAACAAAAATAAATTGTAAACAAAAGTTCCCATATTACATGCAACAAAACCCCAAAAAACCTAAATAGTCCCATATACAAAAATCACCCGCACAAAACAAAAAAAGACCATGTGCTTACCACATAAGTCCCCTAAATGTTTCATAAACATACCAAAAAAATATCACTTAAAGCTCATCAAAACCCCTAAATTCAATATGTCCCACATAACCTGCCCCTTCATAGGGATGTACTTGATGCTATTCCAGGTTTGCAGAGAGTTGAGAT
>Ga0209345_10001068_pt1 | contig 34182 bp, 29 predicted proteins | sample Cruoilmetagenom7_FD_187294 | JGI IMG/M metagenome (GOLD analysis project Ga0209345, IMG submission 187294) | Oil polluted marine microbial communities from Coal Oil Point, Santa Barbara, California, USA - Sample 7 (SPAdes) (version 2) | ecosystem: Environmental > Aquatic > Marine > Oil seeps ...
CTTGTGGGCTATGGCCTGGTAGTGGGTCTGGATGGCACGGGCGACAAGGCACCTTTTACCAATCAGACGTTTCGCAACATGATGAACCAGTTCGGCATTACATTGCCGGATGGCGTGGACCCGAAGCTGGCCAACGTGGCTGCGGTTACGGTGAGTGCAAATCTGCCTCCGTTTGCCAAAGCTGGCCAGGAAATAGATATCACCGTCTCGTCTATTGGTAACTCGGACAGCTTGCGGGGTGGCACATTGCTTATGGCACCGCTTAAAGGTGCCGACGGTAACGTTTACGCTATGGCACAGGGCAGTCTTGTTGTTGGCGGGTTTGGTGCCGAGGGGCTGGACGGTTCACGTATTACTGTGAACGTTCCCAGTGTTGGCCGTATTCCGAACGGCGCCACCATTGAGCGGGAGATTGCCTCTCCCTTTACCCGTGGTGACACGATTACCTTTCACCTGATGCGCCCTGACTTCACAACTGCCCGGCGTGTGGTGGAAGTCGTTAATGAATACCTGGGGCCTGATATGGCCTATGCCCATGATGCAACGTCGATTTCGGTGCGGGCACCCCGTGATCCTTCGCAGCGGGTCAGCTTTCTTTCCATCCTGGAGAATCTTGAGGTTACACCCGCAGAAGACGCCGCAAAGGTTGTGATTAACAGTCGTACCGGGACCATTGTCGTAGGGCAGAACGTTAAGGTGAGCCCGGCGGCCGTAACCCACGGCAACCTTACAGTAACTATTCAGGAAAACCCGGAAGTACAACAGCCAAATCCATTTTCTGGTGGTACTACCGAGATTGAACAGGATTCCCAGATTGCCGTTACCGAAGATCCGGCCCGCATGTTCAAGTTCGGACCGGCGGTTACGCTAAACGAAATTGTTCAGGCCGTGAATCAGGTCGGTGCTGCCCCCGGCGATGTCATGGCAGTACTGGAAGCACTTAAACAGGCTGGTGCTCTGCGCGCCGAGCTTATTGTTATCTAGGTGACATGATGCAGGACTATCAGCTTCAGCAGGCCAGGGTATATACAGATTTCAGCGGGCTGAATGCGCTGAAAACCGGAGCCCGGGAAGACAAGCAGACGGCACTTGAAGAAGTTGCACGTCAGTTTGAAAGTATCTTTCTGTCTGAAATGCTGAAGTCTATGCGTAAGGCGGGGGATGTCTTCTCGGAAGGTAATTACCTGAACGGCGGCCAGTCAGAATTCTACCGGGATATGTTTGACAGCCAGATGAGTCTTACCATGGCTGGCGGGCAGGGAGCCGGGCTTGCTGATGCTCTGGTCCGGCAGTTGGGTGAAGATATCCCAGGCGTCAATAAGCAGGGCACTCCTCTCGCATCCCACAAAGCCTCATTGGCTGACTACGAGCGCAGTTTACCGGCAATCTCGCCCCGGCTACCGGAGCGGGTTGGAGAAGTCGCTGAGGTCGCTGATGCAGAGCCTTTGACGCCGGTTGATGATATCTCTGTATTACCTGATCAGTTTGATTCTCCAGAGCATTTTGTCCGCACCCTGTTGCCTTTTGCCGAGAGTATATCTGCAGATACGGGCATTGACCCCAAACTGATGGTTGCCCAGGCGGCGCTGGAAACAGGCTGGGGGCGGCATATGATCCAGGGCGATGGCAATCAGCCCAGTTATAACCTTTTTGGCATCAAGGCCGACAGTCGCTGGCAGGGCGATGCTGTGACAATTACTACCACGGAATTCCGTGAAGGTGTGGCTATGAAGGAGCGTGCGGATTTCCGTGCCTATCCGGATTATGAAGCCAGTTTCAGGGATTATGTGGAGTTTCTGGAATCGAATCCCCGGTACCGGGATGTGCTGGACAGTGCTGATCAGCCAGAGGTATTTGCCAGAAAACTGCAGGAAGCCGGCTATGCCACGGATCCTCAGTATGGCAACAAGATCAACCAGATTATGAACCGTGATTCGCTGATGACACTTTCGATGGGCAATGGAGCCGGGGAGTAAAATTATGGCAGGACTTATAGGAATTGGCCTGACCGGTATCATTGGCCACCAGAGTGCTCTGAATACTACCGGCAACAACATCACGAATGCGAATACGCCGGGCTACAGCCGGCAGGAAGTGGTGTTTGAAACTCAGTTGGGGCAGCGCACTGGCGCTGGCACGATCGGCAACGGCGTAAGTGTAGTGGATATCCGCAGGCTGGCGGATGAATTCCTTGCACAGCAGGTGCGTGAAGACAGTACCCTGTCTGGTGAGCAGGAAGCCCTGAATGCTGAACTGAGTCGTCTGGACAACTTGCTGGGTGGTGAGACCACCGGGTTGAATAATGCGTTAAACAATTTTTTTGCCAGTCTGCAGAATGCTGCAGAAGATCCTGCTTCGTTGCCCCAGCGCCAGTTGGTGCTGAGTGAGGCGGAGCAGGTAGTAAACCGTTTCCAGGCGCTGAGTGAGGAGTTAATTCAGCAGCGCGAGTCGGTGAAGACTCAGATGCAGCAGGGTGTCGGCGATGCCAATGCTCTGTTGGATAGTATTGCCGGTCTGAACCTTGCAATCTCTGAATCTCCGGGGCTGGCTCAGGGCCAGATGCCGAATGAGCTTCTGGATCAGCGCGACGAAAAACTGCGCCAGCTTTCTGAACTGGTCAGCATACGGGTGACTGAATCTGAGGGAAGCCAGGTCAATGTTTCGCTTTCCAACGGGTTGTCGCTTGTTATCGGCGACCAGGCGTCTACGTTTGGCACCCGGGACAGTTCTGAAGACCCCACAACTCTGGAGTTCACATTAACTACCGGTGGCCGCGTCACTAACGTGGATGAACAGATTACCGGCGGCACACTTGGGGGGCTTAAGCGGTTTGAAAATGAGGCTCTCCAGCCTGCGTTTGATGAGTTGGGAAGGATTGCAATCGCGGTTGCTGACAGTGTTAACCATCAGCATGAAATCGGTATGGACCTTGAGGGTGATCTTGGCGGGTTATTCTTTAATGATGTGAACGATCTTGCTCTGCAGAGAGGCCGGGTGGTAGCCAGCGCCGATAACCAGTTGCCGAGGGATGGTCAGCTGGCGGTAGAAATTACGGATAGCAGTGAGTTGCCGGCCGGAAGCTGGAGGCTTCAGTTCACCGGTGACGGGAGTAGCTTTGAGCTTATTGATGAGGCCTCCGGGGAGATTGTGAATCAGGGCCGGCTGCCAGACCCTGTGCAGTCCGAGATAACCATGCCCGGGTTCAATATCCGCGTTGAAGGCGGAACCTTTAACGCCGGAGACTCGTATCTGATTCAGCCCAGCCGCAATGCTGCTGAATCGATGACCCTGCAGGTGAGCCGCGAAGAAGATCTGGCCTTTGCCAGTCCGATACGAGCCACATCCGGTGATCAGAATATTGGTACGGCCGAAATTGACCAGGGAACCATGCTGAATGTGCGCAGCCCGTTCACGGGTTCTTTGCTGCCGGGTTTTCAGACATCCGGAGAACTGGCTAACGGGCCTTTGACTATCTCGTTTGCTTCGGGCGGCCCGACAGGCATGACCTTTACCGTCACCGGCCCACCGCCGGCGAACGCGACAGTGGGTTCAGCGAACCAGCCTTATGAAGCCGGAAAAATCAATACGGTGTTCAGTGACGACCCGGCGGCGGGTGATGACTACCAGGGGTTCCAGTTCAAACTGACCGGTACTCCGGCAACCGGCGACACCTTTGAGATTGCCTATAACAGCAATGGGGTGTCGGATAACCGGAATGCTGAGCTTCTGGCCGCTCTGGGTACTGCGAATACCATGAATGGCAATAGTCAGAGTTTCACGGAAGGTTATGCCGGTCTGGTGGAAGACATAGGTGTAAAAACCCGCCAGAGCCAGTTTGATCTGGATGCGAGCCAGACCCTGCTGGAACAGTCAACCGCTGCCCAGCAGTCGGTTTCAGGGGTAAACCTTGATGAAGAAGCCGGCAGACTGATTCAGTATCAGGCTGCCTATAATGCCTCGGCGCAGGTGATTTCAGTAGCCCAGGATTTGTTTGACACGCTGTTGCAGACTTTCCGGTAACAGATGAGGTGATGTGACATGATCAGGATTTCATCACAACAGATATTTGCTAATGGTATCAGCCGTTTGCAGGACCTGAACAGTAATCTGGCCAGTACGCAGGAACAGATATCCACGGGTAAGCGGGTGAATAAACCCTCGGATGATCCTGTGGCTGCTGCCCGCATTCTGAAGCTTGATCAGGAGCTTACCCGGATCAGCACCTATGAGCGCAATGTGGATCTCGCTGACAACAGGCTCAGCCAGGAAGAGAACGCTCTGGCAAGTTCTATAGACGTCCTTCAGAGAATTCGTGAGCTTACTGTTCAGGCCGGGAACGGGGCCTTGTCTGTCAACGACCGTATCTCGATCTCCTCGGAAATAGAAGAAAGGCTGGGCCAGCTCGCCAATATCGGTAATACCCGGGATGCCTCTGGCGAGTATATTTTCAGCGGTTTTCAGGGTTCTGTGCAGGCTTTCCAGCAGGATGCTGATGGCAAGTATTTCTATGGGGGAGATGAAGGCCAGAGAGTCCTGGAGATTGATGATGGTGTTACTGTTCCGATCAGTGACAACGGAAAGGGTATTTTTGTGAATATTCCGGCGGCCGCCACCGGAGATTACACCACCAATGTTTCCGGTGGGTTTATCTCTGGTGTTTCTGTAGTCAACGAAGCTGATCTCAATGCCGCATATAGTGGAAGCTTTCCCGATGACATTACGCTTTCGGTAGATGGTGCCGGTAATATTCAGGCCCAGGACAGCCAGGGTAATCTGCTTTCTGTCAGTCCATCTGTCTATGCGAGCGGCGAGCCCTTTGTTGTTGCCGGAGTCGAAGCCACTATTTCGGATATAACGCCAGGAGCCGGGGATTCATTCACACTGAAGATCAATGAGCGGCAATCGGTGTTCGGCACCATTGAAAACCTGATCGCCGGGCTCGGTTCCCTGGATAAGGGTACTCCGGAAGGTCTTGCTGCGTATGATGACTTGATTGCACAGTCTCTGGTTAACCTCGACAACGCTCAGGAGAGCATGCTGCTCAAACAGACAGAGATTGGAGGCCGGATGAACGCCGTGGACTCCACCAGGGATTTTCTTGCCGATTCCGGGCTCTACACCAATGAGATCCGCTCCCAGTTGCAGGACGTGGATTACGCCGAAGCGATCAGTAATCTCAGCTTTCAGAGCTTTGTGCTTGAGGCTGCGCAGCAATCGTTTGCCCGGGTTTCTCAGTTGTCACTATTCGATCGGTTATAAATTCTTGAGCCTTTGGGAAAACTCAATGGCTCTGTGTATTGCTTTCACGATCAGGCTAAGTATAATCCCCCTCTCTCTTTATTGGCGGCGTGGTGAAATTGGTAGACACGACGGATTCAAAATCCGTTTCCTTAACCGGAGTGGCGGTTCGAGTCCGCCCGCCGCTACCATATTAAAGTCGCATATTGCGGCGTCTTGAACAGCCCGGCCCATGAACGTCTCCGATTTTCATTTTGATCTCCCGGACGAACTCATCGCCCGGTACCCGCTAAGGGAGCGTAGTGCTTCCCGTTTGTTGTGCCTGAAAGGCAATGGTGGCGATATTGCCCACCGTTGTTTTACTGACCTTCCTGATCTGCTGCAGCCTGGCGACTTGCTTGTTTTCAACAATACCCGTGTTATACCCGCCCGCCTGTTTGGAAAGAAAGAAACTGGCGGTCAGGTCGAGGTGTTGGTTGAGCGAGTGACTGGTGAACATAGCCTTGTTGCCCACGTTCGTGCGTCCAAGGCGCTCAAGGCAGGCCAGAAAGTCATTCTTGAGGATGGTAGTTGTCTGCATATGACGGGGCGGAGTGATGCGCTGTTTCATCTGGAGAGCGAGGCCGGTGAGCCAGTGCTCGACATGCTGGAGCGTATAGGGCATATGCCCTTGCCGCCTTATGTTGACCGTCCTGATGAGTCTGCGGATCGTGAGCGTTATCAGACTGTCTACGCAAAGGAATCCGGGGCTGTTGCGGCGCCCACGGCCGGCCTGCATTTTGATGAGGCTGTGCTGGAGGCTCTGAAGGCGCGGGGCGTGGAAAGTACATTTGTTACGTTGCACGTAGGAGCGGGCACATTTCAGCCAGTACGTGTAGAGCGCCTGGACGAACATGTCATGCACAGTGAGATAGTGCATGTGCCCGAAGAGGCGGTGGAAGCGGTTAACCGTGCCCGTGCCCGTGGCGGCCGAGTGGTTGCGGTTGGTACCACTTCAGTTCGGTCTCTCGAATCTGCGAGCCGGGGTGGCTATCTGCGCCCTTTCCGGGGCGAGACGGATATTTTTATTCATCCGGGCTACCGCTTTCAGACAGTCGATGCGCTGGTCACCAACTTTCATTTGCCCGAGTCTACGCTGATTATGCTGGTCAGTGCTTTCGCAGGCTACGAGCATGTGATGCAGGCATATCGCGATGCGATTCGCGAAAAGTACCGGTTTTTCAGTTATGGCGATGCCATGTTTATAACCGGGCAGGAACCAAGCCGGGGGATGTTACTTGGCGCCCCCGATGAGTCTGCAAATGCAGGCAGCCCATTACCAATTATTAGCGGAGACAAGCCGTGAGCCAGTCCTGTTTCATGTCCTTTGAAAAACTGGGAGAAGATGGTCTGGCCCGACGTGGCAGGCTGACTTTCCCACGAGGTACGGTCGAAACCCCCGCGTTCATGCCTGTAGGCACCTACGGGACGGTTAAGGGGATGTTGCCTCGCGATATCCATGAAATCGGCGCTGAAATCATTCTCGGCAACACCTTTCACCTTATGTTGCGCCCTGGTACTGAGGTGATCAAAGCCCATGGTGATCTTCACGACTTTACGCAATGGAAGGGGCCGATCCTCACAGACTCGGGCGGTTTTCAGGTGTTCAGTCTCGGCGAAATGCGCAAGATCACTGAGGAGGAGGTAACGTTCCGCTCTCCGATAGACGGTTCTCCGGTTAAGTTGTCTCCGGAAATAGCGATTCAGGTTCAGCGTGATCTGGGCTCCGACATCGTGATGATTTTTGATGAGTGCACGCCGTATCCGGCTACAGAGAAGCAGGCGAAGGAGTCGATGGAGCTTTCCTTGCGCTGGGCGAAGCGCAGCAAGGACGCCCATGAGGGTAATCCGGCAGCTCTGTTTGGTATTGTTCAGGGCGGGATGTATGAATCCTTGAGGGATCGCTCTCTGGAAGGCCTGACAGATATCGGGTTTGATGGTTACGCGATCGGTGGTCTTTCTGTCGGCGAGCCGAAGGAAGATATGATCCGCATCCTAGACCACCTGCCTCCGAAGATGCCTGCCGATAAACCCCGCTATCTGATGGGGGTAGGGCGGCCTGAAGATCTCGTTGAAGGGGTGCGTCGGGGAGTCGATATGTTCGACTGTGTCATGCCCACAAGAAATGCCCGCAATGGCTACCTGTTCACGTCTACTGGTACCGTAAAGATCCGCAATGCGAAGAATCGCCACGATACCTCGCCACTGGATGACCAGTGTGACTGTTACACATGCAAGAATTTTTCGAGAAGTTATCTGCATCATCTGGATAAATGTGGAGAAATGCTGGGCTCCCAGCTGAATACTATTCATAACCTCCGCTACTATCAGAACCTGATGGCTGGATTGCGCGGGGCCATTGAAGCAGGTACATTGTCGGACTTTATAAATACCTTCTATGCTCTGCGCGGCGAGACAGCGCCGGTTATGAGCAACGGGTAACTATTTTTACTAATCAACGGAGAGTTTTGATGAAATCAGTCAAGTTGTTTTTGGCCGGCCTTATGGCAATGATGCCCGCACTGGCAATGGCTCAGGATGCAGGAGCTGCCGGTGGTATGGGTGTTATGGGTCAGGTAATCTTTTTCGCCGGCTTTATTCTGATTTTCTACTTCCTGATCTGGCGTCCGCAGTCCAAGCGTGCAAAAGAGCACAAGTCTCTGATGTCCGGCCTTAACAAGGGTGATGAAGTGGTTACCTCCGGTGGTATTGTCGGAAAGATCACAAAAGTATCTGATGATTTCATCGTTGTTGAAATTGCTGACAATGTTGAAGTAAAGATACAAAAAGTAGCTGTTGCTGCCGCACTGCCGAAAGGTACGCTCAAAGATATCTGAGCAAGGACTCTCTGGCCGGCCCTGATACCCGCCGGCCTGAACCTTCCAGGCTGAAACACCAAGCCCTGCCTCCGGGCGGGCTATAAGGGATCCCATGCTGAACAAGTATCCGCTTTGGAAAAATCTGATTATCCTGGTCGCGATCGCGATCGGGTTCATCTACGCTTTGCCCAACCTGTTTCCTGATGATTACGCTGTGCAGATCACTGGTGCCCGTAGCAGCACTGAAGTGGATTCTGCTGTACTCGAAAGAGCCATTAAAGCTCTGGAGTCGGATGGCATAGAGATAAAAAGCAGTACGCTTGAGGATCGGGATGCCCTTATCCGGCTAAACAGTTCCGATGACCAGTTGCGTGCACGTCCCGCTGTCCAGGCTGCTCTTGGCAGAGACTATCTCGTCGCTCTTAATATGGCGGCCTCCACACCGGCATGGTTGAGAAGTGTGGGTGCAGGACCAATGAAGCTTGGTCTCGATTTACGCGGTGGTGTTCACTTCCTGCTGGAAGTGGATATGGATACGGCCGTTGGCCAGAGACTCGAGGCGGTTTCGGGGCAGATCAAGCGGGAACTCCGCGACGAACGCATTCGCTACCGTGGTGGTGATGTGGATGGCAGTCGGGATATCGTTCTGAGCTTCCGGGATGAGGAGTCCCGTGCTGAGGCTTTCAGCCTTATCAAGCGTCAGTACAACGAGTTTTTGCTGGACGAAAGAACCAGTGGCGGTGAGTTCCAGATTGTTCTGACTCTGTCTGAAGCCGAAGTTGATGCCATTCGTAAGTATGCCCTTGAGCAGAATCTGACCACCATCAGAAACCGGGTGAATGAGCTCGGTGTTGCGGAACCACTGGTTCAGCAGCAAGGTGCTGACCGGATTATTGTAGAGCTCCCGGGTGTTCAGGATACCGCGCAGGCCAAGCGGGTTCTTGGTGCCACGGCGAACCTCGAATTCCGTATGGAAGCCCGCCAGGATGCTTCAGCAAGTGATACTGAACAGTTCAGCTTCCGTGATGAAGAAATGCGTACAGCCCGTCTTGAGCGTGATGTGATTGCTACAGGTAATAATGTAGCCAATGCGCAACAGGCATTCGACGAAAATGGTCAGCCCCAGGTGAGTATCACCATGGATTCCGTGGGTGGTGACCTGATGAACCGTGCTACGCGTAGTGCGATCGGTCGACGCATGGCTGTTCTGTTTATCGAGTTCCGCACCGAAACCGAAACCAGAATGGTGAACGGTGAACCTGTGGATACAGAAAAGCGGGTTGTGGAAAAAGGCATTATCAGTCTTGCTACGGTCCAGTCTGCTCTGGGAAGCAGTTTCCGTATCACTGGCCTTGATTCCATTCCTGAAGCTGCGGAGCTTGCCCTGCTGTTGCGTGCCGGTGCTCTGGCCGCCCCTATGTACTTTGTACAGGAACGCACCATCGGGCCAAGCCTGGGGCAGAAGAATATTGATGCGGGCATGATGTCGGTAGCGCTCGGGTTTATTCTTGTTCTGCTTTATATGCTGGTTTATTACCGCGGGTTCGGGGTTGTGGCGAATATCGCTCTGACTATTAACCTGATGCTGCTCATAGCCTGCATGTCGATTCTTTCTGCTACTCTGACGCTGCCCGGTATTGCCGGCATAGTGCTCACTGTTGGTATGGCGGTGGATGCTAACGTGCTGATATTTGAGCGTATCAAAGAGGAGCTTAAATCGGGCGTATCACCACAGCTTGCTATCAATGCTGGTTATTCCCGTGCGTTTGTGTCGATCTTTGATGCCAATATAACTACCTTGCTCGTGGCCATTATTCTCTTCGCAATGGGTTCCGGCCCGGTGAAAGGCTTCGCGGTAACACTGTGTATCGGGATTCTGACGTCCATGTTCTCCGGGCTGATGGTCAGCCGGAGTGTCGTCAATATGTTTTATGGCGGCCGCAGGGTCGAGAAACTGTCGATCGGAGGAAAGCTCGCCAATGTCTGATGATCAGAAGAAGCCGTTTGATTTTATGGGGTTCCGGAAGCTTGCTTCCGTAATCTCTATTACTCTGGTGGTAGCGTCTATTGTGCTTCTGGGGGTTCGTGGCCTTAACCTTGGCATGGACTTTACCGGTGGTACATCTGTTGAGCTGGAATATGCAGAAGCACCGCAGTTGGATCAGGTGCGCTCCACGCTTACTGAAGCCGGATATGATCAGTTTGTGGTGCAGAACTTTGGTGCGGATACGATCGTGCTTGTGCGCCTGTCTGAGTCGGGCAACGACCAGTTGGCACGGGAAGTGACCGGAGCGCTGGAAGCCGGCGGTGACAAACTGGAACTGATAAGTTCAGAGTTCGTTGGCTCACAGGTCGGTGATGAGCTGAAGGAAGAGAGTGGTCTCGGGCTCTTGCTTGCGCTTGCGGTTGTGCTCATCTACGTGGGTATGCGGTTTCAGTTCAAGTTCGGTATTGCGTCAGTGGTGCCTCTGGCACACGACGTTATTATTGTTCTTGGGATTTTCGCGCTGTTCCAGTGGACCTTCGATCTGACGGTTCTTGCCGCACTGCTCGCTATTATTGGCTATTCCCTGAACGACACTATTGTTGTGGCTGACCGCATTCGTGAAAATTTTCGCAAAATGCGTGTGGGCGAATCCTGGGATATCATTAATGAGTCCATTCATCAGACCATTGCCCGGACCATAAACACGTCGGGTACTACATTAGTGGTTCTGCTGGCTCTGTACTTCCTTGGTGGTGAGGCTATCAACAACTTCGCTCTTGCGTTGATAATCGGCGTGGTTGTGGGTACCTACTCATCCATCTATGTGTCCGCTAACCTCCTTATGGTGATGGGCGTTTCCCGTGAGGACCTTATGGTTCCTGCGAAGGAAGGCACAGGCGATGCTGGTGAAGAAGAGCAGCCGCCGGAATGGCTCAATCGCATGTAATCCTGTGCGGGAGTTAATTTCCGGACACAAAAAAACCGCCACTTTTCAGTAGGCGGTTTTTTTGTATCCGGAATCTGATTTTTACTTCAGGGGCCGGTGTCCGTTCTAGCCAGGAATACGGCCACGGAACGGTTGCAGTATTTTCAGGACTTCCCGGAACAACTTCGGATTTGCAACGACCAGCTGACGGGCGTTGCCTGTCGATGGGTTGCCTGAGAAGTCGCCGGTGAGGGCGCCTGACTCCATGGCCAGTGTTACGCCAAGATCCAGGTCTGCGGTTTCCGGACGGAATATAACGGCCGCATCCAGAAGGCCAGCGGAAACGCGGGCAATATCCAGAACCACGCAGCCGGATGTACGGAACATGGAGGAGTTCTGAGCCACTACGGCAGCCATTTCGCCCCACAGAAGCGGATTTTCGCTCTTGCGCGCCTGATCCAGAAGGTTGGTTGCGAAGGCCGCTTTTTCTGCGTGCCGGACTTCTGATGTGCGAATTCTGCGGCTGTTCAGTGCGGCACCGTGTCCACGGCTGGCAGAATATTCTTCGCCTGTAACCGGGTTCACGAGAAGCAGGCTCTCGGTACGGTTGTTTTTCTTTTGCGCCAGAGCAAGAGCAAACTCGGGAATGCCCCTGAGAAAGTTCTCGCGGCCCATAACCGGGAAAATATGCCAGCTTTTATCGCTGGCACCGGCGTCGGCCTCGTTCAGCGGCGCAATCGTGTGATCTTTATATGACTTTCCGAGTTGCTCGGCAAAATTGTCATAAATGGATTGCTCTACCCGGTCCAACTGGATGCGACGTTCACTGTCGTCCTTTCCGGTAGGCTCCTGGCGCTCGAAGTGGGCTTTCAGGTAATCCGACCCTTGCCGCGCAACGCGCAGGGCCATTTTGATAGCTGGTTCCATCTGAGTGTTCGTTATCCGGGTGTGTGAAGGGCGGGTATGATAGCAAAAGAACACCGCTCTTGTATGCTTTTTGACTCAGCAATAGCACGGATAAGGGGATTTCGGGGGCGCAGAAAGTAAGTGCTTTCTGCTATCATTGCTGCCCTTAAATTTTAACTTTGGGCCTGCAGCCAATGCACAAACCATCTCCGCCACTGGAAGGGCCGGACGCGTATCAGGATCAGATCCGGATTGTCCTTGTTGAGACTTCTCATTCAGGCAATATTGGTGCCGTAGCCCGGGCCATGAAAAATATGGGCCTTGCCAATCTCTGGCTGGTTAATCCGAACTCGTTTCCCGATGAGGCTTCATACGCACGAGCTGCCGGAGCGTCCGATATACTCGATCGGGCACAGGTAGTGGCGACACTGGATGAAGCGCTGGGAGACTGTGTGGTTGTGATGGGTACCAGCGCTCGGGGGCGCAAGATACCCTGGCCGGTTGTGCCGCCTCCGGAAGCTGCTGCCATTGCCGCTGAAAGCTGCCAGACGGGGCCGGTAGCCCTGGTATTTGGCCGGGAGAATCACGGGCTGAGCAACGACGAACTACAGCGTTGTCACTATCATATTCATATTCCGTCCAACCCCGAATACAGCTCGCTTAATCTGGCTATGGCTGTTCAGATTATGTGTTATGAATTACGCATGCTCTTCCTGCGCAACCTTGAAGGGGGTGAAGGTAGTCCCTATTTAAAGCCGATGATGGCGCCCGGCGATGAGGGCTGGGATGTTCCTCCCGCCAAAGTCGGCGATGTTGAAGGCTTTTTTGGTCACCTTGAGCAGACGTTGCACGATGTGGACTTTCATCGCCGCGATAACCCCAGGCAGCTGATGTCCCGTTTGCGCAGGTTGTTCCAGCGGGCAAAGCTTGATCAGATGGAAATCAATATTCTCCGGGGCATTCTGAGTGCGGTACAAAAAGCCGCCGGGGTGTCGGGCGATACGAAACGGACCAAGGCCGGCACTGAGTCGACCGGACAGGATGAAGGCCATGTTTAGGCGTTTGCGTGAAGATGTAAAAAGTGTTTTCCACCGGGACCCTGCTGCCAGAAACACGTTTGAGGTGCTCACCAACTATCCGGGGCTTCACGCTCTGCTGATACATCGTGTTTCTCACTGGCTGTGGAATGTGGGGTTGAAATGGCTGGCACGTACGATTTCTACACTGGCGCGTTGGTTTACTGGTATAGAGATACATCCAGGAGCAACGATCGGCCGGCGGTTTTTTATCGACCACGGTATGGGTGTGGTTATCGGTGAGACAACGGTTATCGGGGACGATGTTACCCTTTACCAGGGGGTTACTCTGGGAGGGACGAGCTGGAACAAGGGTAAGCGCCACCCCACAATAGGTGACGGTGTTGTTGTTGGCGCCGGTGCAAAAATTCTTGGGCCATTCGAGGTGGGTGAGGGTGCCAAGGTAGGGTCGAATTCCGTGGTGACCAAGGCGGTTCCGGCCGGAGCGACTGTTGTGGGAATTCCCGGCCGGATTATCGTTAAACAGAAGGCGGAAGACGATGTCCGGCGCAAGATCATGGAAGAGCGCATGGGGTTCGATGCCTATGGTGTGACTGAAGAAATGCCGGATCCGGTAGCTCGCTCAGTACGGGCGTTACTGGATCATATGCATGCCGTGGATGATCGTATCGAGATCATGTGCAAGGCCCTTCGCAAAGTGAATAGCGAATACCAGAATGGAGAATTGCCGGTTCTGGACGAGCAGGATTTTGATTGTGTACGTGATGACCGGGAGGATAAGGACGAGCGGGGCTGAATACTTGACTGAAATACTAGGTCAATTCATACTCGGTACCCGATATCGAGATTCAATCCCATGATGGGGCTGATGCCATGAAGTTGACTACTAAAGGCCGCTATGCCGTTACGGCAATGCTGGATCTTGCCCTTCACGGGGGGCAGGGGCCGGTAACTCTTGCGGATATATCAGTCCGTCAGGAAATTTCACTTTCCTATCTGGAACAGCTTTTCTCTCGCCTTCGCCGCCGTGAATTGGTGGCCAGTATCCGTGGCCCCGGGGGAGGTTACCGCCTCAACCGTGGCGCGTCTGATATTTATATTGCGGACGTTGTTGATGCTGTGAGTGAATCCCTGGATACCACGCGGTGTGGAAATAAAGGTGACTGCCAGAATGGCGAAAAATGTCTGACTCATCACCTTTGGTCTGATCTGAGTGATCAGATTCATCAGTTTCTCAGTGAGATCAGTCTCGGAGATCTGATGGAGCGACATGAAATCCGCCTGGTTGCGGACCGGCAGAACCGCCGTCAGATAGATGGTGATTCTGACACTATTAATACCGAGCGTCTGAACGATCAGGCGCCCGCCTGAATCAAGTCTCTGTATTTTATGAAAAAGCCCGTATACCTCGATTACGCGGCAACGACACCCGTTGACCCCGCAGTCGCTGATGAAATGATCAAATACCTGACGCCTGATGGACTGTTTGGCAACCCTGCCTCGCGCACCCACGGGTTCGGCTGGCAGGCGGAAGCTGCTGTAGAGTCGGCCCGGGGTCAGGTGGCGAGCCTTATTCACGCAGACCCGCGGGAAATTGTCTGGACCTCCGGCGCAACAGAATCCGACAACCTTGCGATCAAGGGGGCTGTTGCCGGGCGTGACAATGCGCATGTTATAACCTCGGCTATTGAGCACAAGGCGGTGGTAGATACCTGCAAGTGGCTGGAATCCCGGGGTGTTGATGTTACCTGGCTAAGTCCCGGCAGCGATGGTCGCATACAGCCCGATCAGGTGTTTGATGCTCTCAGGCCCGAAACGGTTCTGGTAAGTCTGATGCTTGTAAATAACGAGCTGGGTTGCGTGACTGATATAGCAGCCATTGGCTCAGAGCTCCGGAGCCGTGGCGTGATGTTTCACGTAGATGCGGCCCAGGCGGCTGGCAAGCTACCTGTTGATGTGACTGCCATGCCGATTGATCTGATGTCTCTTTCAGGGCACAAGGTTTATGGCCCCAAAGGTGTTGGTGCACTCTATGTGAGGCGCTCGCCCGATGTGCGGATAGAGGCTCAGATTCATGGCGGTGGTCATGAGCGCGGTATGCGTTCCGGAACTCTGCCAACACACCAGATTGCGGGTATGGGTAAGGCTTTTGCCATGGCGGAGGCCTGCCTTGATGATGATATGCAGCACCTTGAGTGTTTGCGTACGGCGTTTCTGGATGGGCTGAAAGGTTTGCCGGGTGTGACCCTTAACGGTTCTGACGCCTGTCGCGTGCCAGGAATCATTAATCTGTCGTTTGACGGCGTGGACGCAGAGTCGCTGATGCTTGGGTTGCGGGATCTGGCTGTTTCGTCTGGTTCTGCATGTGCTTCCGCTGCAGTTGAGCCTTCTTTTGTGCTTCGTGGTATCGGGCTGAGCGATGAGCTGGCGCATCGTGCCTTGCGGTTTTCCATGGGGCGATTCACAACTGCAGAAGAAATAGCCTTCGCCAGTGCGCAAATTGTTGATGTTGTTACCCGTCTTCGCGCAGTGCGGTAGGCAGTGGGGCTTCGACTGCGTATAATCGCAGGCCTGAAATTTACCCGAATTCTATTAACCTGAACCTTAAAGGAGAAGTACCATGGCTAACGAGCGCACGCTTTCCATTATCAAGCCTGATGCAGTTGCAAAGAATGTGATCGGTGAAATTTATAGCCGTTTTGAGAAAGCCGGCCTGAACATTGTTGCGTCACGTATGATGCACCTTACCCAGGAACAGGCTGAAGGTTTCTATGCTGAACACAAAGAGCGTCCGTTCTTTAATGACCTGGTTGCATTTATGACGTCCGGCCCTGTTGTTGTTCAGGTTCTGGAAGGCGAAGGCGCCATCCTGAAAAACCGTGACCTGATGGGTGCTACCAACCCGAAGGAAGCTGAAGCCGGCACAATCCGCGCTGATTTCGCTTCATCTATCGATGCGAACGCGGTTCATGGTTCTGACTCTGCTGCTTCAGCTGAGCGTGAAATCGCCTATTTTTTCAATGACAACGAAATCTGCCCACGCGGCTGATTCTGTTGGTCGGGGACTGCCGCCGGCAGTCTCCGCATTGGTTATCTGATTGAGGTTATAAAATGACAGCGGCCGCTGAGAAAACCAACCTGCTGGGGATGCCGAAAGACAAGCTTGAGGCTTTCTTTGATTCTCTGGGGGAAAAGCGTTTTCGTGCTACCCAGATACTGCAGTGGATGCACCAGCGTGGCGTGGATGACTTCGATCAAATGACCAATGTGAGCAAATCCCTGCGGGATAGGCTCAAGGAAGTGGCAGAGATTCGTGGCCCGGAAGTTGTCTATGACGAAACGTCAAAAGACGGGACCCGCAAGTGGGTCATGCGCATGGATAATGGCAACAGTGTCGAAACTGTTCTGATCCCGGACGGCGAGCGCGGAACTTTGTGCGTATCCTCGCAAATTGGCTGCAGCCTTGACTGCACCTTTTGTTCTACCGGGAAACGGGGCTTTAACCGAAACCTCACGGCCGCCGAAATTATTGGCCAGGTATGGGTGGCACGTAAGGCGTTCATGCCTTTTGAGCCGGGGCCGGACAGGCCAATTACCAACGTTGTCATGATGGGCATGGGGGAACCTCTGCTGAACTTCGACAATGTGGTAGATGCCATGAATCTGATGATGGAAGACCTCGCTTACGGCATCTCCAAGCGCAGGGTTACCCTGAGTACATCCGGGGTTGTGCCGGGTATCGACCGGCTGGCAGAAGTTACGGATGTTTCACTGGCCATTTCGCTGCACGCCCCCAATGATGAGTTAAGGAACAAGCTGGTTCCGCTCAACAAGAAATACCCGATAGCGGAACTTCTGGCGGCAACGCGCCGGTACTTCAGCCGCTTGCCGGAAAAGCGAAAGGCGACCATTGAATACACGGTCATCGAAGGGATGAATGACAAGCCTGAGCACGCCAGAGAACTTGCGGAACTGCTGCGGGATCTTCCCTGCAAAATCAATCTTATTCCTTTTAATCCTTTCCCTGAAAGTGATTTCCGCCGGCCAAGCATGAATGCTACCCGACGTTTTCAGGCTGTGCTGAATGAGGCCGGTTATATCGCAACTATCAGAACGACCCGGGGCGATGATATTGACGCTGCCTGTGGCCAGTTGGTCGGCAAGGTAGAAGATCGTACTCGCAGGAGTCAGCGATATATTAATGTTCAGCAGGTGAATCCCTGAGCGGACACCTACAACGTTTAATCTGCGAGGAACGCATTCTGTGGCTATAAAATCGGTGAGTGGACGTTGTACTGCTGTAGTACCCTTGCTGGTCGCTCTTTTGATCACCGGGTGCGTCACCACAACAGACAGTCGTTTCACCCGGGAAGCGGATCGTCAGAAAGCTGTTGAAAACTATGTTCAGCTATCTACCGCCTATATTGGCCAGGGTAATATCGAGCGCGCCAGGCAGCACCTGGATCGCGCACTGGAACTCGAACCCAACAGTCCTTCCGCTCTTGCCGCCCAAGGGCTTGTTTACCACTCTGATGGTGATCCGGAGCTCGCAGAGCAGTCGTTTAGAAGAGCCATTTCCGAAGATGGCGGGTACACTCGTGCCAGAGTGTATTACGGTGCATTTCTCTATTCCAAAGGTCGATTCGAAGAGGCTCGTGACCAGTTCCGGGCAGCTTCCAGGGATACGGATTACAAGGATCGCAGCTCTGTTTTCTATAATCTTGGTATGACTCAGGAGCGACTTGGCCAGCAGGATGAAGCTGTTGGTTCTTATCGTCGGGCTGTTGAGTTAAGTCGTGGAGATGCCCGATCGTTGCTTTCACTTTCCCGTGTGATGGTAGAAACCGGCGATATCGCGGGTGCTGCGCGTTATTACGATCGTCTGCTGCTGCGACTGGAAAGAACTGAGGGTCTGCAGCATTCCCCTGAGAGTCTGTTTACGGGTATCCGCATCTCGCGCTATCTCGGAGACGTAAATCGGGAGTCGAGTATGGTGTTGCAGTTGAAGAACCAGTACCCGGAGTCAGTAGAGTACCAACAATACAAGGCGCTGATTTCAAATGACAAGTGATGACCTCCAACAGCCTGTGTCAACTGAAACCGTTGGCCAGCAGCTAAAGACGGCAAGAGAACGGCATGGGTTGAGCATTGCCCAGATTGCTGATGCGCAGCATTTGAGAAGTTGTATTATCCAGTCAATCGAAAGCGGTGATTACGGGAAGATAGACAGCGAGCTCTTTCTTAAAGGCTATGTAAGGGCTTATGCCAGGCAGGTTGGCCTTGACGGTGATGCAGTTATTGCTGATCTGAATCGCGAACTTGAACCCATGCGGCAACAGAAAGTGCGCGAGTTGGAAGCCAGTCCGCTGGTTAATATTGAACGGCGGAGGCGCAGAAAGCGCAGGATTGGCAAGTTGCTTCTGCTGGTCACAACCCTGGTGCTGGTGGGCGCTCTGGTTGTCATGTTTGTTATCCCCAGGTTCAGCCCCGAAGAAGCCGGTGTGCCGGCTTCCACACTGTCTGCGCCGGATGATCCTTTGGCAAAAGACGAGTCCGTAGTTGCGTCTGACTCTCTGCAAAGAACCAATAGTGAAGGTCGTGAATCTGGCGCTGGAATTACAGCAGATTCCCCGGACAACGACCTGGCCGGGGCTGCTGATCCGGCATCCTCGGAAAATCCGGATGCGGCAGATGCTCCGGTGGAGCAGTCTGTTACTGCTGAAGTCGGGGAGGCAGTTGCTGCCCCGGAGAGCCCCGTTGAAAGCGATCAGATCCCGGTTGTGGCTCAAACCACGGAACCCGCGCTGGCCAAGCCACCGGTCAGTGAAGATTCAGGTGTTATATCCGGCAAGCTGGAAATTGATTTTACGGGCGATTGCTGGGTACAGGTCAGGGATGCCACCGGTGCGAGGCTTGCAAGCTCCCTGAAAAGAGCGGGTGATAAGCTTGAAGTATCCGGAGAGGTGCCGCTGAAAGTTGTTATTGGTGCCGTTGATACCGTTAAAGCGATTCGCTTTCAGGGCAAAGCTGTGGACATTGGCAATTTTCCGGTTGTGAACAACCGGTCTGAGTTTACTCTGACTATCTGAAAACTGTGCATTTATCTATTTTGGTCTCAAGCAAATGAAACACGAATCCCCGATCAAAAGACGCAAATCCCGCCAGATCATGGTCGGGAATGTACCCGTTGGCGGTGATGCGCCTATTGCAGTGCAAAGTATGACCAACACAAATACGTGTGATGTTGATGCGACAGTCGGTCAGGTTGCTGCGTTGCAGGATGCGGGCGCCGATATCGTGAGGGTATCTGTGCCGTCAATGGAGGCGGCGGACGCCTTCGGGAAAATTCGCGAACGGGTTTCTGTGCCTCTTGTTGCGGATATTCACTTTGATCACAAAATCGCTCTTCGCGTTGCCGAACTGGGCGTAGACTGCCTGCGGATTAATCCTGGCAATATTGGCCGGGAAGACCGGGTAAGCGCTGTGATCAGTGCTGCGCGTGATCGCAATATACCGATCCGTATTGGTGTGAATGCAGGCTCTCTGGAAAAAGAACTTCAGCGCAAATATGGCGAACCGACTGCTGATGCGCTGGTTGAGTCGGCCATGCGCCATATTGATATTCTGGACCGACATGATTTTCAGAATTTCAAAGTCAGCCTGAAAGCGTCGGAAGTTTTCATGACCGTAGACGCCTATCGCAAAATTGCTTCCCAGATCGAGCAACCATTGCATCTTGGTATCACTGAAGCCGGCGGGCTCCGGTCAGGCACGGTGAAATCATCCATAGGCCTTGGCATGCTGCTGATGGATGGTATTGGCGATACTATCCGGGTTTCTCTGGCTGCGGATCCGGTCCAGGAAATCAAGGTAGGCTTTGATATTCTGAAAAGCCTGAGGTTACGCAGCCGAGGTATCAATTTCATTGCCTGCCCAAGCTGCTCGCGCCAGAACTTTGATGTTATCCAGACCATGAATGATCTCGAAGTGCGGCTTGAGGATGTAAATGATGCGCTGGACGTTGCCATTATTGGCTGCATCGTGAACGGCCCGGGTGAAGCTAAAGTAGCAGATATCGGTCTGACTGGTGGTAGCCCGAAGAACCTGTTTTATATGGCTGGAAAGCCAAACCAGAAACTTGATAATGCCAACCTTACCGATGACCTCGAGCGGCTCATCCGGGAAGAAATCAGTCGTCGTAAAGCGCAGGAAGACGCCATCATCGTGCGCTCAGACAAGTGACCGGTTGATTCGTTCAGGCATTATTCTCCAGAAAGCAATAAGGGTTTACATTGGCTAAGATTCAGGCAATACGCGGGATGAACGATATCCTGCCAGAACAGACACCGCTGTGGCAGTTTGTTGAGTCGACTGTACGCAAAGTATTGCGGCAATATGGTTATCAGGAAATCCGGATGCCCGTGGTGGAGCAGACTGATCTGTTCAGGCGCTCCATCGGTGAGGTTACGGATATCGTTGAGAAGGAAATGTACACCTTTGAGGATCGCAACGGTGACAGCCTGACTCTCCGTCCTGAGGGTACCGCTGGGTGCGTGCGTGCTGCAGAAGAGCACGGTCTGCTGTTTAATCAGACCCGCAGATTGTGGTACACGGGGCCTATGTTCCGGCATGAACGGCCGCAAAAGGGCCGTTACCGTCAGTTTCATCAGATCGGTGTTGAATGTTTTGGCATGCAGGGCCCGGATATCGATGCAGAGCTGCTGATTCTCACTGCCAGACTCTGGCAGGAGCTGGGCCTGGGCACGCATGCACGGCTGGAAATCAACTCTATCGGCTCGGCGGTGGCGCGCAAGGAATTCCGGGGTGCCCTGGTGCAGTACCTGGAACAGTACAAGGATCAGCTTGACGCAGACAGCCTGCGGCGTCTCGATACCAATCCGCTACGTATTCTGGACAGTAAGGATCCGGGCACACGTAAACTGCTTACAGAAGCGCCGCGCCTGGAAGAGTATCTCGATGCTGAATCACGTGAGCATTTTGAACAGCTCAGGAAACTGTTGGATGTGGCTGGTATTGCTTATACCGTTAACCCGGCTTTGGTTCGCGGGCTAGACTACTACGGAAAAACTGTTTTTGAGTGGGTTACTGACAGCCTTGGTGCCCAGGGCACTATCTGCGCAGGCGGGCGTTATGACGGTCTGGTCGAGCAGCTTGGCGGCAAGCCCACTTGTGCTGTTGGTTTCGCTATGGGGCTTGAGCGCCTTATTCTGCTGCTTGATACCCTGGGGCTGGTTCCGGAAGAAGCCAACAGCAATGCTGATGTCTATGTGACTGCAATGGGTGAAGCGGCAGTTGCTCCGGCCATGGCACTTGCCGAGACCCTGCGTAATGAACTTGAAGATCGGGTGGTTGTCAGCCATTGCGGCGGTGGCAGCTTCAAGAGTCAGATGAAAAAAGCGGACAGAAGTGGCGCCCGCTATGCTGTGATTCTGGGGGAGAACGAGCTGGCGAATGAGACTGTGGGTCTCAAACCGTTGCGCTCGGATGAAGAGCAGAGAAGTGTGGCGCAGAATGATTTGGCAACGGTGCTTGCGAAAGCCCTGACGAACTGATTCGAACGAACATAAAAGTTAAAACACATTACAGGAGTCAACATGGCGGAATTGCGCACCGAAGAAGAACAGATAGAGGCGATCAAGGACTGGTGGAAGCGAAATGGCAGTTCACTGCTCATTGGCATCGGTGCCGCCCTGGCGATTGTATTCGGCTGGCAGGCCTGGCAGAACCATCAGGAACAGCAACGGGCAGAAGCGGCTAGTCAGTTCGCAACCCTGTTGAACGCCTTTGCCAATGAAGCAGATGAAACTTCGGGCAATACTGTAGCCTTTATCGCGAAAACCCTGCGTGAGGATTTTACCGATAGTGCCTATGCCGTATACGGCAACCTGATTCTTGCCCGACAGCAGTTGGTTGAGGAAGACAATACTGAGGCTGCGATTGATTCGCTTCAATGGGCCCTTGAGAAAGCGGGTGAGCACAAGGCTCTTGCATTGGTTGTCCGTAACCGGCTAGCCCGTGCCCAGTTCGCTGCAGAGAATTATGACGATGCGCTGGCGACCATAGACGGCGCTGGAAGTGTTGAGACTACAGGCTCATTTGCGGCGATTTTCTCTGAGCTGCGTGGCGACATTCTGCTGGCCAAGGGTAACGAAGAGGGCGCCCGTGATGCCTATCTGGCAGCACGGGAACAAAGTCAGCAAGGCGGGAGTGGTATTCTTGAACTCAAGCTTTCTGATCTTGGTGTCGGGGAGGACGCCTGATGTGGTTGACTGGTAACAGGCTCGTCCGCGCCGGCGTTTTTTCAGTGTTGGCGGCGGCGCTGGGCATTACCGGGTGCAGCACCACTGATACCTTTGAACAGCCGGTTCCTGTTCCCGATGTGGATAGCACCATTGAGTTTAAAACGGTCTGGAGCCGGTCGGTCGGCGACGGGCATGATGAGGAGTTTCTGTACCTTTCGCCTCTGAATGCCGGTGACATAGTCTATGCAGCTTCTGCTGATGGCAAACTCTTAGCCCTGGATGCCGGGACCGGCAAGCAGCAATGGCAGCGGGAACTGGAAGACCGGATTTTTGCCGGTGTTGGCGGTGACCTGAAGCAGCTTTATCTGGTTTCCCGCGAGGCAGACCTGATAGCTCTCTCTCGCGAAGATGGCCGCGAACTCTGGCGCAGCGCATTGCCTACGGAAGCGCTTGCAGCTCCGCAGTCAAACGGCACCATAGTGGTGGCCCAGACTACGGATGGTCGGGTCCTTGCTTTTGATACAGCCACAGGCGAAAAACGCTGGCAGTATGATGGAGTGGTACCCGCTCTCTCGCTGCGGGCTGCGGCCGCGCCTCTGGTTGGTGGCGACGTTGTGATTGCCTCGTTTTCCAACGGCAAACTCATTGCATTGTCAGCGGATGCCGGACAGCCTATATGGCAATACGAAGTAGGGCAGCCGCAGGGGCGTACAGAACTTGAACGCCTGGTGGACATCTCTGGTCAGCCTCTGGTTCTTGATTCTGCAATCATGGTTGTGGGGTATCAGGGTAAACTCGCGTTGGTTGATATCCGTACCGGCCAGGAAATCTGGAGCCGAAAGGCATCCAGCCTGAATGCTCCGATGATTGCGGATGGTAATATTTACCTGTCTTCTGCAAATGGCGAAGTCGTTGCGTATCGTGGCTCTGATCGCCGGGAAATCTGGAATCAGGATGCATTATCGTGGCGGCAGCTGACCCAGCCAGCCATTTATGAAGATTATCTGGTTATTGGCGATTATGAAGGTTATCTGCATGTGCTTTCCGATGTTGACGGAAGCCTCGTTGGCCAGGAACGATACGACAGCGATGGTCTCCGGGTGCCGTTACAGCGGATGGCGGACGGAAACCTGATGGTTTTCGGGAACAGCGGTAAGCTGTCTGTATTCAAACTGAGGGAGCGGAACTGATCCGTACTCCTTCAACGCTCTGCTTCAGGCCGAGCCTAAAACGACTTTATAGCGAATTATTATGACCCCAGTAATTGCTCTTGTCGGTCGGCCTAATGTTGGCAAATCGACACTATTCAACCAGATGACGCGATCCCGCGATGCGCTGGTTGCGGATTTTGCTGGCCTGACCCGGGATCGTAAATATGGTGAGGGCACATACGAAGATCAGCGTTTTATCGTCATAGATACTGGCGGTCTCACCGGCATAGAAGAAGGGCTGGATGTTGAGATGGCCCGGCAATCCCTTCAGGCTATTGAAGAAGCGGATATTGTTCTGTTTCTGGTTGATGGCCGTGCGGGACTTATGGCCGGTGATGAAATTATAGCTGATCACCTGCGCCGGTCAGGAAAACAGGGCCACCTGGTGGTCAACAAGACTGATGGCCAGGACCCCGATATCGCCGCTGCTGATTTCTACAGCCTCGGATTCGAATCTGTTTTTATGGTTGCGGCCTCTCATAACCGTGGCGTACGTTCGATGCTGGAGGTAGTGCTACCTTCAGAAGAAGACCGGGTTGAGGATGATCGTGCAGACCAGTACCCCGGTATCCGTATTGGTATTGTTGGCCGTCCCAATGTGGGCAAGTCAACTCTGGTTAACCGTATGTTGGGGGAAGACCGGGTGGTTGTTTACGACATGCCTGGTACCACCCGGGACAGCGTTTACATCCCTTATGAGCGTCATGAAAAACAGTACACCCTGATTGATACAGCGGGTATCCGGCGCCGGAAGAACGTTAATGAGGCCGTCGAGAAATTTTCAATTATCAAGACGCTGAAAGCTATTGATGATGCGCACGTAGTCATACTTGTTATCGATGCGCGGGAGGGGCTGGTCGATCAGGATCTGCACCTGATTGGTTTTGTTCTTGATGCGGGCCGCTCTCTGGTAGTTGCGGTCAATAAATGGGACGGAATGGATCAGGAAGACCGCGCAAAGGTAAAAGAACAGGTAAAACGCCGGCTGGACTTCCTCGATTACGCTGACAAACACTATATATCCGCGCTTCACGGATCCGGTGTGGGCGTTATGTATGAGTCGGTGGAAGCCTGTTATGAATCCGCCATGGCCAAATGGCCAACCAATCGCCTCACAGCAATCCTGGAAGATGCGATTGCTCAGCACCAGCCTCCGCTGGTTCGCGGGCGGCGTATTAAACTGCGGTATGCCCACCAGGGTGGCTCAAACCCTCCGGTTATTGTTGTTCACGGTAACCAGACCGCCGCCTTGCCGGGTTCATATAAACGCTACCTGGAAAATACGTTCCGTAAAGTGCTGAAGGTTACCGGTTCGCCGATCCGGTTTGAGTTCCGCTCCAGTGAGAACCCTTTTGCCAATAAAGTTGACAGGAAAACACCGCGCCAGAAGGTCAAACAGGATAATGATCTTAAAGCCGGGCGCCGTGTGAAAAAGACCCGTCAGAAAAGTCTGAAACGCTGACAGGTCTGTTTATTGCGTGGGGTGGGTTCAGGCCAGCCCCGCGTCCTCTACCTGCTTTGCCTGTACGGCTGTCAGGGCAATGGTAAATACAATATCTTCTACCAGGGCACCCCGCGACAGGTCGTTTACAGGTTTCCTCAGACCCTGAAGCATGGGCCCGACGCTCACCACATTGGCACTCCGCTGCACTGCTTTGTAGGTGGTGTTACCGGTATTCAGATCAGGGAAGATGAATACAGTTGCCTTACCTGCCACTTTGCTCTTTGGCGCTTTGCTCCGGGCTACGCTCTCTATGGCTGCTGCATCGTATTGCAGGGGACCGTCAATGAGCAGGTCGGGGCGGCGTTCGCGGGCTATTCTGGTAGCTTCCCGTACTTTTTCCACATCATGCCCGCTGCCGGATTCTCCGGTGCTATAGCTAATCATTGCGACTACAGGCTCGACACCAAAGGCCTCCGCTGATTCGGCACTTTGTATGGCAATATCTGCGAGCTCTTCGGCGTTAGGGTCGGGGTTGATCGCGCAATCGCCATAGACCAGAACCTGCTGAGGCAGCAGCATGAAGAAAACGGATGATACAACCTGGGCCTTATCGTGTGTCTTGATCAGCTGCAGAGCAGGGCGCACGGTATTGGCTGTTGTGTGGATAGCGCCGGAAACCAGGCCGTCGGCTTCATCCAGAGCGACCATCATGGTGCCCATAACCACGTTATCCTCAAGCATGGCTTCCGCCATATCCGGGGTCAGTCCTTTGTGTTTACGCAGCTCAACCATAGGTGCGACATAATTCCTGCGCACTCGGGCCGGATCAATGATCTCGATATCCTCGGGAAGTTCGAAGCCCTGGGATGTTGCAACATTGCGTATTTCGTCTTCATCGCCGATCAGGGCGCAGCGGGCAAGCTGACGCTGGTGGCAGATGATAGCTGCCTGAACAGTGCGTGGTTCGCTGCCCTCAGGAAGCACGATGCGTTTGTTGGCAGCGCGTGCACGCTCAGAGAGTTGGTAACGGAACGCCGGGGGCGATAACCGGCTTTGAACTTCAACCCGAAGATGCTCCTGAAGCCAGTCGGTGTCGATATTTGGAGCTACCGTCTCCATTGCCTTTTCAACCCTGTCGGGATCGTCGGTGGGGATGGCGGTAGAGAGGTTGGCCAGTATGTGAGCGGTCTCGTAGGTATTTGTATGAGAGCTCAGTACAGGTAAGCCGGTGTGCAGTGCCCGGGAACACAGATCGATTACACGCTGGTCTGGCATGAGACCGCCTGTCAGCATAAGTCCGGCCAGAGGCACGCCGTTCAGAGCTGCAACTGCAGTGGCTACAATGATGTCTTCCCGATCGCCGGGGGTAACCATCAGCGTACCGGGGCTCAGGGTTTCCGTCATATTACGGATTGACCGGGCGCATACTGAGACCTTCTGAACCCGACGGGTGTACATCTGACCTTCGTGCAGCACCGGAATATCGAGCTCGCGGGCAATGTCGGACACCCTGGGCGCAAGCAAATCCGGCTGCCAGGGAATCTCTGCCAGTAAACGGAAGCGCCCGTCACGGAAAACTCTGCAGTCATTGCGATAGTCAGCGGCTTCGTATCCGGCCTGTGTCGTGTTGCTGTTGAGAGCACGGCTCGACCGTTCGGGTTCGCCGAGTTTGTTAAGAATAACTGCAATGACATCCTGTGCGGATACATCGGAAAAAAGCCGTGCGGAGAAATCCAGTTCTTCGTCAAGCTCGGTTGCGCTGCTTGTGCCCGGAGTGCAGACCAGCACAACATCGGAGCCGAGGTTTCGTGCCACTTCAACATTGAGCCGTGCTATATATGCCTCACTACGGTCAGGAACAAGACCTTCTATGACGACAACGTCGACGTCTCTGGCAACTTTCTGGTACTCGCCAACCACCATTTCCATCAGCAGGTCGGATTTTCCGCGGTTAAGCCATTGCTGGGCTTTTTTCAGCGGAATCGGATCGGGTGGCTGGAGGTGACTGCGTGAGCGCACAAAGGTAACGGAAGAGTCTTTGCCACCATTGTGCAAGGACTCTCCCTGGTTTACCGAGTGGCAGAAGGGCTTGTAGAACCCGACACTGATTCCCACGCGCTCCATGGCACGTAACAGGCCCAGACAAACCGACGTAAGCCCTGAATTCATGGATGTAGGGGCGATAAACAAGCTTTTGGCCATAGTGAGTCCCAGGTAGATTTGCAGGCAGTTCTTTAAATATTGGCGGCCAGACGCCTGGCCTCGCGGGCGATTACAAGTTCTTCGTTGGTAGGTATAACCAGAACAGGGAAGCGGGAGTCGGCAGTGTCTATTCTGCCATCAGTGTATCCACCGTGATGCTCATTCGTATCTGCATCAATATTAAATCCAAGCAGTCCCAGGTGGCTGAGAGTTTTTGCCCGTACCCGGCTGCTGTTTTCCCCGATACCGCCTGTAAATACCAGTGCATCCAGGTGGCTCAGCGAAGCCATCATGGCGCCCACGTATTTCGCCAGACGAAAGCAAAATATCTCAATGGCGAGGGCTGAAGGTTCATGGCCATGATCTGCCAGATCACAAAGTGTTCTCATATCATTGGTCTGGCCAGAAATCCCGAGCAGCCCACTTTCATGATTCAGTACTTTGTGTACCTCTTTCAAAGAAACGCCCTGGGTGCTGAGGTATTCAAAAAGTCCCGGGTCAACATCGCCACTGCGGGTGCCCATGACCAGCCCTTCGAGAGGGGTGAGTCCCATACTGGTATCGACGCTTAGCCCGTCTTTAATGGCGCAAATGCTGCACCCGTTACCAAGGTGGGCTGAAATAATGGATGTTGTCGCAGGTGTTTTCCCAAGCCGGCGGGCGGCCTCATTCGCCATAAAAAAGTGGCTTATGCCATGAAACCCGTAACGACGCACGCTCCAGTCGCGATAGTAAGCTTCAGGAAGTGCGTAAAGGTATGCCCGAGGAGCAAGCGTCTGATGATAAGCCGTATCGAACACAGCGACTTGCGGGGTGTCCGGAAACAGTTCTCCGGTTGCTTCAATTCCTGCAATGTTAACCGGGTTATGCAGGGGAGCAAGCCCGGCGCACTGGTTGATACCCTCGATCACGCTGTTATTGACCAGAACAGCTTCACGAAAGGTTTCTCCCCCGTGGACAACCCGGTGCCCGACAGACGCCGGGATGTCGGGCATCAACTGCCTGTCACGCAGAGCCGTAACCAGTGCCTGTAAGGCTTGCCTGTGACTGGCTCCGGACGGGAGTGCAATAGTGCGGTTGTCGCCATCAATTCCGGCAAACGCATCCGTCTCGTTGAGGCGTTCTGCTTTTGCCGATGCAAGCTCGTTTTCATTTTCGTCGAACAGGGCGAGTTTCAGCGATGAGCTGCCACAGTTAACAACAAGAACGGATCGTTTCATGTTCTAACAGTTCCCCGAATGTCAGGTTTTTACTTGATGATTGGCTTTCAGCCACTCAGTAAACTCAATGGCCGGGAGAGGGCGGCTGTAAAAATAGCCTTGGGCACAATCACACCGTTCCTGCTTCAGGAACTCTGTCTGAGCCTCGTCCTCAACGCCTTCGGCTATTATGGTCAACCCGAGGCTGTGAGCCATATTGATAATGGCACGTACAAGAGCCGCATCTTCAGGCTCTTTCATCACGTCCTGGACAAATGATTTGTCGATCTTGAGCGTATCAAAGGGGTAACTTTTCAGGTAGCTGAGCGCGGAGTAGCCAGTGCCAAAGTCATCGACTGAGAGACGTATTCCCTCCCGGTCGAGGTGCCGGAGGATCTCTGCTGTTTCTATTGAGTTGTCGAGAAGCAGGCGCTCGGTTATTTCGAGCTCCAGTCTCTCGGGAGCCAGATCATTGTTGGAGAGAGCCCGCATAACTGCATTGGTAAAGCCGGGGTCGCGGAACTGGCGTGGAGAGACGTTCACTGATATGCCGATGTCCCGACCGGTTATTGCTTTCCAGCCGGTTGCGGCATGGCAGGCTTGTTCAAGAACCCATTCACCGATCGGTATAATCAGGCCGGTCTCTTCTGCCAGCGGGATAAACCGGTCAGGCATAATCATGCCCATAACCGGGTTATTCCAGCGTAATAGTGCTTCGGCTCCCTGCAGGTTGCCGGTAGCTGTTTCCACGATTGGCTGGAAGTAGAGTTCCATCTCCTGCAGTTCGAGAGCCCGCCGCATACGTGATTCCATTTGCAGACGCTCGTGAGAAACCTCTGACATTTCCGGTGTGAAATGCGCAAAAGAACTCTTCCCTTGGTGTTTTGCCTGGTACATGGCGGCATCAGCGTGCTGCAGGAGGGTGCCGCTGTTGTCAGAATCCGTAGGGTATACGGCAATGCCTATGCTGGTTGTAACAAACACTTCCTGACCATTCAGGGAGTAGGCCGGAGCAAAGGTATTCAAAATGCGTTCGGCAACCTGTGAGGAAGATTCGGGGCCGGCAAGGCCTGGAAGTATAACGAGGAATTCATCACCCCCGAGCCGGGCCACTGTGCTGGTTCCGCGCAGGCAGCTGGAGATTCTTCTGGCTGCTTCTATCAGCAGATTGTCACCGGCGTCATGGCCCAGTGTGTCGTTAATGTGCTTGAAGTTATCAAGGTCCAGAAACATGACGCCAACCATGGAGCTCTCGCGCCGGGCCTGAGCCAGGGCCAGTTTGAGCCGGTCCAGAGCAAGCATGCGGTTGGGCAGGCCGGTCAGGATGTCGTAGTTTGCCTGGCGTAACAGCTGCTGCTCGTAACGCTTTCGGATACTGATGTCCTCACCGAGAATGAGGTAGCCTGTGGTCTCGCCGGCACTGTCCTTTATTGGTGTAACGATCAGCTGTTCCCAGAACCGCTCCCCATTACGCCGCACGCTGTTGACCTCGCCCTGCCAGACGCCAACCCGTTGAACCTGTAACCGGATAGACTGCCACAGATGGCGACTGTCACGGTTTTCCAGATTGTCATCGCTTAAGGCACCCGGGTGCCGGCCGACGATGGATTTAGCGTTATAACCGGTAAGCTGGGTGAATTTGTGGTTGGCAAACTCGACGCGCCACTGGCGGTCACAGATGACAACAGAAGAGGGGCTTTGCTCAATCGCCTTGGAAAATTTATGGATTTCTGCAGCGTCCCGTTCCTGGCGCTCGATATCATCGTTCAGCCGTTCACGCATCTGGTTGAATGCTTCGGTTACGCGGCCGATCTCATCATTACGGTGTGAGGGGGTGTCGGGGCGGTCGAGAGTGAGTGGCGTACTGAGGTTCGTCAGAGAGAAGTCTTTCGCATAATTTGCCATGGTCGTCAGGTGGCGGGTAACGAAATGCTGAAAAACCCAAATAATCAGTATGGATACGAAAAAGGTCTTGAGGAACTCGGTGGCCAATATGATGCCAACCTTTACTTTCATCTCCTGGTAAACGCGCTCGAGACTGGCCGTTACCGTGAGCTCGCCCAGCTTGAGCGCCCCTTCACCCTGATAAACAAGATCAAACCTGTGTGACAGTGTGTCAGCTCCGCGCGGGATCTCACCCATTACCAGTTCAGAATCGGGTTCAATGCCCAGCCGGATATGAATAACGTCCGGAAGGCTGAGAATGCCCTCCATCTGAGTCTGAAGCAGTTTTTTATCAAGAGCCCAGAGACTTCTGGTGAGGCTGGATGCATACCCCGACTCAACAACCTGCATGCGGCCTTCAATCTGGACAAGATCTTTTCGGTAGTCGGAATAGATCTGAATAGCAGAAGCTATAAGGGAAAAAGCTGAGCTGAAGAGAAGTATCCAGGCAAGCAGTCTGAAAGACAGGGGAGAGCCCGTACGGAAACGTTGAAGACGCGTCGTTAGTTTTGGCATCTTGTAACTTCAGCCATCCAAGCCGGTTGATAAAAGCAGGCAGTCTCTCACTAACGAACTATATCAGCCCCGCTCTTCGAATTCCTTGCAAATACGCGAGAATTAGAGAGAAATATGCGCGCTTCGAGGTTTTCTGAATTATTCGATTTTGCGAGTGATGTCATCCATTGACGCAGATCAATATCGATATTAGGGAGTAACGTAACCTGAGCTTAATCAAGTTTGATATAGGGCAGGAGAATAACGATGTATATGGATGCAGTAGTTATTGCAGGTATCGCAACTGTTTTGCTGATGGTTGTATTCTTTGTTGGCGTGGGTATCTTCATAATGCGTGATCAGAAGATCCATAAGGGAGACGAACAAAAGAAACAACTGAAAACTGGAGGAAAGCCTGCCTGACAGAGGCCGGCCAGGCCATCTATCAATACAGTAGACTTTCATTTCCGGGCTTGTAAATCTGTGAAGCGGAAATGGCGTCCCCTAGGGGGTTCGAACCCCTGTTGCCGCCGTGAAAGGGCGGAGTCCTAGGCCACTAGACGAAGGGGACGCAACGCTTCAAAACCATGCCTCGTCGAGGTGGCGCGTATATTAAGAAAGCCTCCCCCACCTGTCAACGCTTTTATTCAAAAAGTTTGTTTTTTACCTGTGGCCTCTGCAAGTGCCTGCTCCAGTGAGGGGAATCCGAATTCAAACCCGGAATCTGTCAGCCTTGCCGGTATTGCCTGCTGCCCGGTGAGTAACAGGTGTGACATTTCTCCAAAGGCAGTTTCAAGAATCAGCGCCGGGACAGGAAATATTGCCGGGCGTCTGAGCACACTTGCCAGGCGGCTTGTAAAGTCCCGGTTTGTCACAGGGGTAGGGCTTACCACATTGTATGCACCTGACGCTTCAGGTGTCTCCAGCATCCAGATAAGTGCTGCTACAACATCATCGCGGTGAATCCACGGCATATATTGCTGGCCGTTCCCAAGGCGTCCACCCAGGCCTAGTTTGAAAGGCACAATCATGCGCTGCAGAAAGCCTCCTCCGGAGCCCACAACAACGCCTGTTCTGGACAGGCATACGCGCACATCGTGTGAGCTGAGTTCAAGAGCCGCGTTTTCCCAGTCCTTGCACAACTGGTGGGTAAACTCATCGTGAGGTGTTGTAGCTTCGGTTACCACTGTGTTGCCCTGGTCGCCGTAAAAACCAACGGCGGAACCTGAAATCAGGACCTCTGGCGGCTGTGCCCAGCTGGTAATGATCTCTGTCAGGGTTGTGGTGAGGCGTATGCGGCTATCGCGCAGAACCTGTTTCCGTTCATCAGACCATCGCTTGTCTGCGATGCCTTCGCCTGCAAGATTTATTACCGCATTATAGCCCTGGTGGGATCTGATGTGCTCCAGATCCGTTATGGCCTCTACCTGGCCGCACACTGAATGCACCTTGCTTGCCGGCTGTCGGCTCAGTACTGATAGTTCATAGCCTCTTGCCAGCAACTCGCGGCACAGTACATTGCCGATAAACCCGGTGCCGCCTGTAATCAGTACACGCTTGTTCATGGCTCTTTTCCCTTATTGGTCGGCGCCCTGATCGAGCTGAAGAGCGACTATGTCCCTGATCGCCAGGCCTAGCAGAGGATTTTCTCCGATAGGGGGGGTGAGCAGAATGCTGGCGCCTGTGGCCTGTTCCAGCCCTTCTATCATGGCCGGTACGTCTTTACGCAGGTGGCGCCCGGCTGCCAGGAACAGGGGGACGATGGTAAATTCATGGGTGCCTGCGGCGACTCCGTCATGAACCACCGACTCCAGGGACGGCTCTGCCAGTTCCATGTAGGCAATCCTGGAGTTGCTTATGCCTTTGAGGGTTGGCTCTGCAAGGGCTTCAAAGGTGTCGCACCAGCGCTTGTCGCTGCTGCCATGTGCTAACAGAATAATGCCGCGGCTGTTCATTAAAGCTCCTGAATAGTGGTGTTGAAAGTGACTGTCGTAATTTGAGTTCCGGGTCGTTATTCTTTGCCTGTCCAGATAATCAAGATAACAGGGTGTATTCTAATGTTCGATTGGAAAGAGATTCTGGATTTCTGGTTTGGAGATTTTGATGAACACGGCTTGCCTGACAGTCTTCATCGCAACCGCTGGTTTCGTTCAAGCAAGAGGTTTGATCAGGAAATACGGCGACGGTTTCTTTCCATGGTTCTGTTTGCGTCTGAGCAGGGGCTTGATCACTGGCGCAAGGCGGCAGGCGGGAGCCTTGCGGAAATAATCCTGCTTGACCAGTTCTCAAGGAATATATTCCGGGGCAGTGTTCTGGCCTTTGAGCAGGATAAACTGGCTAACAGGCTCTGCAAAGAAGCTATGCGCAAAGGTCACGATATGTCTTTGCCTCCTGTACAGCGAGCATTTATCTATATGCCGCTGGAGCATGCCGAGCGGCTTGAAGACCAGGCTCTGTCCGTCGAATGTTATGAGCAACTGGTGGCGTCAACATCGGGAATGCTGCAGGGTTTTATGAAAAGCTTTTTGCAGTCGGCGTTGGATCACCAGGAAATTATCGAGCGTTTTGGTCGCTTTCCCCACAGAAATCAGGCCCTCGGGCGGTTGTCCACCGATGCTGAAAAGGACTATCTGGGTTCGGCCCGTCGTTTTGGACAGTAAAAAAGTCTCAAAATGAGGTTGACGAACGGAGTTGAATGCGTAGAATACGTTTCCGTTGTCGGCACAAGCCCTTCAACACTGCGGGAATAGCTCAGTTGGTAGAGCACGACCTTGCCAAGGTCGGGGTCGCGAGTTCGAATCTCGTTTCCCGCTCCAGATTCCGGAAACCCGGCCTCGAAAGAGGTCGGGTTTTTTGTTTTTGGTTATACTGGGCCGCCTCGCCAACATTAACCCGCTACTCCGGAGACGCGCCTTGTGAAAGTTCACTCGCTTCATATCTACCCGGTCAAGTCCTTGTCCGGCATTCAGGTTCCGTTCTTCGAGATGGATGATTTCGGCCCGAAAGGTGACCGGCGCTGGATGATAGTTGATGAAGACCGCAACTTTGTTACACAGAGAGCCATTCCTGAACTGGCAAGGATTGCTACCTCGCTTGTAGACGGTCGTGTCAGCATTTATATTCCGGGCGAAGGTGATTTCATGCTGAGCGCAACTGATGACGAAATGCGCGTTCTGGTCTGGCGGGACTGGGTAAAGGCCCGGAACGGAGAGCCTGCGGCCAGTGAAGCGCTGAGTCGGTTCTGCGGTAAAGTCTTGCGTTTTGTCTATATGCCGGACTCGGTGTTCCGACGGGTTGATGCCGGGCGTGTAACTGAATACCGCCGTGTAGGGTTTGCTGATGGTTTCCCTTTTCTGATTACCAGCGTGGAGTCGCTCGGGGAGCTGAACGGGCGCCTTGAGGCACCAGTGGATATGCGCAGATTCCGGCCCAACATTGTTGTTGAAGGTCTGGCTCCCTGGGAGGAAGACGGT
>Ga0209345_10001069_pt1 | contig 34180 bp, 31 predicted proteins | sample Cruoilmetagenom7_FD_187294 | JGI IMG/M metagenome (GOLD analysis project Ga0209345, IMG submission 187294) | Oil polluted marine microbial communities from Coal Oil Point, Santa Barbara, California, USA - Sample 7 (SPAdes) (version 2) | ecosystem: Environmental > Aquatic > Marine > Oil seeps ...
ATAGAATCTATTCGTCTTGTTGATATAGATGGAGAGATACGAGTAATCTCAAATAAAGTTCAAAAAGATGTAACACAAGAGTTAAGTAATATTTCTAAAAAATTGGCACTACAAGCATTTGATGAGAAGTTAAGTGGATTTATTTTTAAAGCAAAATCCCCATCTTGTGGTATAGAAAGGGTAAAACTCTATAAAAACTAAAGTAATATGTGTGAAAAAAAGCAACAGACTTATTTGCTCAAGCTATTAAAGATAGCGAACCTTTTTTACCAATAGAGGGGGATAGAAGATTGAATAATCCGTGGTTGAAAGAAAATTTTTAATGCAAATCTTTACATATAAAAATTTAGTAGAGTTTTTAGATTCTTCTCCATCATTTAAAAACCTTGTGGAATTTAATACAAACTATAAATATCTTATCTATGCTAAATATCAAGAGTCTTATAAAAAGTTAGGGGAATTGTAGTAATTAAAATTATCAACTTATCTAATTTTTGATATAATTAGATTGATAATATATAAAAGGGTAAGTTATAAATGAAACGCGGTATTATTTTATTATACATTTTAATTGCTTTTGTTGGTGTGTTTACAATAATATTTTTTGTAAATCAAAGTAGCTATAATCAAAAAGTCAATTTAATATTAAATAGTAAGTTATTACAGCTTGAGACACATCATAAAATATTCATGTATAATCAAAAAGTACTGACCGATAATGTTTTCAATGATACTATTCATATAAAGTCTGTTCTTGAAATACTTGATACCGTTTCAATGACACAAGAGAAAAAAGCACTTTCAAATTTAAGACAAAAACTTTATAAAATACTTGAAAAAAAATATTCGCATATCAAGAAAGATGGAATATTACAGTACCATTTTGTACTTCCTAATAATGTATCTTTTTTAAGAATGCATAAACCCTCAAAATATGGAGATGATTTAGCTGGTATTAGACAAGACTTCGAGTATGTTAATAAACATAAGACAATAGTTAGAGGTTTTTCAAATGGAAGAACAGCTCATGGTTTTAGAAATATTTACCCCATATTTAATAAAAATAATAAGTATTTAGGAGCTATTGAGATCTCCCTCTCTAGTGAAACATTACAGTATTATTTGGTAAATTTAAGTAATTTGCATTCACATTTTTTAATAGATAAACATGTCTTTGATTCAAAGGCATGGGAAAGAGATGATATGATTTTAAAATATTATCCCAGTGCAGAAAGTGAAAATTTAATGTTTCATATTACTCCTAGTCATACTTATGAAAGGTGTATAGTTCAAAATGGTAAAAATATTAAAGAATTTAAAAATGATATTAAAATAAATTTAGAAAAAAATAAAAAGTTTGTTTTATATATACCTAACAGCAAGACTGCAAATATAGTTGCTTTTTATCCTATAAAACAGACTATTACTAATAATGTAGTTGCATGGATAGCTTCTTATGAATATGTAGCTATTTTGAATACTTTAAAAGCACAAAAAAATTACAATATAATTTTAACCTTGATTATTTTAATTATACTTATTTATGTTATATATAAATTATTATTGCAACATAGCCTTATAAAAATAAATGAGAAAAAGCTTATAGAACAAAAGCAAGAACAAGACGTTTTATTATCTTTATTTGATAAAGGAGAAATAGTTCTTTTTCGATGGAAGCATGATGAAAATTGGAGTCTTGAACATGTTTCATTAAGTGTAAAAAATATTTTAGGATATACAAAAGATGAATTTTTAGATAAACGTACAAATTACCTTTCTTGCATTCATAAAGATGATGTTTTTAGAGTACGACAGGAACTTTTAGAAGGTTCCAAATTTTCTAATGATTTCTTTGCACATCAACCATATAGAATTATTACAAAAAACAAAAAAACAAAATGGGTTTTAGACTACACTACAATTTTACGATATGAAAATGGTGAAATAAAAGGTTTCATAGGATACATATTAGATATTACAGAACAAAAAAATAAAGAGAGATTATTTTTTGAGCAATCAAAGTTAGCATCAATGGGAGAGATGATAGGAAATATTGCTCACCAATGGAGACAGCCACTCTCTGTGATATCTACAAGTGCAACAGGACTTCAAATGCAATATGAGTATGAACTTTTAGATGTGAAAACTATACCAACTGTATGCAAAACAATTAATGAAAATGTACAATATCTATCACAAACAATAGATGATTTTAGAAACTTTATAAAAGGTGAAAGATTTTTGAAAGATTTTGATCTAACTACTGTTATCAAAAGTACTATACATCTTATAGAGGCTTCACTTAAATCAAATAATATAAAAGTAATATTAGATTTGCAAGATAAACTCTCAATATTAGGTTATCCAAATGAACTTCAACAGTGTTTTATTAATATTTTCAACAATGCAAAAGATGCATTAAAAGAATTAAAAGATGAAAATAGATTTATATTTATTACTAGTGTTCAAGAAAATGACAAATATATAAAAATTACTTTTAGAGATAATGGAGGTGGAATATCTGAAGAAAATTTAACTAAAGTATTTGAACCATATTTTACAACTAAGCATAAATCTCAAGGAACAGGATTAGGTTTACATATGACATATAGCATGATTACGAATGGTATGAAAGGCACTATATCCATAACAAATGTAAGTTATGAATATAATTCTACTATATATAATGGTGCACAAGTTACTATTCAATTACCAAAAGTATATGAACTTAGTTAGTCTAAACTAAATCTTTAGAAGGTTTTCCTATCAAATATCCTTGTGCATAGTCAATACCAATAGAGTTAATATATTCTAGCGTTTTTGTATCTTCCACATATTCTGCTATTGTTTTAAGTCTTAAATTGTCACATAAAAACTTTAGACTTCCTATGAGTATTTGTATTTTGCTATCAGTTGTGATATTTTTAACCAAAGAACCATCAATTTTAAGATAATCAACATAATCACTTAAGTTTAATAGATGTTCAAAATTACTATATCCACTTCCAAAGTCATCTATAGCTATTTTACAACCAACTTTTTTAGCACTTTTGATAAATGCATAAAAATTATCATAATTCTCAATGCTTTCTGACTCAACTATCTCTAACACAAGCTTACTACTTACATCATAATATTGAATTCTTTCAATTAAAAAATCAATAAAATTTTCATTTTCAATATCTAATATACTTAAATTAATAGAAAATTCAAAATCTTTGTCTTGAAAAAATTTAAATGATTTATTTATAACCATATAAGTTAATGTTTGATATTTATTAAGTTCTTTTGCTATAGGTAAGAACTCATCTGGAAATATATATTTATCTTCATATTTTAATCTAATAAGTGCTTCATACTTTTCTATTTTTTCTGTATAGTTATTAAAAATAGGTTGATAGTGCACTTCAATGGTATCATTTTCTATAGCATATTTAATTTTTTTGCCTAGTTCAATATTATCCTTATTTTTTTGAAGTTTATGAATATATTGTGTTGAATAAATAGAGATATTAATTTTATTCTCAACACCATTATCTAGTGCAATCTCAGCTTCTTTTAACTTAGTGATACCTGTATGTGGTGTTGTTATACTGCTACTGCTAATTGCAATATCAACTAATATATCTAAATCATTTTCTGTACAAAAATGATTTTTTTCTAGTTTGCTAAGTAAAGTATTTAAAAAAAGTTTAATATCTTGTTTTTTAAAATTAGTATATTGTAAACTAAAAGTTCCATAACTTATCATATGAATCTCTTGGATGTTTTTATCTTGATAGGACTTTAAGTATTCTACAAGTTCTTCAACAAGTTGTTTAGATGCTTCATATCCATAAAGGTTTTGTATCTTTGTCATATTTTTTACTTTTACTAAGATTACTAAAGAGTTTGGAAATTTGTCTTTTTCTAAATCTTTTACAAGTGAGATTCTATTTGGAAAACCTGAATTATTATCATTTTCTACATTATCATCAAGTTCTGATTTTAGAACATCTGGAAGTTTTGCAAAATAGAAAACAATAGGAGATAAGAGAATTGATATTAATATGATAAAAAATATAATAAAATTTGAATCATCAATATTTTTTTGACTTAATTCATCAAATTTTAATTCCAAAATTAATTTGAGTTTTTGACCATTGTCAAAATTTGTTAAGATATTTGAATATGTTGTATTATCACTATAGGTATTGTTATTGAGTATTTTTTTTGCTTTATTATTATTGTATTGCTCAAATATTGTGTAGTTATTGAATGATTCAGTTGTTATACCATAGTTAGGATTATTGTGGTTAATGAATCTTCCTTTTTCATCTATAATATGAATATGATATAAAGTAGATTTATCTAATTGATTAAAAAATGATTTAAGACAAACATTGATGACTAAGATACCTTTTTTTTGATTTTGTTTATCAAACATAATAACTCCTAAACGAACTACTGGTTTTTTTATTTTTTCCAATTTTCCATTTTCTCTGTTAAGATTAATTTTAGAGATACCTAGTTGATTTTTATTTAAAGTGATAAATTTTTTAAAATAACTCTCATTACTTTTATTTTGTAGTTGATTTAAAGGTATAATTTTTGAGATAGCTTTGTCTTTAAAAAGTTTTATTGAAGTTCCCTCAATCCTAACTTTTTCATCACCATTATTAGCTATGTATCGTACTTGCATTGCACTGGATAAAGATTTTTTAATTGTTAAAAAAAGTGATTCTATCTCTTTTTGATTTGATTGATTATTTATATATTGAAGTAGATGTGTATTACTTTGTAAAGCTTGAATTGTATTGATATATTGTTCAAAAAAGTCATTAAAAAAAATGTTTTTTTCTTGATATTTATTTTGAAAGTTTTCAACTGCTACATTGCTTACATCATTTTTACTAAATTGTTTAAAAGTATAATGAATAGTTAAAACAATAAAAGAAACAGAAATGATATAAAGAATTATAAATGTAATCTTATAAGGAATTTTATTAAACATAGTGTCCCCTGTTTATATATTTTCTTAATTATGATATATAAAAAGTGATTAAAAAGAGATATAATAAGAAAAAATAATATTTTCTATGTTATAGTATCTATAATAAAATGTAAAGGGAGTTTACAATGGCAAATAATTATAAACACGGAATTTCAATAGGACTCAATAGAGTTAAGGACTACTTTTTTATTAAAATGGATATTATTGGTAGCTTAACTCATGAAGACTATGAAATAATTACACCAATGTTAGAAAATGCACTACAAGGTGTTGAAGAACCAAAAATATCATTGCTAGTGGATGCAACAAAATTTGAAGGCTGGAGTTTGCAAGCAGCTTGGGATGATTTGAAATTAGGTTTGAAACACAATAAAAATTTTGAGAAAATTGCTTTTGTTGGAAATAAATCATGGCAAGAGTATAGTGTTAAAATATCAAATTGGTTTAGTTTAGGTTCAATGGAATATTTTGAAACTGTTGAAGAAGCTCTTGTTTGGCTAAGTGAAGAAGCTAGTGAAGTGATAATTGATGATAAAACAATGACTCAAAAAGAAGTTTTGAGTAGACAAAAAGAGATTGAAGGTCAGTTAGAGTTATTGTTTAAAACAAATATGAAAATAACAGGTTGGGATGTTCCTGAAGCTGATGATAACAATGCCGCGTTAATGATAGTAGATATATTACAAAAAAAACTTAATAGTTTAAAAAATGATATTAAAAATGGAAAATATGATAACTATTAGTTGGTGGTATTTTATTTAAATCTTTATAAATCACAGATTACTTTTAGTTATAATCTTTGAAAAAGCTAATGTTAGTTATTATGCTACATAATTTTTATTTATAGGTAGGTTTAGTAATGGGTATTAAGACATTAAAAAATTATTTTCGTCTTTCAATGATAATCACTACATTTAGTTTATTTTTTATATTTTATATCTTTTCATCTTATATTCATACGAATTTAACAGTAAGTGAAAACCAAAAAATATCAGAATCACTTTCAAAGCAAGTATTTAATTCTATGTATCAAGTGATGCGAAAAGGATGGAGTAGGGAAGAACTACAAGCATTTATCAGTGAAACAAAAAGCTCTTTTGAAAATAGTTCTTATGATGTCGAAATATACCGTGGAAAAAATGTTGAGATGCTTTTTGGAGTTATTAAACAATCTCCAATTACGACAGATGTGAAAGAGGTTTTTGATACAAAAGAAAAATTATTCACAACTATAAATAATACAACAAAAATCATTACTCCAATTATAGCAAAACAAGAGTGTATGGTATGTCATACAAATGTACAAGAAGGTGATATATTAGGTGCAGTTAAAGTTGAATATGACTTCAACGATATGATTATACAAACACAAAAACAATATTTACTTTTTTCACTTATCATTTTACCTATTATGTTTATGATGGCATTTGCAATCTCTATTCACTTTTTAAAAAAAGTAAATCGTTCTATAGAAAATTTTGGAGATAAGGTAAAAAGTATTAATACCGTAAAAGATTTTAAAAATATTGATATTGTAAATTCTAAAGATAGTTTTCAAGAATTTGATAGAATAATGGAAGGTCTAAATAATTTAAGTGCTAAGTTGAAAAATATAGCAGTTGATAAAGATATTTTAGAATTTGAAGTAAAACTTCTTGATAAGATGGTTATCACTTCAGATATTATAAAAGACTGGAAAGAGTATATTAAAGATCTTCTTCATGAGATAAATATTGTTTTACCAGTGCATTGTTTAATTACAATTTTCAAAACAGATGATGAGTTTTATGAGGTTGAAATCTTTTGGCTTGGTAAACCTGCTGATAAATTAAAAATTCATCTTGAAAATATTGCAAAACAGATGATTCATGAACATCACAAACAAGAGATGGCAGAGATGGTAATAAATCATAATATTTCAAATGAAAACTTTTGCTTAAGAACCTTGGGAGAAGATGATATTGAACATGAAGCAAAATCAATTCTTCTTGATGCCCCAAAAATAGGTGGTATTGTAGGGCTTGGTATTCAATCAAGAATGGAAAAAGATTCTATACATTCTATTGTAATTGATTCCATTTTAACGACATTATTAAATTTAGTGGGTTCCATAAAAGCTATCAACAAATATACAGAAAACTTAGAATATTATGCAACTAGAGATCCATTGACAGGACTTTTTTCTCAAAGAGTTTTTAGAGATTTATTAGAATATGAGGTTAAAAGAGCAAGAAGACATGAATATCACTTTGGAGTACTTGTGATAGATTGTGATAATTTCAAACCTATAAATGATACTCATGGGCATAGTTTTGGAGATGAATTTTTAAAAGCATTTGCGGATATTTTAACGGATTCTAAAAGAGATGAAGATATTTTATCAAGATATGGAGGGGATGAATTTACTATTGTTTTACCAGAGAGTAATCTTAAAGAAACATATACAATAGCAAGAAGAATTTTAGAAAATGTAGAAAAATTTGAATTGGTTGCACCAGATGGTTCAATGGTGACAATGACTGTTTCAATAGGAGTATCTATTTTCCCAGAACACTCAACTGACCCAAAAGAGTTATTTAATATAGCAGACTCTATGATGTATAGAGCAAAATATGAAGGTAAAAATGCAGTTAAATATCCAAGTAATGATGATATAGAAGAGATATACCAAGAGCTTGAAGATAATTCTATGATAGTTTTAGATGCTATAAAAAATCAACAAATTGTACCTCATTTCCAACCTATCGTAAATGTAAAAACAGGGACTACAGAGATTAATGAATTGTTGATGAGAATAGAGTTAGATGGAGAGATGATTAGTGCAGGTAAATTTATAGAAACAGCAGAATCTCTTGGAATTGTACATCAAATGGATTATATAGTTATAGAAAAAGCGTTTCAAAAAATAAAAGAGACAAATTATGAAGGAATATTATTTATAAATTTATCACCAAAAGCTTTAATGATAGGAGAGTTTATCAAAAAAGTTGTAAAACTCACTGTTACGTATAATATAAACAGAGATAATATAGTTTTTGAGATAACAGAAAGAGAAACAGTAAAAAGCTTTTCACTTTTAGAAAAGTTTGTAAAAAATCTAAAAATTGAAGGTTTTAGTTTTGCAATAGATGACTTTGGAAGTGGTTTTTCATCATTTCATTATATTAAACGATTTCCAATAGATTATATAAAAATTGATGGAGATTTTATTATAAATATTCATAAAGATAAAAAAGACTTAGCTTTTGTAAAATCTATAGTATCTTTAGCCAAAGAATTAGAGGTAAAAACAATTGCGGAGTTTGTTGAAAACGAAGAGATACTAGAATTTTTACAAAAAATAGATATAGATTATGCACAAGGATTTCACTTAGGAAGACCATCTATTGATTTTAAGTCTTAAGATATTTTATTAAAAATTGTGTGACTTTTTACTTTAAAAAGTATTGAAGAACACACAATAACTTTTTTTATGATAAGGTATCTTTTTTTGTCACATCTTCTTTTGAAAATAAAGTTCCACTGTTGTGAATATCTGATAATAAAAATTCTCTAGCAGTGGTAAGATTATACCCACTACATAAAAACATTTTTCTTTCATTCTCTATAATATATTGAGCAGCTTTAAGTTTTGTGACTATTCCTCCCGTTGCAAATTCTGAATTTGGAGTGACTATCTGCTCTAGCTCCTTTTCTGAAATATTGTGTACAACTTTTTGAATTTTTGCATCTTTATGATTGTGTGGATTTTTATCATAGTACCCATCTATGTCACTCAATATAACAAGCATATCAGCATCAGTATAATGTGTAACATGAGCAGAAAGTTGGTCATTATCACCAAACAATTGATCAGGTGTTGTTGAAATGTCATTTTCATTTACAATAGGTAATATATCATTTTTAAGTGTTCTTTCTATAATATCTTGAAATATTTGGGTATGAACTCTACTATCAAAATCATCTTCAGTTAAAAGAATTTGAGATATTGTAACATCAAATATATCAAATTTATTTTTATAACTACTCATTAATATAGGTTGCCCAATCGAAGCCAAAACTTTTTTACTTGTTGGTATATTCCTATTTAACTGAACAGCTGTATATCCAGCAGCAACAGCACCTGATGAGACTAAAATTACTTCATACTTTTTTCTTACATCACTTATAAGTGATACAAGTTTTAGCATTCTTTCTTTTGCTATACCAGTTTTTTCTGTCAATACTGAACTTCCTACTTTAAAAACAATTCTTTTCATATATTAGATCCTTGTAAAGTGTATTTTTCTAAATTTATTAGTTTATGCAATTTTTATCTCTTTCATTATTTTAGCTTTTTATTTTATAACCTCTATTACGTACAGTTTCTATTAAATCAAGATTTAGGTTCTTTTTTAGTTTTGATCTGATTTGATTTACATTTACCTCTATTACATTTTGACAGACCATCTCAGGGTCTTCCCAAAGTGCACATATTAGTTCGTCTTTTGAAATAGGAGGTCTATGCTTATTTTGTACTAAGTATCTCAATATTTCATAGGCTTTTCCTTTGATTCCTATCTCTTGTTCTTTTTGGTCTATTACGTGGCGATATTCTCTTTTCATTCCAAAATAATTTTTAAAATATAAAAGATTAGAAAAATTATCTCTATGGATAGCTTCTAATTTTGCCATTAAAAGGTTCTTGTCAATTGGAGTGTTTAAAACATTAAGTGCACCATTTTTTAAACACTTTAGTTCAAAGTCTGTAGTTAGATTATCTGTTAGTATCACAAAAGCAGTATTTACATTAAAAGTTGACTTAAGAATTTTTATGCAATTTTTTAAGCTATTTTCATACAGTATGACTAGATTGTAAAACCTAACATTCAAGTGATATATAAAGTCATCAATATCTTCTGCTATATCAACAATATATAATTCTTCATTTTCAATATTATTAATTATTTCAGAATTAACATTATAAGTTAACAACCTCATAGATTAAATTAGTGCCTTTTATTGTATATTTTGTATTTTATAAGTAAAAAAAATACAATATTTATGTTAAAAATAAACTATGATAAATATAACATAAGTTTATTAACATAAACTTAACTTAATTAAATATAAGAAGTCTTTAATACTTTATTCTGCAATATTTAATGGGATGATAATATCAAAACAAGCACCTTTGTGATATTTTCCATTAAAATTATATTCATCATTTTTTACAGAGATTGTTCCTTTCATACCATTTGTCACAATGTTATAACTCATATGAAGTCCTAACCCCGTTCCTTGACTTTTGTGTTTTGTAGTAAAGTAAGGTTCAAAAATTTTGTCTAAAATATTTTGTTCTATACCTCCTGCATTATCTTTAAATTCTATAATAACATTATCATTTTCTACTTGTTGAGAGATAAATATATATCTATTATCTTCATCATTATTTTCTACTAAAGCATCTTTCGCATTATTAAAAATATTCATAAAACATTGGATTAGTTCATTTGGATATCCTCGAATATGAATATTTTCTTCTAAGTCTAAAATTATATTAATATTATTTCTTTTGATTGTAACATCAACAAGTTTTATAAAACTATCAGTATCATTCTTTAAATCAAAGCGTATAGGTTTGGTATCTCCTTTGATATAATTTCTAAAATCATCAATTGTTTGTGATAAAAATTGTGAATGTTCATTAATTATTTCACAATATTTATAAAATTCATCATCTGTAAGTATTCCCATCTCTTTTTGTAAATGCATACCTGTAGCACTTGTCGATATTATAGATAATGGTTGTCTCCATTGATGAGCAATATTTCCAATCATTTCACCCATACTTGCAAGTTTAGATTGAGATATAAGTCTAGATTCTCTATCTTTTAGTTCTGATAAATCAATAATAGAAGATATTCTTACTTCTTTGTTTCCAATGACTATATTAGTTCCCTTAAGTAATACAGGAACCCTAGTCCCATCCATTTTAAGAACTACAACTTCATAAAGCTCTGCTGAGTCTAGTTGTGCCTTTTCTTGTACTAATTCTTTTGATTCTTCTGCTACAAAATCTAAAGGATTCTTTCCTAAGGCATCTTCTTTTTTTATCTTAAAAAGTTCCAATGCAGCTTTATTTAAGTCAATACATTTGTAATTTTGTGATATAACTATTGCCTCAATGGTACTATTTATGACACTTTCAACTTGATTGTAAGATTTTTCAAGTTTTCTTTCTTTTTTAATGAAGTAAAAAATTACTATTAAAATAATGAGAATAAACAATACTAATTGGCTATTGAAGAAAGAAGCTATCTCTAAATTATTTGCAGATAACGACGTATTAAGAACTATCAATACTGAAAAAAAGGTCTTAAATAATAGTTTCATAAGTGTCCCTTTTAATTTAAATTTTTATAATTTAGTTTATCATAATAAAATTATTGTAAATATAAAAAGATAAGTTATATATATAAATAAGCAAAATTTAAAATAAGAAATAAATTTACAATAATTCTTCTTGAGGAACTCCTATATAATATGTATTAATCAGACAAAAGAATAATTTGTTTAATAGAATTTATAAAATAAGTTACACTTATTTATAGCTTAAGTAAAATAGGGATAAAATAACTATGTAGGATGAGGTTAATATAGAATATTTAGAGGTTATATGAATATGTTAGAGGGTATAAATAATAAAAAAGTAGTAGAGTTAATATTAAATAATAGTTATAACTCAATTATAATTACAGATGCAAATTTAGACCTACCTGGTCCAAAAATTGTATATGTTAATGAGGCTTTTACTAAAAATACTGGTTATACATTAGAATATCTAAAAGATAAAACACCAAGAATTTTTCAAGGTCAGGAGACTAATCTTGAGCTTCTGAAAAATCTAAAGGAAAAGTGTAAAAAAGGTGAATTTTTTGTAGGAGAAACTGTTAACTATAGAAAAGATGGATCAAAATATTATGTTCAGTGGAATATTTCACCTATTAAAAATGATGCAGGGGAGATAGTATATTATATTTCGATTCAAAGAAATGTTACAAAAGAGATTGAAACTATTAAAACATTGCAGAAGATTTTAGATTTACAAAAAAATATTGTAATAGTAACAGATGGGAAAAAACTTTCTTATGTAAATGAATCTTTTAAAATCTTTTTTAATGTAAGCAGTATGGAAGATTTTTTAAAAATTGATGATTGTGTATGTAGCCGTTTTAGCGAAGTAAAAGGATTTTATTATAAAAAGACAGAAGATGAAAATTGGATTGAAAGTATTCTAAAATTACCTCACGAAGATAGGGTAGTAAGTATATTAGATGGACAGCTGACGCCACATGGATTTACTGTAAATATAAATCATTTTGGCGATGGGACTAGTATCATAACTTTTACAGATATTACATCAACAATTGGAGAAAAAGAGAGTTTTAAACATAAAGCCTATCATGATAATTTAAGTGGAGCATACAATAGAGAGTTTTTATATATGCACTTTGAACATTATAAAGAAGAGGTTGAAAAATCAAACTCACAATTGGGATTAATCTTATTTGATATAGACTATTTTAAAATGGTAAATGATACTTATGGACATAATGTTGGGGATGATGTGATTAAAAAGATTGTGGATACAACTTTGAAGCAAATAAGGATTGATGACAATTTAATACGATGGGGTGGCGAAGAGTTTATTGTTATAACGAAAGCAGATAATATTAAAAATTTAGAAGCAATAGCAACTCATATTAAAAATAATATTGAAAAAGAAACTTTTACACCAGTACCACAAGTTACTGCAAGTTTTGGAATTACACTAGGGGTAAAATCTGATAGTTTAGAAACGCTTGTAAAAAGAGCAGATGATGGATTGTATCAGGCAAAAAGAACAGGGCGTAATAAAGTGGTAGCAACAATTTATTAACCATAAACATTTTAGTTAAGCAGGTTGTATTTATAAAAGATGTTAAAAGTGTGGTTAATGGGTATATAAATAATTATTGTCTATAATATTATAATAAATAAGTAAGGATACCAGTTGTTAAAAAGGCTTTATAGAAGTAGAATATTTGTAGTATTGACTTTTCTTATTATATCTTTTGGTATATATTTATTGATTGATTATTTAAAAAATAATGAAATAGAACAATATAAATTGGACACTTATAGAGATAAGGTGTTGGAATCAAAAGTATATCTGCATACTCTCATTAAAGAAAAACAAAATGCAACATTAACTATTGGGCTTGGACTATCTAGAAATAGTGATATTATCAATGCACTAAAAGACTCTTCTATAAATCCTACATTACTTAAAGATTATTCTAAAAGGCTCAATCAAAATACAGATTTTAAGAATGTCTGGTTTCAACTTGTAACAAAAGATGGGATAACAATACAGAGAAGTTGGACAGAGTATAAAAATGATAAAATATCAGAATCAAGAGTTGATTTACAAAAAATACTCAAAGATAGAAAAATATTAAATAGCATAAGTGTTGGTAAATTTGATATGACATTTAAGTCTATTGTCCCCGTATTTGATGAAGACAACAGAACATTCTTAGGGATTGTAGAGGTCATAACACATTTTAATTCAATTGCAAAAAATTTAGAAGAGAAAAAAGTAGATACAATTGTATTAGCAGATAAACTCTATAAAAAACAACTTTCACACGCTTTTAGTAAGATATTTATTGATGATTATTATGTAGCAAACTTAGATGCCAAAAAATATTTAATTCATTATTTACAAAAGTATGGAATGGATAATTATTTTAAAAACCTCATAGTAGATGATTTTTATATAGATTATGATCTTAATAGTGTGGTAAGCTATCATAAATTAATAGATAACGAGAACAATTCAATTTTAGGACATGTTCTTCTTATCAAAAGTATCAACAAAATAGATATTACTAAAATTTCATATATTAAATATATTCATAATATTTATCTTTTATTTTCAATTATTGTTTTACTTTTACTATTTTATATTTTTAATGCAATAGAGATTAAAAATATAAATGGAAAATCATACTCTTTAAGAATATTTTCAACAATATGTATTGTATATATTGCATTAGCTATTACTATATATCAACTTGTAAAAATAAAATATATAGAGGATATAGAAAATTATAAACAAACAGTTATTAATCAAACACTTTTGGAGTATAACTCAATTGTTCAAAAAAATAAAGATATCTCAGAATTTATATATTTAGAGTTATTGAATAAATATGAAGTAAAAAAAGTATTTCAAAGTGGAGATAGAAAAAAACTTTATAATCTATTATTAGATAAATATAAATCGTTGAAAATAAAATATAATTTAAGACAATTACATTTTCATCTTCCTGATTCTACAAGTTTTTTACGAATGCATAAACCAGAAGTTTATGGAGATAATTTAAAGGGAATTAGACAGAGCGTTGAGTATGTGAATAGTAGTTTAAAATCATTTTATGGTTTTGAAGAGGGACGAATTTATAATGGTTTTAGATATGTATTTCCGCTTTTTGATAGTCAGAATAATCATATTGGAAGTGTTGAAACTAGCTTTGATATTAAAAGTTTTGTAGATGACTATATGAATCTTTTTGAAACCAAAAGGGCAAATTTTTTAATTAGTAAAAAAGTTGTGCAAGAGAAAGTTTTTAAAAATCAACAATCAAATTACAAACAAAGTCCAGTTGAAGGTTTTTATTTTGATAAATTAATTATTGAAAAGCTTGAAACTTCAACATCAAAAATTATGCAACATAAAGCTTCTAAAGAAAAATTTAAAGAAATATCTCGAAAAATATCTCGAGGGAGTCCATTTTCGGTTCATTTTAATGAGACAAATGAATTAACAGTTATCATACCAATTATTAATAAAATTAGTGGAGAGGTTGTTGGGTCATTAAATGTTTCTAAAAGTGATAAATATATTAAAAATAGGCTTCAAGAATTTACACAACAGATAGTGATAATTTTAATTGTACTTGGTTTTATTATGTTTTTTATATATAGAGAATACTTATCAAAAATGAAAGCTAAAATAGAATCACAAAACAATCAAAAGATTTTGGATTCTCAAAATTCATTTATTGTTATTACTGATGGTATTGTTATCGAAAGAGTAAATAATACTTTTTTAGAGTTTTTTAAATACGATACACTTGATGAGTTTAAAAAAGAACATGATAGCATATGTGACTTTTTTCTTGAAGAAAAAGGGAAAAATTATCTTTTAAAAGAGATGGGGGAATTAAGTTGGTTTGAATATATGAAACACAACCAAGATAAAACTTTTCAAGTGAAAATTAAGAATAATAAAAAAGAAGTTCATATTTTTTACTTAGAGTTTGATATGAGTAATAAAATATATGAGAATAATTATATTTTAACTTTTATAGATATTACTCATTTAATAAATGTAGAGAATCAACTCTTAAATTCTGAAAAAATGGCATCTTTAGGAAATATGATTGGAAATATAGCTCATCAATGGAGACAACCTTTATCTATAATATCTACTTGTGCAAGTGGTGTACATATGAAACAACAATATGGACTACTCCAAGAGGGTGATATTGAAAAAAATATGGATTATATAGTGCAAAATACACAATACTTATCTGAAACTATTGATACCTTTAGAGATTTTATAAAAGAGAATGAAAGTAAAGAAGTTAGTGAAACTAGTATCAATGAAGCTATTGGTTCTGTGTTAAAGATAATGGAAGCGACATTAAAAAACAATTATATAAATATTATTTTTAATGAAAATGGTAACTTTACAAAAGTAATGGCAAAAGGTGAATTTGTACAAGTTATTACTAATTTAATTAATAATGCAAAAGATGTTTTAAAAGAGCGAAAAATAGAAAATCCACAAATAATAATAACTACTAAACAACAACACAATAATATTCTTATAACGGTAGAAGATAATGGTGGTGGAATTGATGAAGATATTATTCAGAATATTTTTGAACCATATTTTACTACAAAACATAAGAGTATGGGTACAGGATTGGGATTATATATTTGTCATAAAATCGTCGTAGAAAGTTTTGAAGGTGATTTAAGTGTTCAAAATACTTCAAAAGGTGCTGAATTTTCTATAACTATTCCTCTCGATAAATCAAATAAGTAATAATTTAGACTACATAAGTTAATATTTTGTCACTAGAGGAGATATTATGGCAAAGATTGCAATAACTGGGGCAAGTGGTTTTGTTGGGTCAAATTTAACTGATATTTTCCATCAAAATGGTCATGATGTGATAGCTATTAAAAGAGAAGATTTAAAAGAGATTGAATTGTTATCAAATTTACTTGATGGTTGTGATGCTGTAATAAATCTTGCAGGTGCTAGTATTATTCATCGTTGGGATAATGAATATAAAAATCTCCTTTATAGTAGCAGAATTGGTACTACAAGAAATCTTTTTAAGGCTATAAGTAAAACCAAACATAAACCTGAAGTTTTTATCTCTACAAGTGCTGTTGGAATTTATGATAATCAAGCTATTTATGATGAAGAAAATTATAATTATGGGGATAATTTTTTAGCAACTCTTTGTAAAGAGTGGGAAAAAGAAGCACTAAAAGTTCAAGAACTAGGTGTGCGAACTATTGTTTTTAGATTTGGTATTGTAATGGGAGATGGAGGGGCTTTAAGTAAAATGTTACTTCCATTTAAACTTGGACTTGGTGGAACTATAGGAGATGGAAAACAAGCATTTTCATTTATCCATATTGAAGATTTAAAAAATGCTTTTGAGTTTGCTTTGGAACAGGATAACATAGAAGGTGTATATAATATGACTGCACCTGTACCAACTACAAATTATGGGCTTACAAAAGTACTGGGTCAAAGTTTGCGTAGACCAACAGTTTTACCAGTACCTACTTTTGTTTTAGATTTGATTTTTAGTGAAGGTTCAAAAGTATTAACAGATGGACAAAGTGCAATTCCAAAAAGATTGTTAGATATTGGCTTTGAGTTTAAGTATAAAAATATAGAAGATACTATAGAAAACTTAATAAATAAATAACTATTTTTATACAATAAGATAAAAAATATATGTAGTAAAAAATGAAATAATTGCACCATATCCAATAATAGCAGAACTAAGTCTTGGTGCAAGTCCTGCTGCACTTGCCATTGCTCCTGCTGTTATCATAGGAGCCATTGCAGCTTCTAGTATAGATACTTTACTTGCAAGGTTATCCCAAGAAAAAATCATACAAATTATTATTGCTACAATAGGTGCAATTATGAGTTTTACTGTAAGTGCAATACTTAATGGGACAAGGTCATGTTTTGGCAATTTAAATTCTAACTGTAATCCAACGGCAACTAATGCAACTGGTACAACAGTTGCTGATAAAGATATTAAAATAGATTCTATACTAGAAGGAAACTTTGTTCCAATAAAAAACAAAGAGATACAAAGTGCTATAAAAGGTGGGAAAGTTAGTACTTTATAAGTTATCATAGAGATAGTAATTTTACTTTTTGCACTATAATATGCTGCTACAAATGTACCATAAGTAGCAAGTGCCAAAAAAATTCCTAATTGATCATACACCATAATATATGGTAAGGCATCAACTCCATAAAAAGCTTCAATAATAGGAATACCAAAAAAAGAACTATTTGTTAAAACGGCAACTAACATTAAAGCCCCAGTTATCTCTCTTGAGAAGTTTAATAATTTTGATAAAAAAAAGATAATAAATGCAGAAGAGATAATAATAGACCAAGAGATAATAATAGGTATTAAAATATCAAAAGATAAAGTTAGCTTTGGAATCTGCAAAAGTATCAAAGCTGGAAGGGAGATAAAAATTACAAATTTATTTAATATTGTAGCTGATTCATGAGGAAAAACATTAAACTTATTAAAACAAAAACCTATAAAAATAGTTAAAAATATTAAAAAAAAACTTTCCACTTTTGTATTGCCTTTTGTGATATAATAGAATCTTTGAAGTTCTGAAATGCTATTATACCATTAACATGATAACAAAAGACTCAATAGAAAACTTAAAAACTCACCTTGATGTTGTTGATATAATCTCTCAATTTATAGAGTTAAAAAAAAGTGGTGCAAACTTTAAAGCTTGTTGTCCCTTTCATGGGGAAGATACTCCCTCTTTTGTAGTAAGTCCAGCTAAACAAATATATCATTGTTTTGGTTGTGGAATTGGTGGAGATAGCATTAAGTTTGTGATGGAGTATGAAAAACTATCATACCCAGAAGCTATAGAAAAATTAGCTTCTATGACAAATGTCTCTTTGCAATATGATAATGACGGAAAAAAAGTTGACTTATCCATTATTACAAAAGTAAATAATCATTATCAAAAGCTTCTAGTATATCACCCAAATGCGATGGATTACCTAAAAAGTAGAGGGGTTTCTTCTTCTTCGATTGAAAAGTTTGAGATAGGTTATGCGAGTAGTTCTCAAGACACTATTAATTATCTCAAAACAAACTTTTTAAATCTTGCAGATGCAAAAGAGTTTGGAATCATTGACACTGGACAAAATGGTCTTTATGCAAGGTTTATAGATAGAATTACTTTTCCTATATATACAATAAATGGAAATAATGTAGGGTTTGGTGGCAGAACCATCACTGGGCATAATGCAAAATATGTGAATTCTCCACAAACAAAATTTTTTAATAAATCAAGATTGTTATATGGATATCATATTGCAAAAGAGTTTATTTATAAACAAAAAACAGTTATTGTAACAGAAGGTTATCTTGATGTTGTGATGTTACACCAAGCAGGATTTACAAATACCGTTGCAACACTTGGAACAGCACTAACGCAAGAACATCTTCCTCTTTTAAAAAGAGGAGAACCAAAAGTTATAGTGGCTTATGATGGAGATAAAGCAGGACTCAATGCTGCGTATAAAGCGAGTTTACTTTTAAGTCATAGTAACTTTAATGGAGGAGTTGTAATTTTTACAGAGGGACAAGATCCTGCTGATATGGTTGTAGCAAATAAAATGGATGAATTAAACTCTATGTTTTCAACTCCTCAACCTTTTATTCCATTTGTGTGTGATTATATAATACAAAAATATAATTTAGAAAATCCACAAGAGAAACAACAAGCATTAAAAGAATCAAACGAATTTCTAAAAACATTAGATCCAATATTACAAGAAGAGTATCAAAAATTAATTGCACGAAAACTTAATGTTAATTTTCAATTAGTACAAGTACAACATTTCAATAACCAAAGAGTCAATCAAGTTAATCTTACTTCTATAAATATATCTGAGTTAAGTATTATTAAAACAATCCTTGATAATCCAACATTTTTAGAAGTAGTCAAAAAAGAGATTCAACCAGATATGTTTGAAACTCACGCAAATGAATATCATATGTTATTAGAAGATATAAATGACTCAAATTTACATGGACTAATGTTAAATGAACATATAATATCTTATACACAAGAAGAATTAGACAATCAACTTAAAATATTCCTTGTGCCATATTATAGAAAAAAATTACAACAATTAAAGTTTGATGAAACAATAGATTTTAAGATGAAAGCCAGAAAAACTATAGAGTTAAAACATAAGCTTATTGAATTAAATCAAAAAAAACTTATCTCTGTTTAAAAGAATTATTAATTGGTTTCGTGTATAATTGCAAAAATTATAATAATGAAAGAGGAAATTTATGGAATTATTACATTCAGATAAAGCACCAGCAGCAATTGGACCATATTCACAAGCAGTTAGAGTAAATGGATTATTATACACATCTGGTCAAATAGCATTAAAATTAAATGGTGAGATGATTGAAAATGATATTAAAAAACAAACAAGACAAATATTTATAAATCTTAGTGCAATTTTAGAAAATAGTCATACAAGTTTCGAAAATGTTGTTAAAATAAATATTTTTTTAACAGATATGAATGATTTTGGTGTAGTAAATGTAATAATGGCAGAAATTTTTGGACATCATAAGCCAGCACGAAGTACAATTGAAGTGTCAGGGCTACCTAAAAATGCGATGATTGAGATGGATTTAATAGCTACAGTTGCTAATTATCATTAAATAAATTCTCTTAAAGAAAATTTAAAGTATATTTCAGTATAATTCGCTTCATAAATTTTAAGAGGATAAGCTAATGTACGCAATTATCAAAACAGGTGGAAAACAATATAAAGTATCAGAGGGTGATATTCTAAATATTGATTTATTAAATAAAGCACCTAAAGAAACAGTAGAATTCACAGAAGTAATAGCTGTAAACGACGGTAAAGCATTAACAACTGGTGAAGCAGTAGCAAGTGCCAAAGTAACAGCTGAAGTTATCGTAGAAGGAAGAGACAAAAAAGTTGTTATCTTCAAAAAACGAAGAAGAAAAGATAGTAAAGTTAAAAGAGGTTTCAGAAGAAACTTCACAAAAGTTAAAATTACTAAAATAGCAGCATAAGGAATATAATATGGCTCACAAAAAAGGTCAAGGTAGTACTAATAATAATAGAGACTCAGCTGGTAGAAGACTGGGAGTTAAAAAATTTGGTGGTGAAGCAGTGTCGGCTGGTAACATCATTTTAAGACAAAGAGGTACAAAAGTACATGTAGGTGCTAATGTTGGAATTGGAAAAGACCACACAATTTATTCTTTAATAGACGGCGTTGTTAAGTTCGAACAAAAAGACAAAAAAAGAAAGAAAGTTTCTGTTTACGCTTCGTAATCAAACTTTTTTAACAACTTGAATTTAAAGGGTATTGAGGAATTTTCCTTGATACCCTTTTTAAATTAGATATAGTGGTAAGTGCTAAGTGCTAAATGTTAATAGAAATTTAACATTTAGCACTCAATACTTAACACTCTTAGGAGAATAATTATGTTTGTAGATAGTGCTAGTTTTAAAGTCCAATCTGGAAAAGGTGGAGCTGGATGTGTTTCATTTAGAAAAGAAAAATTTGTAATCCAAGGTGGACCAGATGGTGGAGATGGTGGAAGAGGTGGAGATGTTTATTTTGAAGTAGATAATAACACTGATACACTTTCAAACTATAAAGGGTGTCATAATGTAAAAGCAGACAATGGTCAACCAGGACTAGGGAGAAATTGTAGTGGAAAATCTGCAAAACCAATTGTATTAAAAGTACCGCCTGGAACTATTGTGATTGATGAAGAAACAGATGAAGTGTTATTTGACTTGACAGAAGATAAACAAAAAGTATTGTTTCTTGAAGGTGGAAAAGGTGGACTTGGAAATACACACTTTAAAAACTCTAGAAATCAAACACCAACTTATGCACAGCCAGGACTTATGGGTGAAAAAAGACTTGTAAGATTGGAGTTGAAACTTATTGCAGATGTTGGAGTTGTGGGATATCCAAATGTTGGGAAATCAACACTAATATCAACAGTATCAAATGCAAAACCACAAGTGGCAAACTATGAGTTTACAACACTTACTCCAAAACTGGGTGTTGTTGAAGTTGGAGATTATAACTCTTTTGTAGCAGCAGATATCCCAGGTATTATAGAAGGTGCTGCTGAAGGACGTGGTCTTGGAATAGAATTTTTAAAACATATTGAAAGAACAAAAACACTTCTTTATATGATAGATACGGCAAACTATAGAGAAATGTTAGATCAATATAAAGTATTACAAGAAGAGGTTGCTAAGTTCTCACCAGAATTAGCAAGTAGAAGATTTGCAATTGCTTTAACAAAAATTGATGCAATACCAGAAGAAGAATTAGATGATAAAGTTGAGGGTTTTATGAAAGATATAGGGCTGGAAACTACAAATGAAAATAGTTTTGCATTTGAAAAAGGAAAAAGCTATTTTCTTCAAGATTTAACATATAATAGATATGATGAAAGTTTACCATATTTTGTATTACCTATATCTTCTGCAACAAAACAAAATATAGAACCTATTAAATTTGCGTTATATGATTTAATAAGTAGGGATAAATGCGAAGAATAGTACTCAAAGTTGGAAGTGCAGTTTTAACACAAGATGGAAATATTGCACATAGAAGATTGGATAATTTAGTTGAATTTATTGTTAAATTACAACAAAAATATGAAGTTATACTTGTGAGTTCAGGTGCAGTTGCAGCTGGATATACACTTTTAAATTTAGATAAAAAAGTAGTAGCAAATAAACAAGCTTTAGCTTCAATTGGACAACCTTTATTAATACATACCTATAGACTGGAATTTGAAAAGTATGACATTATATGTTCTCAAGTTTTAATAGAAGCAACTATATTCTCAGATACTAATAGATTAGCTCATGCAAAAGATGCTATTAACACACTATTAAAAAACAAAGTTGTACCAATAATTAATGAAAATGATGTAACAGCTGTAGAAGAACTAGTATTTGGTGATAATGACCAATTAGCTGCGTATGTGACACATTATTTTGATTGTGAATTATTGACTATCTTAACTGATATTGATGGTTTTTATGATAAAAACCCTCATGAAAATGATGTTGCAATTTTACAAAAAATTGTACATTTGATTGATACAAAACAATTAAATCAAAAACACAGTGCAAATAGTGAATTTGCAACAGGTGGAATAGTGACAAAACTAAAGGCAGCAGACTTTTTAATTAAAAATAAAAAAAAGTTGTTTTTATCAAGTGGTTTTGATTTGTCTAGTGCAAAAGAATATCTTCTTGATGGTATTCATAACAATGGAACTTTATTTAAAGCTTAATACAAAAGGATAGATTTATGCATAAGAAACAACGAATCGTTTTTATGGGAACACCAGATTATGCGACTACTATTTTTCAAGAACTTTTAGAAAATGATTATAATATTGTGGCTCTTTTTACCCAACCTGATAAACCTGTAGGGAGAAAACAAGAGCTCACTCCTCCTCATATAAAGAAATTTTGTTTAGAAAATGGTTTAAGTTTACCAATATGTCAACCAAACTCTCTAAAAGATAAAAGTGCTATTGAAAATATTGAGGGACTTAATCCTGACATTATTATTGTAGCTGCTTATGGTCAGATATTGCCTCGAAATATTTTGGATATTGCTCCTTGTATTAATCTTCACGCATCGCTGCTTCCATCGTATAGAGGAGCAAGTCCAATACAACAAAGTTTACTCAATGATGATAAATTTACAGGTGTAACAGCAATGAATATGGATGTTGGTCTTGATAGTGGTGATATTTTAGGGTATAAGTATATTAAAATAGATAAAGATACTGTAGTAGCAGAATTATTTGATAAGTTATCAATAGTTGCAGCAAAATTGACTATTGAAATCTTACAAAATTTTGAAAAAATTAAACCTAAAAAACAAAATATTTCTCTTGTTTCTCATTGTAAAAAAGTAAATAAAAAAGATGGTTTAGTAGATTTTAAAGATGCAAAAACTACTTATAATAAATATAGAGCATATAAAACATGGCCAGATATATATTTAGAAAATAAACTTAAAATAAAAACTTGTGAGTTAGTTGAAACAGAGTCAATTAATAAAGCAGGAGAAATTATAGCAATAGAAAAAAAATATATAATTGTAGGGTGTCAAAAAGGTACAATAAAAATTATAGATGTGCAACCAGAATCTAAAAAACAGATGGGAGTTGTTGATTATATTAGAGGAGCGAGGTTAGAAATTGGAGATAGTATATCTTAAGAGTATAGACTCTACTCATAAATATTTACAAAATCATATCCTCACTAATGGGTATACTCATCCACTTACTGTTGTAACACAAAATCAAATAGATGGGATAGGAAGTCGGAATAATCAATGGATAGGTTGTAAGGGCAATCTTTTTTTCTCTTTTGTACTTGATAAAAGTTATATCCCCAAGGATTTGTTAGTACAGTCTTATTCGATATATTTTAGTTTTCTTTTAAAAGATATTTTAGCTCAAAAAGGTTCAAAACTTTGGTTAAAATGGCCCAATGATTTTTATATAGAGGGATCAAAAATTGGTGGGGTAATTACAAATATTAAAGGTGATTTAGTATATTGTGGAATAGGGATAAATCTTATTAATATAGAGAATACCTATGGTTCTTTAGATATTGATGTTGATATTGAGACACTTTTAAAAGAGTACTTTATATCAATAGAAGAAAAAAAATCTTGGAAGCAAATATTTAGTAAGTTTTCGATAGAATTTGAAAAAAGCAAAGTTTATAAAACAACAATAAATGATGAAAAAGTTTCACTTAGTACAGCCGTATTAAATAGTGATGGCTCTATAGTTATAGATAATAAAAAGGTATTTAGTTTAAGATGACGGAAGTTATAACAATCGCAAACCAAAAGGGTGGAGTAGGAAAAACTACTACTGCTGTTAATTTAAGTGCAGCATTAGCCCTTGAGGGGAAAAAAGTTCTTTTAATTGATGCTGATCCACAATCAAATGCTACAACAAGTCTTGGATTTCATAGAGATTCATATGAATATAATCTCTATCATGTTATGTTAGGGACTAGAGAGTTAAAAGATATTATTTTAGATGTAAAAGATATAGAAAATCTTTTTGTTGCACCATCAAACATAGGACTTGTAGGAATTGAAAAAGAGTTTTATAAAAATACAAAAGATAGAGAACTTGTATTAAAAAGAACAATTGATCCTATAAAAAATGATTATGATTATATTATTATTGATTCGCCTCCTGCTTTAGGACCACTTACAATTAATACATTAAGTTCTGCTACTTCAGTTTTAATACCAATACAATGTGAGTTTTTTGCACTTGAAGGATTAGCACAACTTTTAAATACAGTAAAACTAATAAGACAAACTATTAATCGACAATTAGAGATAAAAGGTTTTTTACCAACAATGTATAGTGCACAAAACAATTTATCAAAGCAGGTATTCTCAGATCTTGCAAAACATTTTGAATCAAAATTGTTTAAATTGAATGATGAGTCTTATGTTGTGATTCCACGAAATATAAAACTAGCAGAAAGTCCTAGTTTTGGAAAGCCAATTATGTTGTACGATGAAAAATCAAGTGGAACTAAGGCTTACACTAATTTAGCAAAATCTATTTTGAGATAAAGGGTTACTTATGGCATTGGGTAGAGGATTGGGTGAATTATTAGGAGAGATTGAAACAGCTTATGAAAATAATAATGATATTAGTAAAAGCGATGTTTTAGAGATACATGTTGATGATATTAAGCTTAACCCTTACCAGCCAAGAAAAATATTTAATGAAGAAAAAATTAAAGAACTTAGTGATTCAATAGTTAGAAATGGTTTAATACAACCAATCGCAGTTACAAGAGAAAATAATAAATATCTTTTAATCGCAGGTGAACGAAGATTAAGAGCTACAAAATTAGCTGGTATTACACTTATAAAAGCGATCATTTTTGATATAGATAATGCTAAATTAAGAGAGTTAGCACTTATTGAAAATATACAAAGAGATGATTTAAATATAATTGAAGTTGCATATTCATATGCAGGATTAATAAATGATTACAATATAACACATGAAGAGTTAGCAAAAATCGTTTCAAAAAGTAGAAGTAGTATATCAAATATTCTTAGGCTTTTAACATTAAGCAATTATGCCCAAAAAATGTTAGGAAGTGAAAAAATAACCCTTGGACATGCAAAATTAATTGTTGGTTTAAGTGAAGATGAACAAACTTTGATAGTAGATTCTATAATTGGACAAAAATTAAGTGTAAGAGAAACAGAAATTCTTGTTAAAAAAATCAAAGATACTGGAATAAATACACAGGACACTGTACAGAAAATAAACAACAAAGCTAATATTGATTATAAGCCCTTAGATACTTTAAAAAAAGAGCTTAATGATAAAAACTTAGAAATGAAAGTGGATAAAAATTACTTTAAAATCAAAATCAACTCTCAAGATGATATAAAAAGTATACTAAATTATTTTCAAAAACGATAACAATCATAATCTACTTTAATATAAATTATAGTTTCCTTTCGATACAATACCCGCAAGTTTTAGTGTAACTAAACTGTAAAAATTGTATGGAGAAATAGATGTTAGACATAAGTCCAATATTGCTACTTGGTTCAGCTTTAGTGTTTTTATTAGTACTTGCAAGGCTAAATAGCTGTCTTTACAAGCCTTTATTTAAGCATATGGATGATAGAGATTTACAAATTAAAACAGATTTGGAAAACTCTAAAAGCAATGCAACAGAGGTAGAAGGTATGCTTGAGGAAGCTAATAGTATTATTGCTCAGGCTAAAAAAGAGGCTTTTTCAATTCGTGAAAAAGCTAAATTAGAGGCTATTGATTTAGCTGAAACAAAATTTTCAGAAGCAAAAGTTATGATGGATGGTAAGTATGAACAATTTATCAATACACTTGCAGATGAAAAAGTTGCTTTAGAAAAATCTTTAGTTTCAAACTTGCCTCTATTTAAAGAAGGCTTAAAAGCTAAGCTAAGCTCAATATAAGGTGGTAGAAAGAATGAAGAAAATTTTATTTATGATGTTAGTTACATCTCCATTAGCATTGTTTGCTAATGACACAGATGTGCAAACTGATATTTTAGAAAGAACAGTTAACTTCTTTATTTTCGCTGCTATTATATATTATTTGTTAGCAGATAAATTAAAAACTTTTTTTACTGATAGAACAAAATCTATTCAAGCTGAATTAGATAAAGTTCAAGAGATGGTAAAAGAATCAGAAAAAAAAGTTATTGATGCTAAGCAAGAAATTGAAAATGCGAAGAAAATTGCAGATGATTTAGTATCAACTGCAAATAATGATACAGAAGCAATAAAAAGAAAAATAGAAGTTGCTATTGAAAAAGATATAGCTAATCTTTCAAAAAGTTTTGATGAAAAAACAGAGCTTGAAACTAAAAAAGTTAAAAAAGAAGTGGTTCAAAGTGTGCTTGATCAACTATTAAGTGATGAAAATATAGATTTAACTCAAGAAGAGTTAACAAGTATTGTATTGAAAAAGGTTGCTTAATATGATTGAATTAGTTGCAAAAAGATATGTTAAAGCTTTGATGACTCAAAGAGATAATGATAGTTTGAACTCTGTTTACAGTGAATTAAAAACAATAGCATCAGCATTTAAAGATGAGAAATTTAAGTCAATTTTAACTTCAACAGATATAACTGTTGAGAGGAAAATAGAACTTGTATTATCATTTTTAGATAATGGAAGTGTTACTGTAATTAATTTAGTAAAACTTCTTGGTGAAAAGAAAAGATTAGATATTATCCCAGAGATAGTAAAAGGTTTAGATAAAGAATTAGCAGTTTTAAATAACTCTTATACAGGAATTGTTTATACAAATAAAGAGCTTAGCTCTGGTGATATGGAAAAATTAAATGGACAATTTTCTAAAAAATTTAATGTTAATTTAGAACTATCTCAAAATGTATGTGATTATGATGGTATAAAAGTTGATATAGATGGGCTAGGGTGTGAAATTGGTTTCGCTAAAAGCAGATTAAAATCACAAATGATTGATCATATTTTAAAAGCAGTTTAGACACGACGCAGTAGGCGTTTTGATTTATAAAAAAAGGGAGAATTTGAATGAGTACAAAAATTCAAGCAGATGAAATTAGTTCTATAATCAAAGAAAGAATTGATAATTTTGAATTAAATGTAGATGTCAACGAAACAGGTAAAATCATATCTTTCGCAGATGGTATTGCAAAAGTTTACGGATTAAAAAATGTTATGGCAGGGGAAATTGTTGAGTTTGAAAATGGTGCTAGAGGTCTTGCATCTAACTTAGAAGAGTCAGCAGTTGGTGTAGTTGTATTAGGTAGTAGTGAAGGTTTAAGAGAGGGTACATCTTGTAAAAGACTTGGTGAACTTCTAGAAATTCCAGTTGGTCCTAGTGCACTAGGTCGTGTAGTAAATGCACTTGGTGAACCAGTAGATGGTAAAGGTGCTATTGAATCTTCTGAAAAAAGATTATTAGAAGAAAAAGCACCAGGTATTATGGCTAGAAAATCAGTTCATGAACCTTTAGTTACTGGTATTAAAGCTATTGATGCACTTGTTCCAATTGGACGAGGTCAAAGAGAGCTTATTATTGGTGATAGACAAACTGGTAAAACTACAGTTGCAATAGATGCTATTATTAACCAAAAAGGGCAAGATGTTAAATGTATCTATGTTGCTATTGGTCAAAAAGCATCTTCAGTTGCAAATGTTGTTGGTGCTTTAGAAGCAGCTGGTGCAATGGAATATACAACTATAGTTACAGCAAATGCTGCTGAATCTTCAGCATTGCAATTTCTTGCACCATATGCAGGTGTTACAATGGGTGAGTATTTTAGAGATAATGGACAACACTGTTTAATTATCTATGATGATTTATCTAAACATGCTGTTGCATATAGAGAGATGTCACTTCTTTTACGAAGACCTCCAGGTCGAGAAGCATATCCAGGGGATGTTTTTTACCTACACTCAAGATTACTTGAAAGAGCTGCTAAATTAAATGATGATTTAGGTGGTGGTTCGCTTACTGCATTACCAATTATTGAAACACAAGCTGGTGATGTTGCTGCATATATTCCTACAAATGTAATTTCTATTACTGATGGACAAATATTCTTAGAAACAGATCTATTTAACTCAGGGATTAGACCAGCTATTAATGTTGGACTATCTGTATCAAGAGTTGGTGGAGCTGCTCAAATTAAAGCTACAAAACAAGTTGCAGGTACACTAAAACTTGATCTTGCTCAATATAGAGAGCTTGAAGCTTTTGCACAATTTGCTTCTGATTTAGATGCTTCTACAAGAGCACAATTAGAAAGAGGTCAAAGAATGGTTGAACTTCTAAAACAAGGTGTAAATAAACCACTTGTTATAGAAAAACAAGTTACTATTTTATATGCTGGTGTAAATGGATTTATTGATGATATTGATCCTGCAGATGTTGTTAAATTTGAAACAGGATTTCTTGAATTTATTGAATCTAAATATTCAAGTTTATTAACAGACTTAAATGCTAAAAAGAAAATTGATGATGATATTAAAGAAGTTCTTGAAACTGCTATAAATGAGTTTAAAACAATCTTTAAAGCAGACTAAGGATAATCAATGGCTAACTTAAAAGATATATCAAGACAAATTAAAAGTGTTAAAAATACACAGAAGACAACAAAAGCTATGAAGCTTGTTTCTTCTGCAAAGTTAAGACGAACACAACAATTGTCAGAACAAGCAAAAAGTTATGCTTTAAAAATTAATGATATTTTATCTGAAATTGCTACAAGAATAGCAAGTGTTCAGGATGAGTCAAATATTAGTCGAGCTTTTGTTCCTAATGAAAATCCAAAAACAGTTGATATTGTTTTTGTAACAGCTGATAAAGGTCTTTGTGGTGGTTTTAATATGACTACTATAAAAACTGTAAGAAACATGATTGAAGAATACTCTTCAAAAGGTACTACAGTAAGATTAAGAGCAGCGGGAAGAAAAGGTATTGATTACTTTAATTTTCAAGGTAGAGAATTAACTGATAGTGTCGTTGGTTTGACATCTGCTCCAACCTATGAAAAAGCGTCAGATTTTATTGCTGATGCTTATGAAGAGTTTAATACTGGTGCTACAGATAAAGTAATAATGGTATATAATGGATTTTTAAATATGCTTACACAAGAGTTAAAAATAAAAACTATTTTACCAGTAGAGTTAAACTCTGTTTCAGTAGAACAACAATCATCATCTATGTTAGACGTAGAGCCAGACGATGATGAAGAGATTATAAATGAACTTACTTCAAAGTATGTTGATTTTAATATGTATTACTCTTTGATTGACTCGTTAGCAGCAGAACATAGTGCAAGAATGCAAGCTATGGAAAATGCAACTAACAATGCAAAAGAGAGAGTGAATGATTTAACAGTTGAATTTAATAAAGCAAGACAGGCCGCAATTACAACAGAATTGATTGAAATCATTTCTGGTGTTGAGTCGATGAAATAAGTAAAAAGAAAGGAATAGGATATATGGAAGGTAAAATTATTCAAATTATGGGTCCAGTTGTAGACGTCGAATTCGACGGATACTTACCTGCAATTAATGATGCAATCGAAGTACCTGGTACTAAAGAGAGATTAGTACTAGAAGTAGCTGCTCACCTTGGTGATAGTAGAGTTAGAACAATTGCTATGGATATGACAGAGGGATTAACAAGAGGAACTAAAGTTGTTGCAACTGGTGCTCCAATTATGGTACCAGTTGGTGAAGAAGTTTTAGGTAGAATTTTTAATGTTATTGGTGAACCAGTTGATGATGGTGCTCCTGTTAGTGCAGATGCTCCAAAATGGTCAATTCACAGAGAAGCTCCAAAATTTGAAGAACAATCAACTTCAACAGAGATGTTTGAAACAGGTATTAAAGTAGTTGATTTACTTGCTCCTTATGCAAAAGGTGGAAAAGTTGGACTATTTGGTGGTGCTGGTGTTGGTAAAACAGTTATTATTATGGAGCTTATTCATAATGTTGCGTTTAAACATGATGGTTACTCTGTATTTGCTGGTGTTGGTGAAAGAACAAGAGAAGGGAACGATCTTTATTACGAGATGAAAGAATCTAACGTTTTAGATAAAGTTGCTTTATGTTATGGTCAAATGAGTGAGCCTCCTGGTGCTAGAAATAGAATTGCACTTACAGGTCTTACTATGGCTGAGTACTTTAGAGATGAAAAAGGTCTTGATGTACTTATGTTTGTTGATAATATTTTTAGATTTGCACAATCAGGTTCTGAAATGTCGGCACTTCTTGGAAGAATCCCTTCAGCTGTTGGTTACCAACCTACGCTTGCAAGAGAAATGGGTATGTTACAAGAAAGAATTACTACAACTAAAAATGGTTCTATTACTTCAGTTCAAGCTGTTTATGTACCTGCGGATGACTTAACAGATCCAGCTCCTGCTTCTGTATTTGCTCATCTTGATGCAACAACAGTTCTTAACAGAAAAATTGCTGAAAAAGGTATTTATCCTGCGGTTGATCCACTAGATTCTACTTCAAGAATTTTAAGTGCAGATGTGTTAGGTGCTGAGCATTATGATACAGCTAGAGGTGTACAATCTCTTTTACAAAAATATAAAGACCTTCAAGATATTATTGCAATTCTTGGTATGGATGAATTAAGTGAAAGTGATAAACTTGTAGTTGATAGAGCAAGAAAAGTTGAAAAATTCTTATCTCAACCATTCTTCGTTGCAGAAGTATTTACAGGAAGCCCTGGTAAATACGTTGAATTAGCTGATACTATCAAAGGATTCAAAGGTATCTTAGAAGGTACTTATGATCATATGCCAGAAAACTCATTTTATATGGTTGGTGGAATTGATGAGGCTATTGCAAAAGCTGAGGCTATGAAAGCAAAAGCATAATTGCTTAAAAAGGTATAAATATGGATACAATTAAATTATCAATAGTTACACCAAATGGAGAGATATTTAACAGTGATGTTAAATCAGTAACTCTCCCTGGAAAAGAAGGAGAATTTGGAGTACTGCCTGGTCATGCTTCACTTGTATCTTCTTTAACAGTTGGTGTAATTGAGATACTAAAAAAAGATGCTTTAAAAGAAGCTATCGCAATTAACTGGGGACATGTAAAAGTTTCTGAAGATTCTGTAGATATTCTTGTAGATGGTGCTGTTGCATTAGCTGAAGGACAAGATTCTGATATGTCTGCAAAACTAGAAGAAGCTAAAATTTTAGTTAATTCAGTTCAAGACTCAAATGTTTCAATGGCAGCAGTTGAATCAAAAATCAACTCATTTGCGTAAATAGTTTAGATGATAGATTCAACTCTAAATTATTTGGGGGGTAGTAGTGCTATATCTATAGGGGTATTAGTACTATTATCATTATATTTTATCCTTGTTTTTTGGATATTTATTTATAAATACTTCAAACTATCATCTGATGTTGCTACAGAAATAAATAATTTAAACTCACTGTTAGCTAGAGAATCAACAATAAATCCACTTTCCAGATTAGGTCAATGTTTAAGTAGAACAACAGTAAGTAAAGAATACTTAAATGTATGTGAAACTACATTAATCAGAGATGCGAGTAGTGGAATTTCATGGCTTTCGATTATATCTTCAACAGCACCATTTATTGGATTATTTGGTACTGTTGTTGGAATACTAGAATCGTTTGCTCGATTTTCTACTGCAAGTAAAGTGAGTTTTGCTACTATTGCACCAGCAATTAGTGAAGCACTTGTTGCAACAGCTGCTGGTATTTTTGTGGCAATATTTGCTTATACATTTCACCAAATACTAACAAGAAAGGTTTATGAGTTAAATACTTATTTAAAATCTCAAATAGATATTATTCTTAGTAGGAATTAAAGTAATGTATGACTATGAAAAAAAACCTGATTTAAACATCACACCTTTGGTGGATGTTATGTTAGTACTCCTTGCTATTTTGATGGTTACTGCACCTGTATTGGAATATGAAGAAAATATAAATCTTCCAAAAGGTAGTAAGTCAGTTAAACTTCAAGAAAATAATAAAATAGATATCCTTATCAATGCTGAAAAAATAATCAATATTAATAAAAACAATAAGTATGCGTTTAGTAACTTTTCTGATAACTTTGTATTATTTGCTAAAGATAAAGATAGAAATACACCAGTGCATATAAGAGCTGATAAAAATTTGAGATATGAAGATGTCGTTTATATTTTAAAAACAGTAAAAGAAGCTGGTTTTTTTAAAGTTGCATTGATAACAGATGGTTGATAAAAAAAATTTATACATTTCTGCTGTTTTAGCTTTATTTATCTATGTTTTTTTAGTATTATTATTACTCTTGTATCTTAAAGAGAGTAATATTAAGAAAATTGATGCAGTATCAAAAAATACGGTATTGCAACTAGATATTGTATTTGATACACCAGTCAATACAAAACAAGCACTCAAAATAAAAAGTGAAAATAATACTAAATTAGCACAAATAGTTGTGAAAAAAACAACATCAAATAGTCTTAAACAGAAATCTGACTTAAAATCTTTATTTGCAGATGTAAAAACAAGTGCAAAAAAAGTAAATAAAGAAAAAATTCTAAATGTTAAAAAAAGCAGTATTTCAAGTAGATTTAAATCTAAATTTGAAAAAGAAAAAAAAGTTAAAGATGTTGTATTATCTGACTTATTAGAAAAAGAAAATGTAAATAATGTTAAAAAAGTTGTTTTAAGTGAATCTAAAAATGAGACTGATCCCTATTTTTCTAAAATTTATCAGATGCTCTCTTCACGCTGGAATCCAACAGTTTTTTCAAATAACTTAAGTGCTAGAATACTAGTAACTATATCAAATAATGGGATTTTTAGTTTTAAGTTTATACAATACTCTGAAAACTTTGGTTTTGATAAACAATTAAAAGATTTTTTAAATAGTGAGAGTTTAAAGAAATATCCAATAAATCCAAATGATAATGCTACAAATATAGAGATATTATTTCAATCTAAAGGATAAAGTATGAAAATAAAACAGATTTTAGTATGGTTGCTATGTGTAAACTACTTATTTGCATTAGATGCAACAATGGAAATCATAAAAAATAAATCTACATTACCAACAATAAGTTATGCAATATCTACCGATACAATAATAGAAAATAATCTTGATAAGAAAGTATTATCATTAGTAAAAAAAGATTTATTAGTGAGTGGACATTTTAATAATAATGATATTGTTATTGATAACAACTATGAGCAAATAGCAGATTATAAAGTATTACAAAAAAATGGGATAGATTTATATTTAGTATTACAATTAAAAAAGAATGAACAAGACGGAATAGTAGTAAATAGTAAATTGTATGATATAAATTCTAATAATTTAGTATTGAGTAAATCATATGTAACAAATGCTTCTGTGCGGTATCCGTTTTTATCTCATAAGATAGCAATTGATATTAACAATTACTTAAATGCACCATCAATAGAGTGGATGGATAAGTTTATAGTATTTTCAAGGTATTTAGATTCTAAAACTAGTGAAATAGTTGTTTCAGATTATACTTTGACATATCAAAAAGTAGTAGTAAAAGGTGGTTTAAATATATTTCCTAAATGGGCTAATAAAGAGCAAAGTGAATTTTACTTTACTACATACAATTATGAAAAACCAACACTTGTAAAGCAAAATCTATAT
>Ga0209345_10001070_pt1 | contig 34172 bp, 37 predicted proteins | sample Cruoilmetagenom7_FD_187294 | JGI IMG/M metagenome (GOLD analysis project Ga0209345, IMG submission 187294) | Oil polluted marine microbial communities from Coal Oil Point, Santa Barbara, California, USA - Sample 7 (SPAdes) (version 2) | ecosystem: Environmental > Aquatic > Marine > Oil seeps ...
ATTTTTAGACTTGCAATTTATACATATTTTAGAGCTTTTTTACAGCCATTTGTAAATAAACCTTTGTTTACTCCTACTATACCATACTTTGTGAGGTGTTTTAGGCACCCATTTTTACTATTAAGTCCTTTTTTAAGTAAAAAATCTGTTTGTGCTTTATCAGCTGCAAGATGTAGATAGGTAAAGAGTGTTTGCTTCTCTTTAAAAAGTGCATATTCACTTGCTATTGGCTCTTTAACCTTAACAATCATCTCTGAAATATCAAAGACCTCTTTTGCAGTATTAAGTAAAATAGCTCCAGCTTTTTCATACTCTTCATCGCTAAAGCCACTTCCAGCTCCAGCATTTTTTTCTACATACACGCTATGGGACTCTTTAACCAACTCCACAACGCCTGATGGTGTCATAGAGACACGAAACTCATCCGTTTTTACTTCTTTAGGTACTCCAATATTCATGGGAACTCCTTTTATTAAAGAGAAGGTTTAATAACTCCCTTCACTCATAGCAATAACAAAATTGTCATCTACTGGTACAACATCAAACTCATGTTTTCCACAAAAAGTCTCATTTAGCTCTTGTGCCCAAGCACGTGCAACACGATGCGCATTCTCTTGATCATCAAAAGTCTTAATCTGAGGCATATCTTTGCGTTTTGCACATCCACACATTTTTTCTACTACTACATGATATTCCATATTTAATCCTTTTTTTCTTAAAATATTATTTACAAAGAATTAACTGCATTAAATGTTCTAAATAGAATACTTCATTACGAGAGCTTTGAGTTCTCAGAGATAAGATAGATTTGGTCTTTAAATTTATTGAGATGTTTGATGATTAAGTCTCGATGATCTTCACTTAAAATGTAGTGTTGTTCCATAAAATCATACATCCTATCTATATCTGTATAGATCTCTTTCATTAAATTTGCTTTTATCTGCTCTTGTACACTCATAGAGTTCCTTTTATAGGAAATTATGCATATACCATACTAGAGAGTTGTATTTGGGAGGGTTGCGCCCTCAAAGAGGACGACTTTAGGGATAATAAATGAATTGAATTGAATTAACGTACTATGTCGAAGAAGTAGTCAGTTGAAGCGATACCTTTCGTATCTTCATCTAACTGATCTAGGACTTTATTTGTAATCCAAGTTAATAAGTTAATAGCACCATCATATCCGCTAATTGAATAACGGTGTAAGTGGTGACGGTCAAATATTGGGAAACCAATATAGATTAATGGTGTATTAGTATCACGCATAAGCTCTTTACCATACGAGTTACCAATCATAAAGTCTACTGGCTCTGTGAAAAGTAAACTTCTCATGTGCCATAAATCTTTACCAGCCCACACATGACACTCATCAGCTCTAGGTGAAGTATCAAGTAGTGCTCTCATCTCATCTTCCCAGCCACGTGGCGCATTGTGACAAAGAACGTGAGTTGGAATAGCACCCATCTCTAAAAGAAAAGAAACTGCACCTATTAGGAAGTCAGGATCTCCCCAGATAGCAAATTTCTTAGCGTGCATATACGGATAAGAATCCTGCATAGCATCTACAAGACGACCACGTTCAGTTTTAAGTGATTGAGGAATTTCATTACCAGTTAATTCAGCTAACTTCATAACAAATTCATCTGTACCTTTAAGACCTACAGGGTTAAAAGTACCGCCATCATGTTTCCAACGCTTAGTAACCATTTTCATAGTTTTAGTTGTTGCATATTTTTGTAAAGAAATAGTAGCTTTAGCACTTTTACAAGCTTTAGCCTCTTCAATTGGCGTACCACCTTGGAACATTGAGTACTCACCAGCTGGCATATCCCACTGATCAGAGTGGTCACCTATCATAGTAAAGTCAGCACCCATTTTCTCAGCAATTGATTTTACTGAACGGATAGAACCGATATATGTTTCAAAACCTGGGATAATGTTGATTTTATCGTTTTTAACAACTTCAACACCATCCGTAAGTTGAGACATAATACCTTGCATCATGTTATCATAACCAGTAATATGACTACCAGTAAATGATGGAGTATGCGCATAAGTAATAGGATAATCTTCTGGTAAATACTCACCACCATCCTCTTCTTTTGCAGCTACAGAGAAAGCAAAAAGGTCATCACCGATAACTTCTGCCATACAAGTTGTTGAAACAGCTATCATTTCAGGCTTATATAGAGCAGCACAGTTTTTAAGACCATCTTTCATGTTTACAAGACCACCAAATACCGCAGCATCTTCAGTCATAGAATCAGACACACATGGTGTTGGTTCTTTGAAGTGACGTGTAAAGTAAGAACGGAAATACGCAACACACCCGTGAGAACCATGCACATAAGGCATAGTGTTCTCAAAACCAAGAGCTACCATTACAGCACCAAGTGGTTGACAAGCTTTCGCTGGATTAACTGTAATCGCTTCACGAGCAAGATTTTTTTCACGGTAATCCCATGTTTTTGTCCACTCAGCAATCTCTTCAACTTTAGCAGGGTTAACAGCACCCATACTACCTTCAAACTCTTTCTTATTCTCAAGTACTTCTTTGTACTCAGGTCTTTGAAAAAGTTTCTGACCATTCATTATGTTATCAATTTCTTGCATTACGCTTCTCCTTCTTTGTCCCATGGTGCACTTGTGTGAGCCCATACAGGAGAATTTATTGCTAAATCCATATCAGCTGCGAAAATTGCAAAACCATCATATCCGTGGTAAGGACCACTATAATCCCAAGAGTGCATCTGACGGTATGGCAGACCCATTTTTTGGAACACATATTTCTCTTTAATACCAGAAGCAACTAAATCTGGCTGAAGTTTTTTAACAAAAGCTTCAAGCTCATATTCATTTACATCATCGTAGATTACAGTTGATCTAAAGATTTCATCTTTAGTTCTTTTATAATCATCATCATGAGCGAACTCATAACCAGTACCAATAACTTCCATTCCTAAGTCTTCATAAGCACCAATAACGTGACGTGGGCGTAAACCACCTACGAATAACATTACTTGTTTGCCCTCAAGAAGTGGACGATATTTATTTGTTACAGCATCAACCATTGGTTGGTATTTAGCGATAACTTCTTCACATTTAGCCTGAACACCCTCATCAAAGAATGCAGCAATTTTGCGTAAAGATTTAATAGTTTGGCTTGGACCAAAAAAGTTATACTCTACCCAAGGGATACCAAATTCTTTCTCCATGTGACGAGAAATATAGTTCATTGAACGGTAACAGTGAAGTAAGTTAAGTTTTGCTTTTGTTGTTTGAGCCATCTCTTTAAGAGTAGCATCTCCCGACCATTGAGCAACAACACGAAGACCCATCTCTTCTAAAAGAATACGACTTGACCATGCATCACCACCAATGTTATAATCACCAATAATAGCAACATCATAATCAGTTACTGCAACTGGCTCACCTAGCATTGCAGGGTTACCATCAAATACGTAGTCACGTACTGTATCATTTGCGATGTGGTGACCAAGTGATTGAGAAACACCACGGAAACCTTCACAGTTTACCGGAACAACAGTTTGACCTGTTTTTTTAGTATACTGTTTTGAAGTTGCATTGATATCATCACCGATAAGACCAATTGGACACTCTGATTGAACTGTAATACCATTGTTTAATGGAAAAAGTTCATCAATTTCACTAAAACATACTTCAAGTTTTTTATCTCCACCGAATACGATGTCTTTTTCTTGAAAGTCTGAAGAGAAGTTCATAGTAACAAATGTATCAACACCTGTTGTACCTATGTAGTAGTTACGACGACCAGCACGTGAATACTGACCACAACCAATAGGACCATGAGAGATATGAACCATATCTTTTACCGGACCCCATACAACACCTTTTGAACCTGCATAAGCACATCCACGTTGACTCATAACACCTGGAACAGTTTTCTTATTTGAACGAACGTTACCACATGTTTTTTGAGTTTCGTCTTCTGGACCGCCAACACCTAAGTGTTTAGCACGATTTTTTGCAGCTTTTGCTGGATAAGCTTTTAAAACTTCTTCAACAGCCGCTTTTTGTTTAGCTTCTAATGATTCTGGACCCATTATAATCTCCTTGTAATTATTTTCAATTAATTTTTGAAGTTCTTAGCTTAAAAAAAGCCAAAAACTCATTCAATGTAGGGAAGAGTTGAGCTTAAGGCTACTCTTGCCTATCTTCTTTTTATCAGTTGACTAAGCAGCTGTAATTTTGAAGTGAGCCATTGAATCGAATTTTTTACAAAGAGCCATAGTCTCATCATCACTATCTAAACGTTTAGAAAGCTCAGAAATTTGGTAACGGTTAGTATAAATCATATAATCCGTTTCAGCACTTGATACATAGTGAGCAAGTGCTTTGAACATGAAAGTATCTTTGTTCGTATAAGAAAGCTCTTCTGTTTGACCGTGATATTCAGTCGACATTTTAATTTCATTGATACTTGAAGTATCTACATTTGCTTCCTCTAATTTTGCAACTACTGCATCATCTGGAACTGTGTTACCCATGTCTGCTGGGAAGTGAAAACCTAATATAAACATTTTTTTCTCCTACTTTTTCTATTATTTTCTTTTCATTATGAGAATGTTAGTCTCTCCGGAGAGAGACACTTTGTTGGTAAAAGCTACTGATTACTCAGCTTCTGATTTACCGATGTTATCTTCATCCGCTTCTTCTTCAAGACCATATTTCATAATAAGTGCTTCAAGATCATCCATTTCTAATGGAGTTGGAATGATTTTCATATCGTTGCTGATAATTTTACGAGCAAGTTCTTTATACTCAAGAGCTTGGTCAGCTTTAGGGCTATACTCAACAACTGTCATACGACGAATCTCTGCACGTTGAACAATATTGTTACGTGGTACAAAGTGAATCATTTGTGTACCTAAATCACGAGCAAGTGCCCATGCTAAGTCATACTCAAAGTCAGTCATACGAGCGTTACAGATAAGACCAGCAAGACGAACTCCACCAGTGTTAGCATATTTAAGAATACCTTTAGAGATATTATTAGCAGCGTACATTGCCATCATCTCACCAGACATTACGATATAAATCTCTTGTGCTTTACCTTCACGAATTGGCATAGCAAATCCACCACAAACAACGTCACCAAGTACGTCGTAAGAAACGAAGTCTAAACCTTCTTCTTCATAAGCACCCTCTTCTTCAAGAAAGTTAATCGCAGTAATAACACCACGACCAGCACAACCAACACCTGGCTCTGGACCACCAGACTCAGTACAATTAATCCAACCACCAGAAGTGTCAGTAGAAAATATACCAGCACCCGGTTTAAGTGCATCTTCTAATTCTAAATCCTCAACCGTACCCATTTCCGCAGCAAGTTGTAAAATAGTATTTTGAGCTTTTTCATGTAATATAAGACGTGTTGAATCCGCTTTTGGATCACAACCAACAATCATAATATTTTTATCAAAATAGTGAGCCATAGAAGCTAATGTATTTTGAGATGTAGTAGATTTACCAATCCCACCTTTTCCGTAAAATGCAATTTGACGTAATTCAGCCATTTTTATCTCCTTAGTTTTTAAACATCTTTCATGACTTACATTACTAAATCGAAAGTGTCTTTGTACTTCGCTGTAGTTAGTGCAAACTATGTTCTCGTTTTTTTAGACACATTGTATGTACAAAGATTGCTCTTATACGACAAATGAGATGAATTGATACAAATTTGTAGGAATAGATTATGCAGAAGAGCTTTTTGTACTCTTTTTGTTGTAGGTTTAGCTAAAGATTATGACTCTCAAGAGAGAATATGTTCTAAAGAGTCTCTCACTGTTTTGTACTTAAATGTATACCCAGCATCTTGTAAAGCTTTGGGATAAACTTCTTTGGAGCCAGTGAGTACTGTTGAGCCCTCTCCAAAAAGAATTTTTAAGACAAACTCTGGGAGTGGAATAATTGTTGGACGATGAAGTAGTGAGCCTAAAGTTTTTGTGAATTCATAGTTACTTACAGGACTTGGTGCAGTCGCATTAAATGTTCCTGTTAATCTGTTTTCTACAATATAACTATAGATATTGACCAAGTCATCCACATCTATCCAGCTCATCATCATTTTACCATCATCAATGGTACCACCCACTCCTATCTTAAATGGAGGAAGCATCTGTGCAAGTGCTCCACCATCTTTTCCAAGGATAACACCAAAGCGTACTATTGCAGTAGGCTTATTGCATTGATTTGCTTCCTCCTCCCACATTTGTGTAAGTTCTCCTAAAAAATCACTACCATAACCTTCAAAACTCTCATCAAAAGGTGCATCATCAGGATAAGCACCAATGGCAGACGTAGATATGAAATGTTGTACATCACTTCTGTTGATAACATTAACAAGTTTTTTTGTTGTCTCTATCCGACTTGAGATAAGAATTTTTTTGTAGGGCTCACTCCATCGTTTAATAATGGGAGCACCCGCAAGATTAAAAACAACATCAACATCTTGTAGTTTTTCTAAAATCTTCTCTTCATCATCACTACGATTTATAACAATGTAGTCATCAAATATATCTGTTAGATGTGAGCCAACAAAACCACTGGCCCCTGTAAGTGCAACTTTCATAGGAAACCTCCATCTTTATGCTTACATTATATGCTATTAATAATATGTTTAATCTAAAGTATTTCGTAAGTGCAATTTTTCTTTATGTAGTTTTATGTAGAGAACCTATTTCTATTGTGCTGGGTGTCGCACTTAATTATGCAGGGGTATTTATATAGTAATTTGGAGAGAGGGGAGGATAAAAAGGCATAAGTACTTACAGGATTGAACCTAATAAGTACTACTTCTTAACTTAATTCATTTTAAACTTGAAATTTACACTAGCATATGCACTAATCATATTGTCAAAAGTGTATTTAACATCAGCTATAGAATTTGAAGCATCCATTGAATAAAATCTAGCACCAAGTTCCAAATCTACTTTCTGTCCCATATGAATATTTACACCTGCTTCCCCACCAAAGTATGGATCAGAAATAGTTCTAGTATTTGCTTCACCAGCAGGTAAAAACTTCATATTAGCTATACCACCATTCACACCCAAAAATGCATCTAGTCTTTTTGAAAGGTTAAACATATATTGAATACCTACACCATAAGTAGCTAAATAATCAAAATCATCAGCATCATAATAGTTGGCATTTAAGTAAACCTTATAGTTTTCTGTCTGTGCTCCAATTTTTAATCCACCAGAAAACATATCATATTTTTTTAATGTTGAGGGATTAGTTCCATCACTTCTCTCTACATCTAACCTGCCAACTCCACCCTCAATACCAACAAAAGAATAGGTATCATCGAATGTATATGTTGAAGTAGACTCTCCAGCTACCAAAGTACTTGCCACTAAAAGCGTAGATAAGACTATTTTATTTAATTTATTTTTCATTTATTTTCCTTGTTTTTTAAAATTCTCTACTTGGTAATACAGTCTGCAAACTTAAAACACCCGCTTTAGCGGAAGTTGTCACAGTAACCTCTACATACGCAATTCCATTATTTTGACAAGACGTTATACCATTGACCATAGACGTATCAGTAACTGAAAATACTGTGCCATCTCCTGTCGCTTGAACATAATAAGAAAAATTCGCATTATAGTACCATTCTGGCGTGTTAGTGATAGATATAGGAAAGTGTACAACTCCACTGAAACCTGCTCCATACGCGTATTCAATGCTTTCAAGAGCCTGACCTCTAAGTGTAACCTTACGTGATTCTCCTATTTTAACTGTTTCATCACTGACATAATCTTTACCAATTAAATTAACCCATAATACAGTAGATTTTCCTACTAAATAATAATCATACTCAACTTTTACTCGAAGACTTCCTTGGTCATTCATTAAAAAATTATTATTTTCTGGATAAACATTCGCTACCCACTCTATTCCTGGATCACATACATCTTGACGAAAATTGTTACCTACTGCAAAACCTAATTCATCTGTGTCAAGGTTGATATAATCATCTTGTAAACCTAATACATTCGAAGTGGATGTAGCTGGATCTATGTCCCATTTTCCAGACGCAGGATAAGTATACCCATTACCAAATGTTACCAATACTTCATTATCGAAATCCACGTCATCAAATACACCATTTTGAGCTGTAAAGTCATCACTTGTCGCATTTAATAACCCCCCTGTTGCAGTTCCTGGATTAAAATACAAATAATTTGCTGCATTTGCTGCTGTTGATGAGCTATCTTGTGCATATCCTGCAATCATACCCATTGTAACACCAGGATTAGAATCAACTGGATTATTATATTTATCAACTACAGTTAAAACCCAAGTTTCTATAAACTTCGCTCTATTAGTGTCTTGTTCCGTCCCAGCATAAGAGAGACTCATTGCACTTGGAGGGCCAGATAGTATTACTACATTAAATACTTTACTGATATTTTGGTCATTACCATTAACATCAGTAAAAGTCGTATCCACCTGAATAGAATTTAGTCCAGAACTGGTATATGAGGTCACGTTGACTGTAACCTCATTTCTATCATCTATTGTCAAAGTATCTACATTTAAAATTGTACCTGAGTCATTAGTTAAAGTTCCTAAGGCTGGATTTAGTGATGTTATTGTCATTGAAGCCATACTACTATCAGCTATTGGATTGCCACTGTCATCTTTAACAGTAAAATTAAGTAACTTATTATCTTCAATTCCCATTGTTATATTATCAGGATCACTTACTTCTAAAGTATAATTTGTTAATACAGTTTGATTAACTTCTGGAGTTATTGTGACCGTATAAGTAACACCGGCTGTTGGATCAGAGTCATGATAAAATGTAAAGACGATATCTGACATGTCCTCATTTAAATTACCAGGGGCAGTATAGGTAAAGTTTGCTGTACCTGTAGCATCTGGAGATGCACTTAATGCGGCAAAGCTTCCAATATCCCTACCAGTTAGGACATCATTCGGAGACACTACTTTTACATTTCCTGTAGTAAACGGATTATTATTCCCATCAAACACCTTTGTTATTACATTTACAACTTCACTATTTGTTGTAACTTCATTTGTGGTAACAGGGAGGACAATAGTAGCCACCTCTGAACCACCTGTATCGATAATAATATTATTATCTTCATCTGTCCCCACTTGTTCACCATTATTTCCCTGGCATCCAGTAAATACAGATAAGCCTAGGAGTAATGAAACGACAACTAACTCTTTTAAAATTTTCATATAAAACCTTTTTTCACAAATCTGCCTAAATTCTATCATAGCCTCTATTAAGTAGAAATTAAAGCGCTTAAGTGTTTATATCGACATTACAAATTAAATAATTAAATATTTTTATTAATCTTTGTTTCTAATATTATTTGCACACACAACTGCACTGCTAAATGCCCACTGAAAATTATATCCCCCGAGCTCGCCTGTGACGTCAACTACTTCACCTATAAAATATAAGTTTTCAACATCTAAAGCTTCCAAAGTAAATCTATTTATTTCCTCAGAAAAGACGCCACCACGGCTTACCTCAGCTTTTGTAAAACCAAAATTTCCTGCTGGAGCGAAACTATAAGTATGTATATTTTTCAACTTTTCTATGGCTTCTTTTGTCAACTTGGCGCACTCTATATCTTTCACATCTAAGGCTTTTAAGATAGCACGGGACAATCTTTTTGGAAGTGGAATGACAGAACTAACTAATTTTTTACCTGCTTGTATCAATTCTAAAATATTTAACTCCGGTAAAAAGTTTACGCTTATGTTTCCTTTTTGCCAATAAAGGGATGCAGAGAGCACAGCAGGACCACTTATTCCCTTATGAGTGAAGAGAAGATCCTCTTGTAAGATTTTGTTATTTACAGTTATATGAACGTAGCAGCTTAATCCACTCAACTCTTTCATCCAAAACTGCTCCTTTTGAACTGTCAACCCTACAAGCGCTGGAGTAAATTCCTTTACTTGCACTCCAAAATCTTTTGCAATTTTAAGACCTATTTCACTCGCCCCCAAAGTTTTAAAACTTTTACCGCCTGTTGCTACTACAACTTTTTTAGATTTTAAAACTCCTTTTGACGTCTTTAACTCAAAAAGAGCATCCAGCTTTTTTAAGCCCAATATCTCTCTATTTAAAAGCGTGTCAAAATGTCGTGTTTTTGCTTTTAAGATATTAATTATCTCATCAGAAGAGTTTTTACAAAAATAGTACCTACCTTTGCGTACTATAGGCTCTACCCCATTATTATGTAAAAACTCAAGTAAATCATCTCTTGAAAAAACTGATAAAACGTACTCAACAAGCTCCTCATCTCCCTCAAAGTTATGCTCACTCACTTCAACATTGGTTATATTACACTTGCCACCACCAGATATTTTAAGTTTTTTAGCCACTTTTTCATTTGCATCTACTATGGCAACATCCAACTTTTTATCCAAATGACTTGCACACATTAAGCCACTAGCACCTGCGCCAAGTATTAAAACATCATATATTTTCATACGTGAATTATACGATATAATTACATAAATGATTTATAAAGAAGAAAAATGAGCAAAAAACTCCACATAGTCTCTCTTGGATGTACTAAAAACCTTGTCGATACAGAAGTAATGATGGGAAAACTTCAAAATTTTGAACTTACGGATAATAATGAAGATGCAGATGTCATTATTGTTAACACTTGTGGCTTTATAGATGCTGCAAAAGAGGAGTCTATCAATACTGTTCTCTCTCTTCACGAACAGAGAAAGGAGGACTCTGTCCTAGTGATGGCAGGCTGTTTGAGTGAGAGATACCAAGAGGATTTACATACGCAGATACCTGAGGTTGATATCTTCACTGGAGTTGGGGATTATAATCATATTGACGAACTCTTAATCGAGAAGAAAAGTAGATTTTCAGATGAAGTATATCTTATAGATGGTGCTGAGCGCGTAGTAACAGGTTCAAGCTACCACGCGTACATAAAACTCTCTGAGGGGTGTAATCAAACTTGTAGTTTTTGTGCTATACCTTCATTTAAAGGGAAACTCAACTCTCGCAACTTAGATTCTATTGCTGTGGAAGTTGAAGGACTTGTAAAAAAAGGCTATTATGATTTCTCCTTTGTCTCTCAAGACTCTAGCTCATACCTTCGTGACCAAAATATAAAAGATGGCTTGTCACTACTTATTCAGAGAATTGAGTTAATTGAAGGTGTAAAGAGTGCCAGAATTCTCTACCTTTATCCCTCAACAACAACCATTGCTCTTTTAAAAAACATAGCAAAAAGTGAAATTTTTCACAACTATTTCGATATGCCAATTCAACATATAAATGACGATATGTTGCGTTTAATGAAACGTGGTTTTGGAAAAGATAAAACAGTAGAACTCTTACAATTTATGAGAGAGCTACCAAACTCATTTGTTCGCACTAGCTTTATAGTTGGACATCCCAATGAAACACAAGAGATGTTTGATGAGATGTGTGAATTTGCAGACTCTTTTGGCTTTGATAGAATCAACGTCTTTTCATACTCCGATGAAGAGACAACACCAGCCTTTGGTATGAGTGAAAAAATCTCTGATGAAGTGATAGCACAACGTGCGCAAATTCTTGGTGATATAGTTGCCAAAGGCACACATAAATCACTTGAAGCTGAAGTTGGTAAAGAGATTGAACTTATTATTGATGGGGAGAGTGATGAACATGAGTATCTACTCAGTGCAAGGAAAACCATCTGGGCTCCTGAGATTGATGGCGAGATATATGTTAACGATAGAGTTAAAGATGAAGATTTAGAATTTGGGAAAATATACAAAGCAAAAGTAACTGAGCTGATTGGAAATATTTTAACAGCAACTGTGGATAATGCTTAAAAATTCATCTCTAACAAAACTTGAGGGCAAAAAAAACCTACTTGCCTTCTCTGCTGGAGTAGATTCAACTGCCCTTTTTTTTATACTGCTTGAAAATAGAATACAATTTGACATAGCTATTGTCAACTATAATACAAGAGAACAGAGTGCAGAAGAGTTAAAGTATGCTAAAGCCCTAGCAAAAACCTACAAGCTTACATGCCACTCCTTAAATGCAAATCAAATCAAAAAAAACTTTGAAGCGCAGGCGAGAGAGATACGCTACGATTTTTTTGAAGATTTAATCACTCAACACAGTTATGAAAACCTCATTACTGCGCACCATCTTGGGGATAGACTTGAGTGGATGTTAATGCAGTTTTGTAAGGGTGCTGGATGTGCTGAGTTAGCTGGTATAGAACCTGCACAAAAAAGAGAGCACTACACGCTTCTTCGTCCTCTTTTACATCTAGATAAACAAGAACTGCTAAACTTTTTAAATCTCAATAAAATCAAATATTTTGAAGATGAAAGTAATAGTGATGAAAATATCAAACGTAACTACTTTCGACATAAGCACGCTACCCCTCTTTTAGAAAAATATTTAAGCGGCATTAAAAAAAGCTTTGAATATCTAGATGAAGATAAAAGCAGTTTAATTAATGAAATAGACCTCCATAAAGTTGGCAATTTGATCTACTTTAAATCACACAATACTCGGGCAAATATCTATGCTGTAGATAAGTACTTAAAATCGCAAAAGTATATGTTATCAGCAAATGAAAGAGAGCTTTTAAAAGATGAGAATACTCTTGTAGTTGGAAGAAAATTTATTATTAATAAAAAAGATAACTTTGTATTTATAGCCCCATATATAAAACAGGACAAAATGACAAAAGAGTTTAAAGAGAAGATGCGGACATTAAAGATAGAACCAAAATTAAGAGGCTATCTTTTTGAGAATAAAGAGGCTTACAATCTAGTTATTCAACTACTCTCTTAGTTGCATTCGACTCTTTGTGTACCGCATAAACTTTCATTGTAAAACTTGACTTTATCATTTCGCCATCACGTTTAAAATTTATCGGAAACTCTACAGCGATTATCCAATCACTTTTGTTCACAGCATCTAAAAAGTCATAAAAACTTTTGGGGGAGCTAATCTCTGAGGTTGTATTGACCTCATAGGATATAAACTCATCTTCTAGAGCTGTGTTTGAGAGTCTCGAGAGTGTCAAAGATGAGAAGTAATCTCTATGCTGTTTCTCAAATCTCTCTTTATTAAATGTGGCATCAAAGGCAGTAATAATATGTCTATTTTCAGCTTGAATCCCTTTGAGCTTCTCCTGAACCTCACTATGAAAATTTTGGTATCTTCTAAATTCTCTAGAGGCTTTTTTATACTCTATTCTATCTTCTCTATACTCTTTTCCCTTTGGAATTAATACGGTAAATGAAAAAAGAAGAACAAAAACAAGTAACAGTAACAATATAGCTAGAAGGTATATATACTGACGAGAAATATTAATCTTCATTATAAACCTCCCCTGATAAACTTAACTCTTCATCTATATAATTTGTTGAAACAAAACGCAACCATCCATTTTGTGCAGGATAAAAGCTACTGTATGTTCTGTGAAATATAGAGCGTAGCGGTGCTTGAAGCATGAAATTATATATATCTTTATTGGGAGTTATACCATAGAGTATCAAGCCATTTTCTAATAACTTTGCCTCTGAAAGGGTAATACGTTGGGGCACCAAGTCAAATAGATTTGTAATGGAATCTTTAAGAACTATATTTTTTGTATATATTTTTTGCGCTATGAGATTCTCTTTTTCTATAAAAGTTATTTGCGCTTTCATTGTTTGGATATCTTTTTCTAAGTCTGAACGAGAAATAGCTATATCATTCATATCATCTACATAAGTATAATCTTTTATCAACAAGAAAAAGTATGTGACAAATAGCATCAAAATTGTAATAGTAAAAAATGTCAACAGGAGTTGTATCTCTTTTGTGAGAACACTTTTACGTCGAGGAGTTATATAGCTATATTTCATGCACCCATCTCCATACGAGCTAGCTCAGCCACTTCTGCACCTAACTCTACATGTCTCACATATACACTTAAAAACATCTCTTCTTCAAGGTACCGTTTTAGCTCACTCGAGATACCAACACCATCTGCAATATAAACATTTTCAATAAATTGGCTCTGATATTTCTCATCTTTATAAAAGTGATTAATTGAACTCTGAATAAGTGAAAACCTTTGGTAATCTTCATTAAACCCATCTGGGTTTTCATCCTCTTTACTCAAGCCTTCCTCTTCGTGGTAAAACTCCTCTTCAACATCTTTATTATCTGAAAACTCATCAATTTCCTCAAGAGAATCTAAATCTTCAATATCACTAAAATCATCGTAAGGTTCACCACTATCTACAACATCAATATCTTCTAAATCAATGCCATCTTCCAAATCTAACTCTCCTGAAGAATCATCCATAAGCAAATCATCATTTACATGTGGACTTTCCATATCAAGATGCTCTGCAAAAAGAAGCTCAGAGTTGTCAAAAACACTTAAAGATACAAATCCATCCTGAATTAAAATATACATAGCAAGGTTTGAATCAATCTTATCTTTAAAAAAATTTGCCAAGAGAGTAAAGGGAGAAAATATAAAATCTACACCTGTATCTTTGTATCTTCTCTCTACCTCATACAGGTCAGTTTTTGAAGTGTAATAGGTCCACTTTTCATTATAGCACTTATACTCACTTGCACTTATATCACAATAGTATGAGAGTCTATTTTTTTCACAAGTAGGTAGAGCCCCTTGAGATGCAGACATATCTAAAACAGATATAAAAAAAAATGGAGATTCAGATATATAGGATTTAATAAAACCCAGCATCTCCTCACTCATCTTTACGCCATTAAAATTACTCTCAAAATTATCCACAACATCATTTTGAGAGCAGAGTTCAATATATACATCTGTAGAAGTGCTTTTAACAACAATATTAACAAATACTTTTTGGTATATTGTTTCGAAAAACTTTGAAAGCATTACTCATCTACTCCGCAAAGAGGATGTGCTTTGTTGTAATTTTGTTGTTTCAATGCACTTCCTAATTTAGTATATATTTGTGTTGTTGCCATAGATGAATGTCCTAACAACTCACTAACATCGACAATAGGAGCCCCACTGTTTAATAGTGAAGTCGCATATGAATGGCGAAGTTGGTGTGGTGTTACCTTAATTCCAACTTTTTTGAATACTTTAGTAACGATATATCTTAGACTATTTTCGCTTAATTTTTCGCCATTTTTTTCAAAAAGGTATTTTTTTACCACAAAAAGAGACAAATATTCATCTAAGAGCCTCTTTGTTGCCTCTATTAAAGGTACATCTCTCTGTTTATTGCCTTTACCTAAAACTCTTATCCACTCCTGAGTAATATCTTCTAGCTTCAGCGATGCAAGTTCTGAGATACGAAGACCTAAAGTGTAGAGCATTACTACTATCAACTTCTCTTGTAAATCAATTCCATTAATCGCCTCTAATATATGTTTATGTGAAATTGGTTTGGGAAGTGTCTTGGCAACTTTTACGCTCTCATCCGACTTTAAAACGCAGTTGAAACCATTCTCATTGAGGTACTCTGCAAAGCCTCTTATAGCACTCAGTTTTTTTGAGATTGTTTTTGCATTTAAGTGGGCAATCTTAATGCGGTAGGGCATTAAATCAACGGTAGCTTGCGTATCTTCTTCAATAAATTCCACACATTTTAGAGCCTCTTTTATAGACTCATCATAACTCTTAATCGTCAGGTCAGAGTAGCCTCTGAGATTTTCTAAAGATTCTAAGTAGCTAACTCTTTTTTTATCAATTAACTTTTTCAAGTAATTGCTCGAAATTTTTATGATAAGAGGCAGCATCTTTAACTAAATCTTCATCGGTGATAACACTTGGAGCCAGTTTTACGTATGAATCAATTACTATCTTACTCATTATTCTAATCTTAGCTTTATCAGCATCTGTTATAGAACCACTATTTGCTATTTCATTTATTTTTTGCATATACTCTTTAGACATCTCAATATACTTCACATACTTAAGTGATGTTTTTGACTGGGCCATTACAGTTGAAGCCATACGATTATAGACATCCATACTAAAAGCTTCATTTGCGAGAGTATACGCTTCTTTATATTCGCCAAGTTCATAGTAGTATTTTGCTTGTATAGATTTTTGGTAGGAAGGGTTAATTAAAACATACCCACCCATAATAAGAAGTAGTGATGCAGCAATGGCTGGAATAGCAATCTTAACATTCATGTTTTTCTAACCCCTCTTTGAGTAGTTGTCGTGCTTCTTCAAACTCCATGTCAACAATGTCGATCAAATCACTAATGTAGTAGTTAATTGTACCAAAAGGTTTTGGAATTACAAATTTATCCCAAGAATTTAGCTGCCAGTAAGCGCTAGGCTTAATCTCAACAAGGACAATTTTTGCTTTTGTTTTTTGCGCCATCACAACAATGCCATCACTAATCTCATGCCTTGGTCCCTTTGGACCATCAGGTGTTATACCTAAATCGTATCCACTCTTCAACTCTTTTATAGACTGGATGAGGGCTTTTGCTCCCCCTCTTGTACTAGAGCCTCTAATAGTCTCAAAACCAAAAAAGTTTAATGTTTTAGCAATGAGGTTGCCATCGAAGTGTTCTGATATGAGTAACTTTACATGTGGATTATTTTTGTATCGTGTGTATGCATAGGGAATCATAAGAAGCTCACCATGCCAACAAGCCATAATAAATGGCTCATTCCCTAAACTATCGGGTGCGTGAAACTTTTTTTTATTTGTAAAGCTCAAAAAACGTATGATAAAAGAGCCCAAGAGTGGAACAATTATCAGCGCTAGTTTACGACTTATTTTTTTAAGCAATGATCTCGCCTGTTAAAATTGTTCGACCAATTTTGGTGATTTTAACATCTCTAAATTCTCCTAAAAGTTCTTCAGAACCCTTCACTTTGATAACAATATTATTGTCACTTCTCCCAGAGACATTATTATCTCTTGTAAGATCTTCAAAGTAGACGCGATATACATTTCCTAAACGTGAAGCATTTTTTGCATCAATGATTTCATTATTAAGGGATTGCAGGTAACTTAATCTCTCTGAACCTATTGCATCATCAACAGTATTTGTAAATGATTCAGCTTCAGTATGTGGACGAGAAGAGTATTTAAAAGAGAAAATTTGATCAAATTTCACCTTTTTCATCACATCAATAGTCTCTGCAAAATCCTCATCACTCTCACCAGGAAACCCAATAATAATATCTGTACTGATGGTTGCCTCAGGAGACTCTAAGCGCAGTTTTTCAACTCTATTTAAAAACCACTCTTTTGTATATCCACGCTTCATATCTTTTAAAACTTTTGTGGATCCACTCTGCATTGGCATATGCATTGATTTACATATTTTTGGATTTTTGGCAAACTCTTCTATAAACTCATCATCCATATGAAATGGGTGTGGGGAGGTAAAACGGATTCTCTCTAAGTTCTCTATTTTACTAAGACGGCGGAGGAGTTCTGTAAAGTTTACTTTTTCATGTTCACCCGAAAAACGGCGACCATAATTGTTGACATTTTGTCCTAAGAGAAAAATCTCTTTCGCACCTGCATCTACAAGTTTTTTTGCCTCTTGTATTATCAATGCATCTGGTATAGATATCTCATCGCCACGCGTCTTTGGAACTATACAAAAGGTACAAGACTTATCACAACCAATTGAGATGTTTATAAATCCTTTATAGGGAGATGAGCGAAAGTCTTTAAATGCAAACTCGCTCTCATCATAGTTTATATCTATCTCTACCGCTCTGTCTTTATGGAGGACTTCACTAATCTTAGATACATTTCTTGCACCTAAGACAAAGTTTACATAGGGTGCTCGTTTGATAATCTCATCACCAAGATGAGAAGCGGTACAGCCACAAACGCCTATCTTCGCTCCTGGCTTTTTCTTTTTTTCAAATCCACCCAGTTCGCTAAAGAGTTTGTGAACTGGTTTCTCTCTCACTGAACATGTATTAATTAAAATAAGGTCAGCTTCCTCAAGGATATCTGTAGTAACATAGTTCTCTTTCTCTTTTAACTCAGCTATCATATGCTCTGAATCACGAGAATTCATGGCACAGCCAAGTGTCTCGATAAATAACTTGTTACTCATCAAACTCTCTTTAGTTTACGATATGAACTTGGTACATATAGTCATTATCTGAAAGGCCAAACTTTACTTCGCTCATATAAAAACTTTTCCCTTTTGCTTCAAAATGATCTTGAAGTTCAAGAAGGTCTTTATGAGAATTTTCTCTATCAAAATAGAAGATTACGCTCTCTTTTTTCTCTACACTAGCCTCTAGCTTAGTTAAATCAGCTTTTTTAGGTTTAGCATCTACTTCTGTTCTTGCGAATTTTAAATCCATAATATTTTATGTCCTTGTTTATAATATAAAAGTAATGCATTATAGTAAAAAAGTACTAAAATGCTGATTAAAGATGTTTTTAGCACTTTTTGAGTATAATTTTACTCTTCATAAGAAATCCCCCAAAATTTACTTATTTATGTCAAGAAAAGATTGGGAATCAGGCACATGTGTGCAGATAATAATAGAGGGTTTCTTGATTTTTTAAATAAAGTTAAGGGTATATAATGGAAAAAATTTTAGATATAGCAGAAGCGATAGCACACGAAAAAGGTCTCCAACCAGAAAAAGTTCTTGAAGCATTAAAAATTGCATTTATACAGACTGCAAAAAGAGTGATTAATAGAAATTTTGCTTTTGAAGCACAAATAGATGATGAAACGAAAACTATAAATATTGTTCAAACTATCACTGTTGTAGCAGATGATGATGAGAGATTAGAAGATGAAGAGTTGGCACCAGCTTACATCTCTATTACTGATGCTAGAGAGTATGATGATCAAGTTGAGTTAGATGACCAACTACAAATTGAACATAACCTTGAAGACCATGGTAGAACGGGTGCATCACAACTTCATCGTGAGATTGAGTACCATATTCAAAGACTTGTAGAGGATGAGCTTTTCGATAAATATAAATCAAAAGTTGGCACATTAGTAAGTGGTCGTGTAACGCGTGTTGATGCACAAAATGCAACCTATATAGAAGTTGATGAAGTACGTGCTGTTTTACCAATGAAAAGTCGTATTAAAGGTGAAATTTTTGATGTTGGCGACCATATTAAAGCGGTTGTTCGTCGTGTCAATATGGACAAAGAAAACGGTATCCAAATAGAACTTTCTCGTACAACTCCTAAGTTCTTAGAAGCACTTTTAGAGCTTGAAGTTCCAGAGATTGCTGAGGGAACTGTTATCATCGAAAAAGCGGCTCGTATTCCTGGCGAAAGAGCGAAGATAGCGATTTTAAGTACTCACCCACAAGTTGATGCAGTTGGTGCGACTGTTGGTGTTAAGGGTGTTCGTATCAATGCAGTGAGTGATGAGCTGATTGGTGAAAATATCGACTGTATCGAATACACAACAATTCCAGAACTTTTTGTATCTCGTACAATGAGCCCAGCAATTATCTCTCATGTAGAGATTGTGAAGAATGAAGAGGGAGAAAATGAAAAAGCAATTATTACTCTTCCCGCTGATCAAAAATCAAAAGCAATCGGTAAAAGTGGTATAAACATCCGTTTAGCTTCAATGCTTACTGGTATGCAAATCGAACTCTTAGAGACTGACTCAGTAACAAATGAAGAGGGTGAGATAGAAGAAGCTAAAGATGGTGTTGATGCTCTCGAAGCACTGTTTAGTTAACTAACTTTTAACCTCTTTTAATATAAGGATTTAATCTTAAAAGGATTACATCCGCTACCATATTTCCTAACAGTGTTAGCAACGCAGTAATCATCAAAGTTCCCATAATTATTGGATAATCTCTACTCAAAGCACTCATAAAAAAGAGTTGTCCCATTCCCTCAATTCCAAAAATAGACTCTAAAATAACACTACCCCCAATAAGTCCGGGAAGAGATAATCCTAAAAGTGTAATGATAGGAGGCAGAAGATTTGGAACTATATAAAAACGCAGTAACTCCGCTTTTTTAACGCCACGTGAGAGTGCAAAATAGTAGTAATCACTCTTTAAAATCTCTAAAGTCAAAGAACGTATATAGATTATCATACTTCCAAGACCTACAAATATCATAACACCCACAGGCAGTGTCAAGTGCCATGCCATATCTAAAATATTTACAAAACCAGTTTTTTCTTCAATAGAGTGCAACCCAGCAATAGGAAACCAGTCAAGATTTACTGCAAAAAAGATTATAAAAAGAAGTGCTAAATAAAATGATGGCATAGAGAAGGAGATCAAAGCTATTTGACGGATAATATAATCACTCTTTTTCTCATAATTCAATGCTGATTTTATTCCTAAATAGAGTGATATAATAAAAACAGCTATGAGTGCTGTTATATTCATCACTAAAGTCACTGGAAGCCGTTTCAATATCTCAGAACTTACATCTTGACCACTCACAAAAGATATGCCGAAGTTCAATGTTGCGATATTTACAACCCAGTCAACATACTGCCAAAATAGAGTTTTATCAAGCCCATATACAGCTTTTAACTGCTCTATTGCCTCTTTTGTCATATTAGGATTTAACTCCCCTGCTCCAAAAAAACTATTAGGCGCGGAGTGAATAGCTAAAAATGAGATTATAGATATAAGGAAAAGCATAAAAATTATATAAAAAAGTTTTTTGATTAATTGTGACATGATAGGATTATAGCAAAAAATAGACAAAGAAGAAATCCATATTTAAAACAAAACAGGAAAATAAATATGGATGTCTTCTTTCTCGATTCTTAGAGTTCATGCCTAAAATAAATTAGGCATGAAAAAAATCTAATCTAAAAAAAAGATTAGTAGTTAAGAGTTAAAAATACTTGAACTGTATTTACAGCATCAACACCAGTAACATCAAAATCAGTATAAATATATGCTACACTTGTATCAAGTGGTCCAAAAGATTTACCAGCAGTTAGAGTAATCTCAGTCATATCTGCCTCAGCTACAGAACCATCATCAGTCATAACAGCGTAAAGACCTAAATCAACAACACCATTTACTGGAGACTCTAGAGTTAAAGCTATTGCAGATGTATCTGCAGCAGTAACTTGTCCATATGTCCACCAGCTTTCTGTATAAAGTTTAGAAGCGCCTGAACCTGTAGCAGTATTCCAACCAGCAGAGAAATCTTCTCCAACTTGAGAGTATGCAATTTTAGCAGTAAGCGTATCTTTCATCTCATAACCTAACATTACAGCAAACACATCTGAGTCAACATTAGCTGCAATCGCATCATGAAGTTCAATAGTAGAGTATTGAGCACCCGCTAAGATACCTTCAATGTTTAAGTCTGCTTGTAACCAAGTAGCTTTTGCCACTTTTTGTACATCGTAGTACCAAGCTTGTGCAGTTAAAGGCTTAAATGAGTTATTAACAACACCTAATGCAAAAGCTCCATCTGTACCATAAGTTCCAAATTTGCCATCAGCATTAACAACAGCACCCATTGCTAATCCTAAGCCAGAAACATTACTATTTAAGTCTTGACCAAAAGTTTCAGTACCGTTACCGTTACCAACCCAAGCACCAACTATAGTAGTATCTGGAATATCTTGATTTACTAATACAGCTGCTTCAAAAGTATTTTTTTCTACAGACCATGTTTCAGTAAATGCTAATGGAGTGTCTAATTCCATACGACCAAGTTTAACAGTTGAGTTACCTGCAGTCACAGCTACCCATGCTTCATCTAACCAGCTAGCATTCTCAACTTTTGCACCACCTAAAGCGCCAGGATAAGATGCACCATTTCCAGCAGTAGCAGTGTGAGCTCCACCCCATACATTAGAAACTAAGTTATTTTCTAAACCTAAAGTAGTAAGTACTGTATAACCAGCACCAACACTGATACTTACTAAATCATTTTTGAATAAGTCAGCAGAAACATCTAAGCTTAAAGCAACATCAGCAGCTGAACTATCAGGCTCAAAAAGAGATCCATCAGGATCTCCAGCTAAAGTATTAGCTGTTCCACCTGTAGCATCAGTAGTGCTGTAAAATAGTTTAGCGTCACCACCAACCTTTACATTTTCAATTGCAAACGCACTAGACCCAATTAGTAGCGCAGCCACTAAACTCATTTTTGTAAATTTCATATATTCTCCTTTTTTGTTATGACATATAAAAAACTCAATATCCATCATACCATAAAATTATAATAATTATATGGTAAATTTATCAATTAAATATCTATATTTCATAGCAAGTGGCAGTATTGTAACATCTTATAAAATTATGAAACCATAAAACTGATTAATTATTAAACAATTGATTACTGTATACTGTCAAAATGAAAAATTTAACTTTAATAATGACAACAACATTAACGCTTACACTTATGTGCTCTTGTAGCTCTCAACCAGTTGAATATCCATCGCAAAACAGTGCACTCAACAATATTAGTACTTCACATAATGATAAAAAGAGTGGTGCTATGCAAAATTCACTAGACAACTGGCTAGAAAAAGAGTGGACGCCCACTATTGAAAAAAGTAAAGAGATAAAAGAGAAAAATGCTGATACAGGTAGAAGCTTTACTCTTCAAGAGTATGTAGATAAAGCGGCAGTATATATAAGTGAAAATAACAACACTTATGAAAATTCACACAGTAAAAAAATTAGCTCTATGCCTGTAATAGGCAAATAGAGCTGAGTAAAAAATTATTTAACGTCCCAAGAGAGAACTGTTTTTCCATCTTCAGTCGTTTCAGCTGCAGCCATTCCCATAACATTATATCCACTATCTACATAGTGAACTTCACCCGTTACGCCAGATGCTAAATCACTTAAAAGATACATAGAAGAGTTACCCACTTGATCTGTCGTTACATTCCTTTTGAGTGGTGCATTTGTTTCATTCCATGAAAGAATCTGTTTAAAGTCACCAATCCCAGCAGCGGCAAGTGTTCTGATTGGTCCAGCAGAGATTGCATTTACTCTTTGTCCTCTTTTGCCTAAATCTACTGCCATATATCTTACAGTTGACTCTAACGCTGCTTTTGCGACACCCATTACATTATAGTTAACAACATATTTTGGTCCACCTAAATAGGAAAGAGTTAATATAGAAGCACCATCTGTTAATACTGATTCTAAACGATTGGTAAGGTCTATAAGAGAGTAAACTGATATATCCATTGCAACTTGAAATGCCTGTTTAGAAGTTTTTATAAAAGGCTCACTGAGTGCCTCTTTTGGTGCGAAGGCAACAGAGTGTACTAAAAAGTCAATCTTTCCAAAATCCTTCTCAATCTTCTCAGCGATACTAGCCATATGCTCTTCATTTGATACATCAAGCTCATACACTTTATCACTTCCGAACTCTTTAGCGATTGGTTCAACTCTTTTTTTAAGTGCATCATTTAAATATGTAAACGCCATCTCTGCACCTTGTTCTGCACAAGATTTTGCTATACCGTAAGCTATTGATTTATTATTTGCAAGTCCAACAATTAGACCTCTTTTACCTTTCATTATCATCTGTGAATTTTCTCCTATGTTTTATTTATTTTCTAACTCTTGAGCGTACTCAATCATACTACAGAAATGTTCTGCATAAAGTGCCGCACTTCCTACAAGTACTCCATCTACATTATGAAGTGCCAAAACATCTGCTGCATTTGTCACTTTTACACTTCCACCATAGAGTAGTGGAGCGGTTGATTTTTCTTTTAACTCTGTGTGGATACTCTCTATCTCTTCTAAGGTTGGAGTAAGTCCTGTCCCTATAGCCCAAACTGGTTCATACGCAATTATGAGATTCTCATAGGATGTGTCAATTCCCTCATATTGAGCTGAGATATACTGCATCATTTGCTCATTTCCAGCTTCACGTTTTTCTAATGGTTCACCAACACAGTAGACTATTTTATATCCGAGCTCTTTATAGAAATTAAATTTTTTCACGAGCTCTTCTTGTGTTTCACCAAGAACATGACGACGTTCACTATGTCCTATAAGTATAGTTGTTATACCAAACTCATCTAGTTGATCTGTGCCTATTTCACCAGTAAAAGCTCCATTTTCAGTAGCGTATGCATTCTGAGTGCCAACAACTACCTTGCCTGTATGAGAATCTAAAGAAGAGATTGCAGGAAAAACCAATACCTCTTGAGTTGAGCCACTATTTAGATAGTTTTCAATTTCACTGAGATATTCACCTGTCTGTTTACGCGTTAGGTTTGTTTTTAAGTTCGCTGCAATTATCATCTTTTATGCCTCTTTGATTATTAAAGACTCAACACCTGGAAGTACTTTTCCCTCTAGTAACTCAAGAGATGCTCCGCCACCAGTTGAGATAAAACTCATCTCTTCATCAACGCCAACTCTCTGAACTAAATCAGCAGTGTCTCCACCACCCACAACAGTTGTTGCATAACTATCAGAAACAAAATGAGCCATTTTAGATGAACCACGAGCGAATTTTTCCATCTCGTAAACACCCATAGGTCCATTCCAAAGAACAGTTTGAACATCATTTAAACCTTCACGGTAAAGACGCACTGTTGCCGGACCTATATCAAGTCCCATCCAATTATCTGGAATCTCTTGAGCTGTAACAATTTTACTTACTGCATCCGCAGAAAATTTCTCAGCTGCAATCACATCAACTGGGAGATAGAACTTAACGCCTAGTTTTTTTGCTTCATTCATCACATGCTGTGCATCTTCAAGTAAATCATCTTCCACTAAAGAGGCTCCAATGTTGTATCCCATCTGCTTTAAGAATGTAAACGCCATACCACCACCAATAAAAATCTTATCAACACGAGGGAGTAGGTTTATGAGCGCTTCTAGTTTTCCTGAAACTTTTGAACCACCAACGATAGCTGCAAAAGGACGTGTCGGTTCTTGCATAAGCTTGCCAAAAAATTCTATCTCACGTTGCAGTAAAAAACCAGCTGCCTTATGAGCATCATCAAAAAACTTTGTTATGCCATGAACAGAAGCGTGCGCACGATGAGAAACACCAAAAGCATCATTTATATAAAACTCTGCCATTGATGCCAATTTTTGAGACAACTCTTCATCATCCGCAGTCTCTCCTGCTTCAAAGCGAAGATTTTCAAGTAGAAGAACTTTATGTTTTGCTAATTCTGAAGCTTTTTTTATCGCATCTTCACCAATTACATCGTTTGCTAATGCGACTTCACGCTTAAGAAGCTGAGAGAGACGACGAGCAACAGGAGTAAGAGAATATTTTTCTACCACTTCTCCTTTAGGACGACCTAAATGTGAAGCGAGTATTACTGCACAGTCTTGATCTAGACAGAAGTTAATCGTTGCTATCGCAGCACGGATACGTCTATCATCAGATATGTTTCCAAACTCATCCATAGGAACATTAAAATCACATCGAATAAATACTTTTTTTTCCGCTAAGTCTAACTTTTTTATATTGAGTAGTTCCAAAATAATTCCTATTTACTAATGTGAATTGCCATGTCAATTAAACGCATTGAATAACCCCACTCGTTATCGTACCAAGCCATAATTTTCACCATGTCTCCACCGATAACTTGTGTTAAATCCTCTGCAACAATTGAACTATACTCACAGCCAACAAAATCTTGAGAGACTCTCATCTCTTTATCCATTAAAAGCAGACCTTGTAGTCTACCCTCTCCTGCTTCATTAAATACACGAGTCACTTCTTCTTTTGTTGTCTCACGTTTCACAACAACATTTAAATCAACCATAGAAACATCTGGTGTTGGAACACGAACAGACTGACCATGAAGTTTGCCTTTAAGCTGTGGCATAACAAGGCTAATCGCTTTTGCAGCACCTGTAGTTGTAGGAATCATATTAATAGCACCTGCACGAGCACGACGCTTATCTTTTGAGTGCTTTACATCTAAAATATTTTGATCATTTGTATATGAGTGAATTGTTGTCATAAGACCTTTTTCAATTCCAAAAGCATCATCTAAAACACGAGCAACAGGACCTAGGCAGTTTGTTGTACAAGAAGCGTTTGAGACTATTTTTTGTCCATTGTATTTCTCTTCGTTAACACCCATTACAAAAGTATCAGTCGCTGTATCTTTTGAAGGAGCAGAGAAAAGAACTTTCTCAACACCGTTGTCAATATGCACTTGCGCTGACTCTTGAGTTAAAAACACCCCTGTACACTCAAGAACCATATCAGCACCACAATCAGCAAACTTAAGGTTTTTAGGATCACGATCAGAAAATATTCTGATTTTGTGACCATCAATAGAGATATGCTCATCATCTACTTGTTCAATATCACTTCCAAATGTCCCGTGAACAGAGTCATTTTTTAGAAGATACAGCATCATATCCATACTTGCCATGTCATTTATAGCCACTACTTCAACATCATCTCTTTGAGCTGAGATACGAGCTACACAACGACCAATTCTACCAAAACCGTTAATTGCTATCTTTAGTGCCATTATATATCCTATATAAATTTAAATTCGGTAATTTTAGCTAAAGTTTGGTTATAATTCGCTTTATATATGAAAACTCTTGCACTTTATGGTGGCTCTTTTGACCCACCTCATGTCGGTCACAAGGCAGTTATAGAAGCTTTAAGAAAATTAGAATATATTGATGAAATCATTATTATGCCTACTTTTTTAAATCCTTTTAAATCAAAATCTCATGCACCAAGTGAGCTTAGATTTAATTGGCTAGAAAAAATTTTCAAAGAGTTTGAAAATGTTGTAATTGACAGATATGAAGTAAATCAAGAGCGACAAGTATCAACGATTGAGAGTGTAAAACATCTTTTAAAAAAATACAAAGATATTTACTTAGTTATCGGTGCAGATAATCTCCACTCATTAAATAGCTGGGATAACTTTCAAGAGTTAGAGAAGTTAGTTACTTTTATAGTAGCCTCTCGTGATAACATCATCGTTGATAAAAAATTCATACGACTTAATATAGATGAAAAGATATCTTCATCCGCATTAAGAAAAAATATTGACATCTCAATGCTACCAATCGAGTGTGCAAAAGAGATAGAAAAACATTATAATAAATAAGGACTTATATGCAAAAAAGAATAGAAAAGATAATAGCGGTACTTGATAAACACAAGGCTGAAAGTATTGAAGCTTTTGATTTACGTGAGAAAAACTACTTCGTGGACTACGCGATTATCGCTTCATCCCTTGGTGTCAAGCATACTACTGCACTACTAGACCACTTAAAAGATGAGTTAAAGCCTGATGAAACTTTTAATTATGTAGATGAGAGTGGTGATTGGATTGTTGCTGATTTAGGTGATATTTTGATTCACATAATGACCCCTGAATATAGAGGGAAGTATGATATGGAAAGCTTCTTAACAGCTCTTGCAGATGGAAAAGAGGGAGAGACTCTTTAGTCTCTATCTTCCAAGCTACTTCTACTCTGTAAGGCCAACTCTTCGGTGTGATTCTCTAAAATATTTCTATAGTTATATATCGCTTCAACATACTTCACAGGTTCCTCACCTCTAGCATACCCAAACTTCAAAGTTTTATAATACTTTTTTTGAGATAAAAGTGGCAGTACAATTTTCAAGTCACTCCAAACATTTTTATTTAAACCTATCTTTTGAGCTAGTTTCTGAGCATCATGGATATGCCCCATACCTACATTATAGGCTGCTAAAGCAAACTTAAGTCTATTCTCACCCTCAACACCTTCTGGCACAAATTTTATCATTTGTTTAATATGCCGAGTACCCCCTTGTATACTCTGCTTCGGGTCTAGCCTATTTTTAACACCTAACATTTTCGCCGTCCTACGTGTTAACATCATAAGTCCCCTCACACCAGTATGACTTTTTGCTTTTGGATTCCAGTGTGACTCCTGATAAGAGATTGAAGCTAAAAGTGTCCATGGAATGTTATATTTTTCGCCCATCTTTTTAAAATACTCTTCATACTTTGGCAATCTAGATTTTATACGTTTATAAAATACTTTTGTATTGTAGTAATCAAAAAAGAGTACATAGCTGTAGTAGTGATCTTTGAGCTGTGTCATAGCGCCCGACTGATTATAGGAGTTTAACCAAGCATACATATCAGATTCAAGTTCTGCACTATTTTCTGGAAGTAGCCACGCTAACTGTTCACGTCCACTAATAGAAAAGGCTAAAGCTATTTCAGTGAAATATCTTAAGTTAACTGAATATATATTTGAATCAGCGATAGTACAATCTATCTCATGAGATGCTACTTGTGCGAGAAGCTCTTCTGTTGAGTACTCTTCTGTATATGTTGCATTTATATCAAAGCCATCACTTTGGAGTCCTTCTAAAGTTTCACTATAACTTGTATCAGCACCAACAGTGATTTTTAGACCTGCTAAATCCTCTACATCTCTTGGAAATTTTTTACTACTAAGCATCCCTCTATAACAAATGACCTGCTCTTGAACCTCAAAATAAGATGGTCCAAAGTTGAATGTTTCCATTCTATTGGGTGTTTTAGCTAAGGCGGCTGAAGTGATGTGCACTGCTGGGTTTTTACTTAAGGCTATTGCTTCTTTTGTCGTGTGAGCTGCTGTAATATTGAGATCGACTCCAAGGTGCCTGGCATATGATTTTAATAAATCATACTCAAAACCCTGTTTCCCCTCAGTCCCTATATAGTATGTTGATGGCGCATTTAAAAGCACTACATTTAAAACTTTTTCTTTTTTAATTGCATCAAATACAGAGAGTTTTTTTATTCTTGTTCCCGGTTCATATGCAGAATGACTCAACCATCCAAAAATAAAAAAAGAGAGCGCAAAAAGTGCTACAGCAAAAGAGTATAGGTTCCTATTCATTACAATAGTTTACATATTTAAGCTTATGCAAATATAAAACGATTAACCCCACTTACGTATTCATGTGCTAGTACTTGGTCATGTGCTTTTAAAATAGAATCTACTAAATAGAGTCCTAATCCAAAACTGTTTTTAGATGGATTGTCTTTAGTAAAAGGCTCTATATAATACTGGAGAGGATGGGCTAAACAATCACCCCTACTTTCAAAACAGAGTTCACCATTAATCATTAAAATACCAATATGAGAATCTGGTGAGTACTTCATAGCGTTATCAATCATGTTTTTAATTGCTGTAGTATAGAGTCTATAATTAGCTGTAATTTTCATATCTCCGCCAATAACTACACTGACACAAGACCTCTCAACCATTGCCATATCTATGGCGCCATCTATTATATCCACTAAACGGTACTCTTTAAAATCATTTTTCACATCTATACTTGTGACCTCTTCAATCATAGCAAACTCAGTGACTAGAGACTCTAGCCTTGAAAAAATCGAAGTGAATCTATCTCTCTGTTTTTGAGTATCAAGCATCTGCGTAGCTATAGTTCCCTTTGCTATAGGTGTCTTGAGTTCATGCATGATGTTGCGTAAAAAAAGTGTACGAGACTCTAGTAGATTTTGTATCTTTTCACGGGCTAACTCTAGGTTATTTGATACAAGTCCTATCTCATCACTACTTTTTGTCTTAAAAGAGATATTGAGATTTCCTTTACCAAAGAGGGTCACTTTTCTTCTGAGCAGAATCAATGGTTTCAATTTTTGTAAAATTAAGATAAATGACATAGTAATAATTGCAAAAATAGTACTAAAGACATAAAGAACATTCCACGATTTGTAAGGTTCAAGTTTCTCATCTTTAATCATAGTAGTACCAGTTGGAGTCTTAATATTAAAGTAAATACTCTTGTCATACTCCATCATAGTAGCGTGTAACTTACTGACAGTATTTTTTGTATAGAGACCTTTTTCACTCAGCATTACGGCAGAATTTACACTCTCAAACCCTTCTCTCTTGAGTATCTTGCCTTTTGACAATATCATATCTCGATTTGATCTTTTTTTTATAAGATGTAAGTTATATACGGCAAGATTTGCTTCAAGCATGATTTCTGAGTTTTTTCTCTGCTTATGCTCTCGATAGATCTGAGTAATTACAGAATATTTTGTAAAAATATGGTCTATGTACTGCTGTTTATTTAATTTGTAAAATTCCCAAAATATTGCACTGATACTTGTTAAAGTAATAACAAGTGCAAAAAGAATAGTTAATAAAACAGCATGTTTTTTCATTATTTTAGAAGTTTATATCCTACGCCACGAACAGATTCTATAAGGCTTTTATCACCAAGTTTATTTCTAATTCTACCCACCATAACATCAATACTTTTGTTTGATGAGTCTTCATTGATTGCGTTTACATTATGAATTAAATCTTCACGCGACACTACAAGCCCCTGTTTAGAAATCATATATGAGAGTATCCCAAACTCTGCATTTGTTAGGTCTATATTTCTACCTTTATATGTGATAACCATAGTTGACTTGTCACATTTAAAGTCACTCTTAGACTCCTCTTTTTGAGAACTTTTCGTCTCATAACGACGAAGAACAGAGTAGATTCTTGCTTCAAGCTCTCTTGGGTCATAAGGTTTAGGAAGATAGTCATCAGCTCCTAATTCAAGAGCTTTTATCTTATCTGTAACATCACTTCTGGCTGAAGATATGATAATAGGAATGTCTTGGCGTTCACGAATCGCTTCACACACTTCAAGACCATCCATACCAGGAAGAGTCAAATCCAAAATAACCAAGTGAAATGGTTCTAATTTTAATATACTTACAGCTTTAAAAGGGTCATCTTCTGTAATAACCTCAAACTCATACTGCTCAAGATACTCGGTGAGTATCTCTGCTAATTCTAAGTCATCTTCAATCATTAATATTTTTTGCATAGGATATTTTAACGAATACGTACTAATAAGAAGTTAATCTAATGGGATTGTTTGAATTTTTTGATAGACCCTTGTGTAAAACTCATCTCTTGAGAAGGGTTTAATAATAAAATCATCTGCACCTTTATGCAGAAGGGAAGATGTAAAATAGGAGTTTAATGAATCTTCTAAAACTATTATTTTCAACTCTTCTTTACTTCTTCTCTGTCGAATACTTTCAATTAACTCAAGGGAGTTTTCATGTACTTTTTGTTTGTCTAATATGAAAAGAGTAATCTCAGGGTGTTTGTCAATAATTAAAGAGGCTTCTTCATTGTTAGTAGCACTTAAGACAGTAAAGCTTTGAAGGTTTAGGTTGCGTTTTAAGTAGTTGCCATAGGTATGCGAACTGCTCATGACTAAAACGCTTCTCTCTTTATTTTCTTGGAGTTGCTTTAATTTTTGCACAACATACGTTATATTATTGTATTTCTGTTTTACAATATAATCAACAATTTGTGCACCCTCAAAGCTTTCAAAAAAGACTTCATCAATTTCACTTGTAAATACCAATGGTGCGATATCGTGTTTGTTTAAAAGAGCAATAATCTCTCCTTTTGGCGAATCCTCAAGATCTCTCTCAACTACTGCAAATTCATACCTGTTCACTTCTAAGAGTTTTTCTGCCTCAGCATAGGTAGCCACTAAATCAAAATCAAAATCTGTATGTTTGACTAATAGGTCTTTAAAAACACCTCTAACAATACCACTGCCTTCTACAACTAAAAGCTTCGCCATATCTACAATTCCTTATATAGCCGTAGTATATCTAAACTATCATTTTTGTTATATTATACGCTATAAACGCCATTACATATGCTGCTACTGATGTAAAAAACAGTAGATAAAAGAAGTACTTTATACTACCTGCTTCACGTGTAAAAACAATAGATGCTGCTAAACACGGTAAATAAATCATTATCACAACGATAAACGCAATTGCTGAGGGAAATGATATGTTTTTACTTATTGCATTAATAAGCGTATTACTCTCTTCATCTACATCCTCACCCAGAGCATATAAGACTCCTAGTGTTGAGACAACTACCTCTTTTGCAGCAAGCCCAGTCTGCAAGGCTACACTCATTTTCCAATCAAATCCCAGTGGAGCAAATATCGGCTCAGAAAACTTTCCAATCGTTCCCAAATAACTCTGTTCTAAAAGAGCTGTTGAGAGCTGATTTTGCAAATCTCTTTTCTCTTTTTCATCTATTGTCTTCTCTATTTTCATGCCATACTCTTCTTCAAGAGCTATATTATGCGGATAGTTACTTAAAAACCATATAAGCATAGATGCTGCGGCAATAAATGTACCTGCTTTTTTTATATACATTGTCGTTTTAGTTAAAACTGTATGCCAGACAAGTTTTACAGATGGTAACCTATACTTTGGCATCTCCATAACGAAAGGCTCATCAGCCCCTTTAAACGCTGTAAGTTTCAATATTTTTGCTGCTATTAATCCTAATAAAGCCCCTGCAATATAGATAAGAAAAAGTACATTCCCTGCCATTTCAGGAGAGAAAAATGCACCAGCGAAAAGAACATACACAGGGAGTCTAGCCCCGCAACTCATAAAACCGATAATAAAAAGCGTTAGTAGTCTATCTCTATCATTTTTTAAAATTCTCGCTGACATATACGCTGGGATTGAACAACCAAAACCAGTCACAAGAGGAATAAAACTCTGCCCATGGAGTCCAAATTTATGGAAAAAACCATCAAGCAAAAATGCAACTCTTGACATATAACCAGTACTCTCTAGAAGTGCTATACCTATAAAAAGTATGATTATATTTGGGACAAAGAGAATAACTGCACCCACTCCGGCTATAATGCCATCTACCACAAGTGAACGGACATCTTCATTTGGTATAGTAGCACCCACTACATCACCAAACCATCCAAAGAAAGCATCAATGTAGTCCATTGGGACAGCACCAATTTCAAATGTTAATTGAAAAAGTCCCCACATAAAAAATAAAAATATTGGAATCCCTAAAAAAGGATGAATGAGCACATTATCAATTTTTTCAGTAAGCGTTTTCTTCTCTAACTCTTTTTTCTGTTTTACTACTTCTGTTACAACACCTCTATTAAAAGATGCATACTCTTCTGCAAAAGCCTCTTTTATGTCATCACTATCATGATGCAGTTCAATATGCTTATTTGCTTCAACAAGTATGGGTTGCAGTTCTGTCCATATAGGATTATCATGTAATTTTGTATAAGTTTTTTTATTATTTTTGAGAAGATTTATCGCTATATTTCTGTGTGAATTTTTTGCTTCATACTTATGTTTATCGAGGTACCAAACTATCTGAGCAATCTCCTCTTCAACAGGCTCACTAAATATAAGTTTAGCTTGCTCTTTCTCATTTTCATGATTGCGTAGTACTGCATCAATAAGCTCTTCAATACCACTTTTAGTTGCAGCAGAGACCTTAACACAATCAACACCAATGAGTTCAGACATATAATCAGCATTTATTTCAATACCCTCTTTTTGAGCTTCATCACTCATATTTAGAGCGATTACAATCTTTTTATTCATAGTAAGAAGCTCAGAAGTGAGTTGAAGATTTTTCTCTAGATTTGTAGAGTCCGCAACATTGATGATAATATCATACTCTTCAGCACAGAGATAATCATGTGTTACTCTCTCTTCTATCGTGTAGTCAGTAAATGCATATGTACCAGGCAAATCAACTACTGTAAAATGGTAATCTTTATAGTCAAAAAGAACCTCCGTCTTATCTACTGTAACCCCAGAAAAATTTCCTACATGAAGGTGTGCATTAGAAACAGAGTTAATAAGCATACTCTTACCAACATTTGGCTGACCAACAAGTGCTACTTTTATATGGTTAGCAATAACTGGACAGGCTTTGCCTTCCATATCTTCTATATTACTCATATCTTCTCTACCTCAATCAACTTCGCTTCCTCGGCTCTAAGAGCTATTCTCATTTTTCCAACTTTAATCTCTATTGTTGATTTTCTAGGAGCATGCTCTAAGACTTCTATCTCAGCCCCTTTCATTATCCCAAAAGAGATAAGTCTCTGTTTGAGTTCTGTAGCTGCATTTAATTTTAAAACTTTTACTCTACAAGCTTTTTTACACTCTATTAATGTTTTCATATTTTTTCTTTAAAATTTATTTTTTTATGATGATAATAGATATCATGTTAAGAACTGATTAAAAATTATAATCAACTCTCACAAGAGCTCTATCAAAAGTATTATTATCACATGAAGACCAGTAATCAGTGTAGATTGCTTCTATATACCATCTATCCCCTACTTCGTAAGTTAATATA
>Ga0209345_10001071_pt1 | contig 34158 bp, 38 predicted proteins | sample Cruoilmetagenom7_FD_187294 | JGI IMG/M metagenome (GOLD analysis project Ga0209345, IMG submission 187294) | Oil polluted marine microbial communities from Coal Oil Point, Santa Barbara, California, USA - Sample 7 (SPAdes) (version 2) | ecosystem: Environmental > Aquatic > Marine > Oil seeps ...
AAATCCGACAGAATTGACAGGTCGCCATGAACACCTTGAGACAGAGGCCCGCAAAAGATTGAACGGCGGGCCGCAAGCCGCGCATGGTGGGGTGCCGTACCTTCGGACGCGACATGGTTTCGCGGCTTTTCAGCGGCAGTCCTCCTTGAAACCAAGAACAACCATCCCGATACTGATAGAATACCAAGCTCAACCCCAAGGGGCAGTTTCAGGATTCTTAAAATGCGCATTTGTGCAACCGAGTTCGACCTTGAACCACAAACGTCCGGTGAGTTTGTTGCCCTAGTCTCTACTTGGATAAAGGGGATGCGGGCATCGACTGTGTTCAACACTCCGGAACACTTTGATCGGGACCCCGAGGCTCCTGTGATTGAAGGTTCGGCTGGTGATGTGTTGTCCGTTCGTGAAGTGACCGACACCACCCAAAATCTGCATGCCATGGGGTTTCGATATGACTATCCTGATGAGGATCTGATCTGGCGAACCGAAGGTGTGCTCCTGCAACACAATAACGCTCCTAGCGGGACTTTCCGCGTTCGAGTTCTGTGCGAGGCGGCCAGCGGGTTTGCCCCCCTACACAATCCGAACAAACCTTTCATCGTCAAGAGCATGATCCGCGAAGGGCTTGTCAAACCGGATGGGGATTTGACGATTCAAGAAAAGCCACATCACCTTCCCGACAGCGCCGTGGGGCTGGCCTTGGCAAAAAAGATCGTTGAAGGCTCTGCAACGCAGCGCCTCCCGATTGTTTATGTTTCGACCCTAACTGGAACCGAATGTGCGCTGAACGACATACAGATCAAACACCTTGCCCAGACCCTCGGGGGCGTAGCGCATGTTGTATGCGAACCCAATCGAAGATCCTCATTTCAGTTGAAGGAACAAGTTGAGGGGCGCAACGCCTATGGCGGTGCTGTTGGCATTGCCGTGCCGGGGCGCGGAGTCGTCAGCCTAAAGTTCCGTGGGTGGAATATTCGAGGGGACCAGGAGCTTCTTTCAAACCTAGAGCTCGCAGCCACACAGTTGCGATCCCAAATGGCTAGTGCGGGTGGCTGGGACTGGGGCCAATTGCAAGAGATGCGCACACGCCAAGCCCGTTTGCGTGAACGCGCCCGCCTTTCCGAAACCGAGACAGAGCAGTTGTGGCAGGAAGAACTAGAAGCCAAAGACGACCGCATACGCGACCTGAAGGAACAGGTGAGGGCATTGCAGGATGTCGCGCCTGAGGCCACTACCGACGGGTTGTTAGACGACAATTTCGTGCGCTCGCTCGGTCCCGAAATATATCCTGGAGAGTTTTCCGACCGGACCCTTTCCGCGATCACACATACTTTGGGGAGAGCCGAAGCCATCGGCCTGGACCCACGCAGTATCGCGACATTTGACGCAATAACCCGGCAAGCGGAATATTCGGGTCGCGCTCGGGTAATCTCAGCGGAACTATCAAAGGCAATCAAGGACAAGAACCGCTTGGCCGCCAACATCACTCGATTGATGACCAAATACGGCTTCGAAGAAAAGTCTGACAACAAGCACATCCGCATGGCCCCTTGCGCGGGGTTCGCCGGATTAGAGACGATCACCATCCCCAAAACCCCCAGCGAAACCCGAGGGCAAAAAAACTTGAAAAGCCAGATCGAGGCGGCATTGGGCCTTCAAACGGTGAAAAAGGGAGCCTAGCGCGCTGCCCGTGCCGTGATCGCGTCGCCCGCCCAGCGCGTGACGGTGTCGAAATCCAACGACCTAGCCAAGGCTTGACCGTTGGCGGCGATGGCCCGGCATTCGGCGTCATTTGCCCGAACCCAGTCCAGTTTCTCTTCTAGGTCGGACAGGTCGGCGCGCACGGGAATGTGGGTTTCGAACGGGATAAGCCGATCATAGTACCATTGGCGAAACCCATGGGCGCTGTCGATCTTCAGAACACAGCAACCAAGGTGGAATCTTTCCAACAGATTGCTCCAGGCATTGGAAAATCCATCGATATCAATTGCAAACTTCTGCGTGCCCCATGCGGTCAAGGGGATGAAATCCCCCATCAATCCGGCGTCCTCGTATGCCGCCATGTTGCGGCCAGACACTGGAGCAAAACGCACGTCGACGTTAGGCAGATTGCGCGCCTGAACCGCCAGACGAACGCGTGGGTTCATGCCAAGATGCGTGCTGTGGTCCGGAACAAAGCTGGCCAGACCCTGACCATTCGTGCCCCCGCGCCAGACGAGCTGATCGTTTCGGTCTGCCCAGGCACGGGCCTTGGTACGCCCATGGGCCGCGATGTTTTGATACCCGCGACTGCGCAGAAAGTAGGGGTCTGGCACAAGGCTTACGCCGGGGTCTTGTGAGCAGAAGGAAAACGCCCCCAAGGTCGGCTGATCCCCGTCAGACAGGCCAAAACCTGCCTGTTGTACGGTCTGGTCTGCGTTCACGAACCACCACAGCGCGGTGAGGGCGCGGTTGCGAAAAACCCCCTTGCTGTGCTGCGACAGCTTTCGAAGCCCTGTGTGCAAAACCAGCCGATCTTCTTGACGGCTGATGCGCAGATCGTAATCCGGCAGGCTTGAATCCAGGCCTATAGCCAGCTTGTGGACCTGCCCGCAAAGCGCTTCCAGCTCTTGGCTGAGCCCCGTCCGGGCACCTTCTTTCCAAAGGCGCCAGTTGCGTTGCCGCTTGCGCCGCCTGTGCCATTTGACGAGCGGGGCTACCATGGTCAGGCGTTGAACAGGAAATGCAGTACGTCGCCGTCCTTCACTTCATAAGACTTGCCCTCGGCGCGCATCTTGCCGGCATCCTTGGCGCCAGCTTCGCCGTTGCAGGCGATATAGTCGTCATAGGCGATGGTTTCGGCGCGGATGAAACCGCGTTCGAAATCGCCGTGGATGACGCCCGCAGCTTGCGGAGCACTGGTGCCTTCGCGGATGGTCCAGGCGCGGGCTTCTTTCGGGCCAACGGTGAAATAGGTTTCCAGGTGCAGCAATTCGTACCCGGCGCGGATCAGGCGATCCAACCCGGCCTCTTTCAGGCCCAGTTCTTCCAGGAACATTTCCATGTCATCGGCGTCGAGCTGGCTGATCTCTTCTTCGATCTTGGCGGAAATCACGACGGCGGCGGCGCCCTGTTCTTCGGCCATCTTCTCGACCGCACGCGAGTATTCGTTGCCGGTGGCCGCATCGCTTTCGTCCACGTTGCAGACGTACAGGATCTTCTTCGTGGTCAGCAACTGAAGCATGCTCCAGGCTTTCTGGTCATCCTCGTCAACGTCGACGGTCCGGGCGGGCTTGCCGTCTTCCAGCGCGGCCAGGGCGGCGCGCATCAGGCGTTCCTGTTGCACCGCCTCCTTGTCGCCACCGCGCACTTTGCGCACGATGTTCTGCAACCGCTTTTCGATTGATTCCATGTCCGACAGCATCAGCTCGGTTTCGATCACCTCGGCGTCTTCGACCGGGTTCACGCGCCCTTCGACATGGGTGACGTCGCCGTCATCGAAACAACGCACCACGTGGGCGACCGCATCGACCTCGCGGATGTTGGCCAAGAACTGGTTGCCCAACCCTTCGCCCTGTGACGCGCCTTTGACCAAACCCGCGATGTCGACGAATGTCATACGCGTCGGGATGATTTCCTTGGACCCGGCAATCGCGGCCAGCTTGTCCAGACGGGCGTCTGGCACAGCGACTTCGCCCACGTTGGGTTCAATCGTGCAAAAAGGGAAGTTCGCAGCCTGGGCGGCGGCGGTTTTCGTCAGTGCGTTGAAGAGCGTCGATTTGCCAACATTCGGCAGACCTACGATACCCATTTTGAAACCCATGCCGGCCTCCTGTTGATTGTCGGGCTGTGCATATGGGTTTGGGGCCTTGGGCGCAAGCGTGCTGGGGGGTGCCGATCATGCCCGTTTGCGTCGTTTCTGTTTCACAAGCGGGGGAATTTTTCCTACAAGGCGCACTTCATCCCTTTCCAGGTGCCCCCATGACCCAGAAACGATCCGAATTGCTGATGCCTGCGGGCAACCTGCGCAAGCTGAAGATGGCGATCCTGTATGGCGCCGATGCGGTGTATCTGGGCACACCAGACATGTCGCTGCGCACGAAATCCGAATTCACGCTGGACAATGTGATCGAAGGGGTCGAATTCTGCCACGCCCACGGGCGGCGGGCCTATCTGACGCTGAACCTGTTTTCGCACAACAAAGACATCCCCAAACTTGAGGAATACATTAACACCGTGCGCCGGGTGAAGCCGGACGGGTTGATCATCGCCGATCCCGGCGTGTTCCAATATGTGCGCGAACATGCGCCTGAGATTCCGCTGCACATTTCGACCCAGGCCAATATCTGTTCCTGGCTGTCGGTGAAATTCTGGCAAGAGCAGGGCGCTGAACTGGTCGTTCTGGCGCGCGAGGTTTCGTATTCCGAACTGGTGGAAATCCGCGAAAAATGCCCTGACATCAAGCTCGAGGCCTTTGTTCACGGTGCCATGTGCATGACCTATTCGGGCCGCTGCCTGTTGTCGAATTTCATGGCTGAACGCGGTGCGAACCAGGGTAATTGCGCCAACTCGTGCCGCTGGAACTATAACTTCCGCCTGCGCCTAAAGGACGGCACAGTGCAGGATTTGACCATCACCGACGACAATGCCGACATGTTCGAATTCCTGCTGGAAGAAGGCTGTCGCCCCGGAGAGCTTCTGCCGATCGAAGAGGACGACCGGGGCTCGTATATTCTGAACTCGCGCGATCTGTGCATCATGCCCAAGCTGGACGAATACCTGAAAATCGGTGTCGACAGCCTGAAGGTCGAAGGGCGCGGGAAATCGGAATACTACTGCGCCATCGCCGCGCGGGCGTACCGTATGGCCATCGACGACTATTACGCCGACCCGGACAATTGGGACCCCAAACCCTATATGCGCGAACTGGAGGCCGTCGGCAATCGCGGCTATACGCTGGCCTTTCACGATGGTCGGCTGACCAACTATGCCCATGACTATGAACAGACCGAATCCCTGTCCCAATGGGAATATGCGGGTGTTGTGCGCGAGGTGACGGATGACGCGTTCATCGTCGAGGTGAAAAACAAACTGGCCGCTGGTGAGGTGCTGGATTTCGTTTCCCCCATCGCGCGCGACACGGTCTTGCTGCGGGTCTATGACTTTGAACGGTTCACCGATGCGGGCGACGGAACCACGGAACGCGTCGACGTGGTGCATGGCAGCACACGGTCCGTGATCCGTCTGCCTTTCACGCTGTTTGACCACGAAGACCTGGACGACCTGCGCGCCCGTTTCCCGGCCTATTCGGTCATGCGCAAGGAACGCGCCCTGACCGATGAACAATGGAACCGGGTGCGGTTTGACAAGCTGACCCAGGGGCTGGAAATCACCGGCAAGGAAAACACGCCTGCCTATGAACGGCGCCGCGATGCCTTGGCGGACAGCATCGAAGAAGGCGGGCGCGAACGGCGCCACAAAACCAACCGGATCGGCGTTGAGGGCTGCTGTGGCAAGGGCTGCAACGGCTGCATGATGTTCTGGCAGGGCGACCAATACGCCCGTGCCCGCGAGGTGTTGCAAAAACGCAAACAGGGCGAATTGTTAAGCCGGGCCGAGGCAACCCAATTCAAGCTGCCCGAATAGGCCACCCAGCCTATCCATCCAACTTAACCACCCAGTCGGGATTGATTTTCCCGCCCGGTTTCGGCACATCGGAGGCTGAGACCTGAAAGGACACCCAGATGACCCGCATTGATGACAAATTCGCCGCGCTGAAAGCCGAAGACAAGAAAGCCTTCGTGTCCTATATCATGGCGGGCGATCCCGATGAGGCTGTTTCGCTGGAGGTCATGAAAGGCCTGCCGGGCGCGGGCGTTGATATCATCGAACTGGGCATTCCCTTTACCGACCCCATGGCGGACGGGCCGACCATTCAACTGGCCGGACAACGGGCGTTGAAGGCGGGCATGACGCTGCAAAAGACGCTGGATATGGCCGCCGAATTCCGCAAAGGCGACGACACCACGCCAATCGTGCTGATGGGCTATTACAACCCGATCTACAACCGTGGCGTGGACAAGTTTCTGGTCGATGCCAAGGCCGCCGGGATCGACGGGCTGATCGTTGTCGACCTGCCCCCGGAGGAGGATGACGAACTGTGCATTCCCACTCAGGCGGCTGGTCTGAACTTCATCCGGCTGGCGACACCGACGACGGATGACAAACGCCTGCCCAAGGTGCTGACCAATACCTCTGGCTTTGTTTATTACGTGTCGATCACCGGCATCACGGGTTCTGCCGAGGCCAGCGCAGAAGACGTCGCCCCCGAGGTTGCGCGCATCAAGGCGGCGACGGACATTCCCGTGATCGTCGGCTTTGGCGTGAACACGCCCGAAAAGGCCGAAGCGATTGCCAGCGTTGCCGATGGCACCGTCGTGGGCAGCGCCATCGTCAGCCAGATCGCTGCGGGAAAACCGGTGGCAGAGGTCCTGGCCTTTGTCAAAACCCTGTCGGACGGCGCCCACCGCGCCTGAGAGACGGGGGACGCCGTGACCAAGATCGAACCGTATCCTCAGGTGTAGCTCCCTTATCGCAGGCGAAGCATCAAGCTGGACAGCGCGGCCACTCCGGCCACGCCCACCAGACCCAAGGTGGCGGGAAAGCCGATCCAATCGACCAAGGCGCCCTGCGCGCCTGCCCCTGCAGCGGCAGCGCCAATGCCGACCATCGCCCACAGGCTCATCACCCGGCCCCGCAGGTCATCGTCCAGATCCATCTGCACAGTGGTTTGCATGGAAATGCCCGACACGGATGAGGCAAAGCCAAGCCCCGCAACCAGCATCAGGGTCAGCGCCCAGTTGCTGGACAGGCCCATCAGGGCAACACCGGCCATGCCCACCAAAGTCAGCCCCAGGGCCCACATTGGCAACCGTCCGGGCGCCTGCGCCGGGGTCAGCGCCTTGATCAGCCCCGCAACCAATGCCCCTGCCCCGGCTGCGGCCGTCAACAGGCCCAGACCCGCCGGCCCCTTGGCAAATACGCCGTCCGCAACGACTGGCAGGATTTCCAGGGCGCCCCGGATGACAAAGGCAAAAATGCCCGTCGCCAGCAATGCACTGCGGATATGCGGGCTGTGGGCAGCGTGGCGAAAGCCATCCGCCAATGCGGTCAGGAACGGCGGCTTGGCCGCGCGCGACGCGACGCGTTCGCGCGGCTGCAACAGGCTGAGCGTCAGGATGAACGGGATGTAACAGGCGACCTGCACGGCCATCGTCGCCTCGACCCCACCACGCGCGATGATCCAACCGCCAAGCGCCGGGCCGGTCAGTCGCGCCAGGTTGAAATTGATCGCCGCCAGCGCGATGACCGACGGCACCACAGGCGGCGGCACCAGACGCGGCGCCAGCGATATGCGCACCGGATTGTGGGCCGAGGCGACGATGCCATGACCACAAGCAATCAGCGCCAACAGGGCCGGGGACATGCCGCCCACCAGGTAACTGGTCAGCAACAGGATGGACAAGGCGAGCATTGCCAGCTGTGTCACCAGGGCCGCGCGTTTCACCCGCACCCGGTCGATCAGAACGCCAAAGAATGGCCCGGTGATCATCGACGGCGCAAAGCTGAGAAATGCAACAAGCCCGACGAAACCGGCCGCTCTGGTCATATCCCAGGCCAGCCAGCCAACCGTCAGCCGCTGCATCCACAGCCCGTTTAGCGCAAATATGTTGCCCAGGAAGTAGATGCGGAAATCACGGTGTTTGAGAGCGGCTGTGTTCATGGCGCGACCCTAGCGCCCCACACAGAGAGAGGCCAGAGGCGCAGGCAGATGCCGGGGTTGACTGCGCGGGTCATTATATAACCATATAGTTATGGAGCCGATATCACAGCCCTCTCAGCCATTGGACGCGGTCTTTGCCGCTCTGGCAGATCCAACCCGACGGGCGATCCTGTCGCGCCTGACACGCGGCGAAGCGTCGGTCAGCGAACTGGTTGAACCGTTCGCAATCAGCCAGCCGGCGATCTCGAAGCACCTGAAGGTGTTGGAACGCGCGGGCTTGATCGAACGCGATGTGGATCGCCAACGTCGCCCCGCCCGCCTGAAAGCCGACCCCATGGCAGCCGCTGTCACCTGGCTGAAAGAGTTTCGGCGCTTTTGGCAGGGGAATTTCGACCAGCTGGACGATGTGTTACAGGATTTGAAACGCGAAGAAGGAATACGTCATGAGTGAGGCCCCCGTCTATGTGATCGCGCGCACGTTAGACGCCCCCGCCGCCTTGGTTTGGCGCAGCTGGACCGAGCCCGACTTGCTGGCGCGCTGGTATGGCCCCAACGTCGAAACCATCGTTCACAAACTGGACGTGCGCGTCGGCGGTCTGTGGCTGAACGAAATGAAATGGGGTGGGAATTCGAACTTCGAACGGGTCGAATACACCGAAGTTTCACCGCCCGAACGGCTGGTCTGGTTGCATTCGACCGCTGACGCCGACTGGAACATTGCGCCAAACCCGATGATGGAAAACTGGCCGCGTGTTTTGCTGACCGTGGTCACGTTTCAGGCAGATGGCGACAGGACCCACCTGCGCCTGACCTGGACCCCGCACAAGGCAAGCGCCGCCGAAAACGCCTGTTTCGCCGCCGCGATGGCCGGGCTGGATAAGGGCTGGGGATCGGGCATGGATATTCTGGCCGATCTGTTGGCCGAGCTGCAAGGCTGAGCCCGCTCAAACCCTGAATGGATGTCTGGGCCTTACCCCAGCGACACGTCCAGAACCATCATCAGGATCAAGCCAATGATCAACCCCGTGGTCGCCCTGTTCTGGTGACCATGGCGGTGGGTTTCGGGGATGATTTCGTGGCTGATGATATACAGCATCGCCCCTGCCGCAAAGGCCAGCCCCCAGGGCAGGATCATTTCCGAAAAGGATACGGCCCAGGCGCCAATCAAGCCGCCGATGGGCTCCACCAATCCTGTCGCCAAAGCGATGGCAAAGCTGCGCCATTTGGAATAGTTCAACCCGCGCAGGGCAACGGCGACCGCCAGTCCCTCGGGGGCGTTTTGCAAGCCGATACCGATCGCCAGCGAGATACCGTTTTGCACGTCCCCCCCGCCGAACCCGACCCCGACGGCCATGCCTTCGGGAAAGTTGTGGATGGTAATGGCGATCACGAACAACCAGATCTTGCCCAGCGCGGCGCTGTCCAGCCCCTCGCGACCTTCGATGAAATGTTCATGCGGCAGGGCTTCGTTCAACGCGGCCACCGTGACGGCGCCCAGCGCAATCCCGGCGCCGACGATCAGGGCCGCCAGGGTGACTGATCCGTACAGCCCTTCGGCGGCCTCGATCCCCGGCAGGATCAACGAAAAATAGGAGGCCGACAGCATCACGCCCGCAGCAAAGCCCAACAACGTATCAGACGAGCGGCGTGAAATCGTGCGGCCGAACAGGATCGGAAGCGCGCCCACTCCGGTCATCAACCCAGCCGCCAGCGACGCCAGCAATCCCCACATCACAATTGTCATGCCGTTTTCCCCATGCGCGCGACCTTGGACCCGCCATGCGCCCGGCGCAATGCCAGATTGCCCGACGGGGTGGATTGCCACAAGCCGGATGCTTCGGTAATAAAACTTGACCAATTCACGCCCGGGAGGGGACCATGCCCGTCATCACCGAGATCGAAGACCTCAAACGCATCTATAAGCGCCGCGCGCCGAAGATGTTTTATGACTATGCCGAAAGCGGCAGCTGGTCCGAACAGACCTTTCGCGAAAACAGCTCGGATTTCGATGACATCTATTTCCGTCAGCGCGTCGCGGTGGATATGGACGGGCGGTCGACCGCCACGCAGATGATCGGCCAGGACGTGGCCATGCCCGTCGCCTTGGCCCCGGTCGGGTTGACCGGCATGCAGCACGCGGATGGTGAAATCAAAGCCGCACGCGCCGCGGAAAAGTTCGGTGTGCCGTTTACCCTGTCCACCATGTCGATCTGTTCGATCGAAGATGTCGCCGAACACACGACCAAACCGTTTTGGTTCCAGGTCTACACGCTGAAAGACGACGATTTCATGCAGCGCCTGTTTGATCGGGCCAAGGCTGCCGGGTGCGACGCTATTGTCATCACGGTCGATCTGCAAATGCTGGGTCAGCGGCACAAGGACCTGAAAAACGGTCTGTCCGCCCCGCCTAAGCTGACCATTCCGACCATGGTGAACCTGGCGACAAAATGGCGCTGGGGGCTGGGCATGCTGGGCACAAAACGGCGGTTCTTTGGCAATATCGTCGGCCATGCCAAGGATGTGACCGATCCAGGGTCTTTGCACGCCTGGACCTCTACCGCGTTTGATCCCAGCCTGGACTGGGACCGCATTCGCCAGTTCCGCAAGATGTGGGATGGCAAGCTGATCATCAAGGGCATCATGGACGCCCAAGACGCGCGCGAGGCGCTGAATGTCGGGGCCGATGCAATCATTGTGTCGAACCATGGCGGGCGGCAGTTGGATGGCGCGCTGAGTTCGATCCGCGCCTTGCCGGAAATCATCGACGCGGTCGGCGACAAGATCGAGGTGCATATCGACAGTGGCATCCGGTCTGGTCAGGACGTGCTGAAGGCGATGGCGATGGGGGCCAAGGGCACCTATATCGGGCGCGCCTTTGTCTATGGCCTGGGCGCGATGGGCGAAGCAGGCGTGACCACTGCGCTGGAGGTGATCCACAAGGAGTTGGAAGTGTCCATGGCCTTTTGCGGACACACCGATATCAATACCGTGGACAAGTCGATCCTGCGCGTGCCGAAGGGGTTTTCCGGCGACTGGGAGTAACCCACCGCCAAGGGCTAGGGTGCATTTTGTCACCCTCCCGACGGGCGGCCTCCGCAAACGTGCGACGCTGTGCGGGCAAGACCCGCCCGGCGCCGCTGGCGTCCGGAGCGCGGTCAGGACGCCACTTTGTCCGAGCGGCGCAGCAACACGAACAGCAGGGGGACCAGGGCCAAAACGACCGCAATAAACACGAAAGACATGCGCAGGCTGGTGGCTTCGGACACAAATCCCATGATCGGCGGGCCAATAAAAAACCCAAAATAACCGATCACAGCGGCCCGCGAAATCGCCCGTGCGCGCAGGTCATCTGTGACCCGTCGCCCGACAAGCGCAAAGGCCATGGGCGCGATCACCGACACGCCCAGCCCCAGCGTGCCAAACCCCAGATAGGCAATGGCAGGCGTCGGCGCAAAAGCAGCGGTCAGCGCCCCCACGGCGGACAGAAGCGCAGCGATGATCAGCACCACGGCCGGGCTCCAACGGGCCACGACCAGTTGTCCAGCGAACCGCCCAACGCCCATGGTCACCCCCAATACGGCCGGGCCAAACGCGCCCTCGGCGGCGCCCCCATGCAGGGTGCGTTCAATATGCAGGGCGGACCAGCCTTCGACCGCATTTTCCGACAGAAACGCCGCCAGGATGATCGCACCGCCCCAGAAGACCGCCCTTGGTAGGCGGGCGTTTGATGGCTCTTCCTCGTGCTCTTCCTGTTCGAAATTCGACTGCACCGCGCGCCAGGCCAACAGACAGACCACCGCCATAAGCGCCAGGTACACCTGCCAAGGCGCAGCCCCTGCCTCGCGTGCAATCCCCGTCAACAGCGCCGACGCAGCATAGGCAAAGGAAAACATCGCATGGTTCAGGTTCATCAACGACACGCCCGCGCGGCTTTCGATCATCGACAAGCGGGAATTCATGACCACATCCAACAGGCCCGAGGTCGCCCCAACGAACACCATCAAGGCGCCGAACAGCAGGATTGAACTGACATACATTGGCCCCTGAAAACTGAGCCCCAGCATCACCGCCGCAATCGCCATGGCGACCCGCCCAAACCGTGCATCAAACCTGGGCGCCAACCACATGGCCGTGACCGCGCCCGTGGCCGAGGCCAACAGCACCCAGCCAAACGCGGCATCCGAGGCATCGATCCCCGCCTTCAACACCGGCGCAAAGGCGGCAAACGCGCCCCAGAATATCCCCTCGGCGGCAAAGGCGGGAAGGGTGCGGCGTGACAGGCGAAAGGCGTTCGAAATGCTCATGCTCCAGCGCTGGCACGGGTGCATTTCCAAAGCAAGTTTCAAAGCAGCCCGCAAGCGGCCTCAAAGCCCTGTCCCTGAACACGCAAACCTGTCAAAAAATCCTTCCCATCCCCCTGATTCCCCGCTATAGGCAGCGCTTCACGCGGGGATACAGCCTTGGAGGATCCCCGCCCTTACAATTTTGGAGAATACTCATGGTAGGTAAGATTCCTGATCTGAACGCCTCGGTACGCACGGGGACAGGCAAGGGCGCCGCTCGCAAGGCGCGCCGCGAAGGAATGGTCCCCGGTGTGGTTTACGGTGGTGGCACCGATCCGCTGGCAATCAACATTCCGTTCAACGACCTTTTCAAGAAACTGAAAGCTGGTCGGTTCCTGTCCACCCTGTGGAACCTGAAAGTCGAAGGTCACGACGACTTCCGCGTGATCTGCCGTAACGTGCAGCGCGACGTGGTCAAAGACCTGCCGACCCACCTGGACCTGATGCGCCTGCACCGCGACACCAAGGTGAACCTGTTCATCCACGTCGACTTCATCAACGAAGAAGAAGCGCCCGGCATGAAAAAGGGCGGCGTTCTGACCGTTGTCCGTCCGGAAGTGGAACTGAACGTGACCGCCGGTGACATTCCTGAGCACCTGGTTTGCGACCTGACCGGTTATGACGTGGGCGACGTGATCCACATCTCGGACATTCCGCTGCCGAAAGGCTCGAAAGCCACCATTGACCGCGATTTCGTGGTTGCCAACATCTCCGCGCCCAGCTCGCTGCGCTCGGCTGACGATGGCGAAGACGATGGTGCCGAAGCCGTGGCGACCGAAGAGGCCGCAGCCGAGGAATAAATCCCTCAGCACTGAAGATTTGAAAACGGGGCCTTCGGGTCCCGTTTTTTGTTGCCTATTCGTCTTCGGCCCGCACACGTTGCAAGGTCACGACCTCGCCCCGCGTGCCCCAGGGCATGAAGGTAAACCCGGAGCGCGACAGCCCGTCAAAGATCGATTTCACTGTGCTGGGTGGGTATTTCTTGGTGTGGATTTCCATGATCAGCAGGCGCACGCAATCGGGCCAGGCCTGTTGGCTCAGCTCAACTTCGCCGCCCTCGACGTCCATCGTGACGACCGTTGGCTGCACCTCCTCCAGCAGATCAGACAGGCGCAGTGCAGGCACGGTGACAACCTTACTGCCACCTGTGCCTTCTTCGGCAATCGAGGACGCCCAGAACGCATCTCTCATGAAAAAAACTGACCGTGTCGCCGTCAAAATCATCCGCCGCCACGGCACCGTGGCGCAGGTCCGTGTCGCGCGCATCATTGCTGTCCAGGTTCTTGCGCAGAACGTCCATCATGGACGGATTTGCCTCAATGCTGGTTACGTTTGCACCACCGACAATCTGCGCCGACAAGATTGACAGGTATCCAGCCCCCGCGCCCAGTTCCAACACCCGATCCTGCGGTGTCAGATGATGCATCAGAGCGGCCTTTTCATTCCACTCGTAATGGCCACCCTCAAGCGCCTGCGCCAAATCGTCGGTCAAACAATGACCCGGCACGCGCAATTTGATCCCATTAATGTCGAAACTGGCCATGCGTGCTTCCCCTTGCCCCCGCCTGCGGCGGTGCTTTACTTTGCGTCTGCGGCAACTCTAAGCCACCAGCGCGAAAAATCCAGATGGGGTGATCATGAAACTCTTTGTCGGCCTGGGAAATCCCGGCGCGAAATATGCGGGCAATCGGCACAATATCGGCTTTATGGCCGTGGACCGGATTGCCGAGGATCACGGCTTTGCCCCCTGGCGTGGCAAATTCCAGGGGGCCATGACCGAAGGCCGCCTGGGCCGTGAAAAGGTGCTGTTGCTAAAGCCTGAGACCTTCATGAACCTCTCGGGGCAATCGGTCGGCGAAGCCATGCGGTTTTACAAACTGACCCCCGCAGACGTGACCGTCTTTCATGATGAATTGGATCTGGCGCCCGGCAAATGCCGGGTCAAGATGGGCGGTGGCCATGCCGGGCACAACGGGTTGCGGTCGATCCATCAGCACCTGGGACCTGACTATCAGCGCGTGCGGTTGGGCATTGGCCACCCGGGCCACAAAGACGCGGTTGCCGGATATGTTTTGCGCGATTTCGCCAAGGCCGATCAGAATTGGCTGGACGACTTGATCCGTGGCATCAGCGACGGCGCCCCACATCTGGCAGACGGCGACAGCGGCAAGTTCATGAACGCCGTTGCGCTGCGCGTCGCCCCGCCGCGTAAGAAACCGGCCAAGACGGCAGAGCCCAAGCCCGCGCCTGTCCCGGACCCCGAAGACACCCGCAGCCCGATGCAAAAACTGATGGACAAGTTCACATGACCCTGCGCGCCGCCCTGCGTGACCAGGCCAGAAACAATGACGCATTGGGCTCGCCGTTCACCGCCCGCGTGCTGCGTTTGTTGGCCGAACGAATGCAGCCCGGCACGGCCCTGACCGACCGTATGTTCACCTGGCCCGGCGACATTGGGCCCTTTGGCGACAGTGTCCCGTTGCGTCTGTTGGGGGGGCTGCATGCGCTGGTTCTATCCGGTGAAGCCCAGGATCTGGTCGCCGCTTATCCGCCGCATGAGGTGGACAACGCCACGCTCTGGACGGCGTTGGAGCAGGCCCTGGCCCATCACACAACCACGCTGAACCGCTGGCTGGACACCCCGCCCCAGACCAACGAATTATGCCGGGCCTGCGTATTGATCGCGGGCGGCGCGTGGCTGGCGGACCACTATAAGCTGCCCATCGTGATGAGCGAACTTGGCGCCAGCGCCGGGTTGAACCTGGCTTGGGATCAGTATGCTTTGGACACTCCGGCGGGACGCATGGGGCCGGCAGGTGCGCCTGTGACCCTGACGCCAGACTGGCGCGGAGATATACCGCCGCGCGCCACGCCAACCATCATTGATCGACGTGGGGTCGACCTGTTGCCGATGAATATTCAGAACGCAGATGATGCGCTGCGCCTGATGTCATACCTGTGGGCAGATCAGAGCGAACGGCTGACGCGCACCCGTGCTGCGATGGCCGTGGCGAACGCGACGATAGACGCAGGCGACGCCGCGCAATGGCTCGAGGAGCGCCTGGCGAACAACGGCCCCGGCGCATTACAGATGGTGTATCACACCATTGCCTGGCAGTATTTTCCCGAAACCACAAAGGCCCGATGCGAGGCCGCCATGACCGCCGCCGCGGCACGCGGCCCGGTTGCCCGGCTGGCAATGGAGGCGGATGAAAAACGCAGCGAAGGCGCCGCCATAACCCTGACGCTGTACTCTGAGCGCAAGGTCATCCCCCTGGGGCGTGTTGATTTTCATGGACGTTGGCTGGATTGGCGGGCAACCTGATCTCAACATCAGGAGGACACCATGTCAGATACCCCCAAGATCGCCCAAGCCGCGCCATTCCCCGTCGACGTTGAAGAGGGGAAAAGCTATTTCTGGTGCAGCTGCGGACAGTCATCAAAACAGCCTTTTTGCGACGGATCCCACAAAGGATCAACATTTTCACCGGTGAAATACACCGCCGAAGCGACGAAAAAGGTCTTCTTTTGCGGCTGCAAACACTCGGCCAAATCGCCCCTTTGCGACGGCAGCCACAAGGGGCTGTAACATGCGGCGCGTTTTTCGTTTCGGCCTGATCCTTGCCGTGGTTCTGGCGGCACTCGGCCTGTGGAAACGGGAACAGATCAGCCGTTTGATGGCCGTGAACAGCCTGTTTGCCGAAGACAGGATCGTGTCGAACTTTTCAAACATGGACGACCTGTTCCTGACCCACCAGATGTCGCGCGGTGACGGGCCCATCAGCCCCCTGCCCGAGGGCGCGCGAATGGCATTGCCCACGGCTTCGGATCAATGGATACGCGACCGTATAGTCAACGCACTTGTCGTTTTGAAAGACGGCACAGTGCGGCACGAAAGCTACTACAACGGGACAGGCGCCGAAGATTTGCGTATCAGCTGGTCCGTCGCCAAAAGCTGGCTGTCGGCGCTGTTCGGCATCGTCATGTCCGAGGGCGCAATCGACAGTCTGGACGATCCAGTCACGAAATACGCCCCAACGCTGACCGGGTCTGCCTATGACGGCGCAACAATCCGCAACGTGTTGAACATGGCCTCAGGCGTGACATTTGACGAAGACTACCTGAATTTCTGGAGCGACATCAACAAGATGGGTCGCGTTTTGGCCCTGGGCGGATCAATGGATGGATTTGCGGCAAAGCTGCAAGATACTTTCATCACGCCGGGCCGGCAGTGGCAATATGTGTCGATCGACACCCACGTGATCGGCATGGTGATCCGTGGCGCAACAGGGCGCAGCGTGCCCGAGTTGTTGCAGGAAAAGCTGATTCAGCCGATGGGGTTGGAAGCCGCGCCCTTTTACGTGACGGACGGCCATGGTGTGGCCTTCGTGCTGGGGGGGCTGAACCTGCGCACACGGGACTATGCACGGTTCGGACAGATGTTTCTGGACGGCGGCGTATGGAATGGACAGCAGATCGTTCCGGCTGACTGGGTCGTGGCCTCGACCACCCCCAATGCCCCGACAACCGCCAGAGATCTGCAATACGCGTACCAATGGTGGACCCCGAAAGATGCCCGCGAAGGCGAGTTTTTCGGCATCGGTATTTATGGCCAGTATGTTTATGTCAACCGCCCGCTGGGCGTGGTGGTCACAGTGAATTCATCGGATCGTTTGTTCAAGGAAGATGGCGTGACCGACGGCAATATCGCGATGTTCCGCCAGATCGCCGAGGCCGCACAATGAGACCCGAACCAGATCCCCCGCTGAACGTACTCGGCACCGACCTGATCGAATGCGGCCGTGATCCGGTGACCGGGTTTTTCCGCGACGGGCATTGCAACACCTGTGACGCAGATTTGGGCAGCCACACGGTCTGCGTCGTGATGACGGAAGAATTCCTGGCATTTTCGAAATACGTCGGCAACGATCTGACCACACCTCGCCCGGATTTCGGGTTCGAAGGCTTGATGGCGGGCGACCATTGGTGCCTGTGCGCCGCGCGGTTCCTGCAAGCGCATGACGAGGGCTGCGCACCGCGTGTCTTGCTGGCCGCAACCCACGTGCGCGCCCTCGAGGTGGTACGTCTGGAGGTTCTTCAGCGTTACTCGACCTGAGTGACAGGCAGGCCCTCGCCCATCAGATCATCAATGAAATGCGACAACAATTGCGGCCGCCCGGTCACGCCCGCCTTGCGATAGATCGCATTTGTCTGCGCCTTGACCGTGCCTTCGGACGTTGCACGCAGCCCGGCGATTTCCTGGGTCGACATGCCCTTGATGGCGAACAAGGCCACGTCACGTTCCGCCGGCGTCAGGCCCCATTCGGTGAACCGTTCATCCAACAGTTCCATGAAGGCGCCAGACGCGACGCGCAACTGTGCCTCGGCGGCCTGTTGGCGGCGGCGCGTGCGGCGCAAGGCGATGGCTCCCAGAACAAAGCCCAACAACAGGCCGACCGCCGCGCCGATTTCCAAAAACTCGCGGGTTTGCCAGGCGATGGGGGTTGCGCGCAGGCCAAACACGGACACGACAATGTCCGAAATGAAGAAAAAGGCGCATAACGCCTGCAGGGCCAAAGCGGCCATGATCACATGCCTGTCTCGCACTTTTTGTGCTGTCCCTGTGTCTATGCATCCCGCGCCCCCTCATCGGCACGAAAAACAGTTACCTCAACCCGACCGGTTCAGAACCCGTCGTCGTCATCATCGCTTTCGTCGCTTTCGTCGCTTTCGCCCCCATCATCACTGTCTTCGCTGTCGCCGCCTTCGCTGTCGTCATCGTCATGGTCATCGTCGTTGTCATCGTCGTTGTCATCGTCATCGTCATCGTCGTTGCTGTCGTCGTCGGATCTATCGTCGTCATTCCCACCATCGCCGCTGTCATCGTCATCATCATCATCGCCGCCGTCATCATCCGCCCCGCCCGAACCGGATGAGCGTGCGCCGCCGCTCGGGTCAGGGATCTGCGCCGCTGCGCCACTGGTGGCGCCGACCGCCGTCCAATAGTCGCGCAAGATTTCACCTGTGCGACCGTTCAGAATGATTTCACGTTCGTGGGTGGGGCTAGTGGCGATAATGCGCACCCGGCCCAAAAGCGTGCGCGACACGCGGATATGGGAAAAGCCCTGATCGCTCAGCTGTTCAACCACCTCGTCCTGAACGGACGACGCCATAGCTGGCGCCCCCGCAAGGCAGGCGGCAAGACCGAGGGATATGAAAAGGCGGCGTTTCATCATTGTCTTTCGCGGTCATCCTGCAACGCCCCGGCTGGAAACTCAACCAAGCCGGGGCGCGCGGGGGTTTTTAGACGAAAATCTGGGTCAGATTGGGGGTTTCAGTGTGATCAGTCATCATCGTCATCATCGCCATCGTCGCCACCATCGTCGCCATCGTCGCTGTCACCGTCATCACCGTCGTTGTCATCATCGTCGTCGCTGTCGTTGTCATCGTGATCGCCATCATGATCGTCGCCGTCATCATCGCCGTCATCGTCGTTGTCATCATCGTCATCATCGCCGTCATCGTCGTTGTCATCATCGTCGTCGTCGCTGTCGTCATCTTCATCTTCATCTTCATCTTCATCTTCATCGTCGTCCTCCTCCTCCAAGGTGTCATCCTCGTCAAATTCGGTCGATGTCACGTTGCCGTTACGGTCATAACGGGTCTCGGTCGTGCCAGTCTCGGTCGTGGTTTCATCCTTCATCAGGTTGCCGTCACGGTCATAGACCTGTTCGACCTTGACCCCGGTGCCCCTGGCTTCAACCCGGATACGGTTGCCCGATGATTTGATTTCAATGCGCGAGTAGCCCTCATCCACAAGGCCATCGATGATGCCCTGCACTTCCGGCGAATAGGTCTGGGCCAGGCTGGTAGACCCGAGAAGGGCAGCGGTGGCCGAAGCGGCCAGGAGTGTCTTGAGGTTCATGTCTGAAGTCCTTGTTTGCAGGTTTGTCCAAAGCGATTTGCCGTGAGTGGCATGGGCTGACATTGGAGGGAAAATCAGGCACGCCCAATCGACCCGAGGTTTAGAACGGAGCGCATAAACCTGCGGATGAGGCGCATAAACCAAAGTTTAGGAAGGAATTCAGACAGTCTTCAGATTTGTGTGATCCGCCCGGCGAATCAGGTCAGGCATCACCTAATCTCTTGTGATCACTGCGCAATAAATGGAAAGGGGCGCCAGTTTCCCGCGCCCCTTTGCCGTGATCCAAGCAGATCAATTTGAAAAAGTGTTCAGTCGCCGCGAACCATGTCGACGCCCAGATGCTTGGCGACCGTAAAGATGTCCTTGTCGCCGCGCCCGCACATGTTCATGCAGATGATGTGGTCGGCGGGCAGATCCGGTGCGATCTTCATCACATGGGCCAAGGCGTGGCTGGGTTCCAATGCCGGAATGATGCCTTCGGTGGTGCAGCTCAGCTGGAACGCCTCCAGCGCTTCGACATCGGTGATCGCGACATATTCGGCGCGACCGATTTCGTGCAGCCAGCTGTGTTCCGGCCCGATGCCCGGATAATCCAGCCCGGCGGAAATCGAATGACCTTCCAGGATCTGGCCGTCATCATCCTGCAACAAATAGGTGCGGTTGCCGTGCAACACGCCAGGGCGACCACCGGTCAAAGACGCACAGTGTTCCATCTTCATGTCGACGCCCTTGCCGCCAGCCTCGACACCAATGATGCGCACGTTTTCGTCGTCCAGGAACGGAAAAAACAGACCCATAGCGTTTGATCCACCACCGATGGCGGCGATCAACGTATCAGGCAGGCGGTCTTCGGCGGCCAGCATTTGTGCCTTGGCTTCTTTGCCGATAATCGACTGAAAATCGCGCACCATGGCCGGATACGGGTGCGGCCCGGCAACTGTACCGATGCAATAAAACGTGTCGTTCACGTTCGTAACCCAATCACGCAGCGCGTCGTTCATCGCGTCTTTCAGCGTGCCACGGCCTGAAATTACGGGAATGACCTCGGCCCCCAACAACTGCATGCGGAACACGTTTGGCGCCTGACGTTCGACGTCATGGGCACCCATGTAAACCACGCATTTCAGACCGAACTTGGCGCACACCGTGGCCGTGGCAACACCGTGCTGGCCTGCCCCGGTTTCGGCGATGATTCGCGTCTTTCCCATGCGACGGGCCAACAGGATCTGACCCAGCACGTTGTTGATCTTGTGCGCGCCGGTGTGGTTCAGCTCGTCCCGCTTGAGATAAATCTTGGCCCCGCCCAGGTGGCGCGTCAGCCCTTCGGCGAAATACAACGGCGAGGGGCGGCCCACATAGTGGGTCCAGAGATCGTCCATCTCGGCCCAAAAAACGTCATCAGTCTTGGCGCGTTCGTATTCCTCTTCCAAGGAAAGGATCAGCGGCATCAAGGTTTCGGACACGAACCGCCCGCCGAAATCGCCGAACCGGCCCTTTTCATCGGGGCCATTCATGAAGGAGTTGAAAAGATCGTTCGCCATTGGGACCTCCTGTGATCGAAACGGGGATAAAGGGCCAAGGCCCGACAGGCAAGTCAGTCTTGCAGGAAACCCGGACATGCGACGGTGGTAAAGGCCGCGATGCAGCTGCGTCGGCTTTTGCCCGGCAGCGTCACGTCGAGGCGGGCGTACAGTATTTCATCCTCGTATCCCACGCGCACGAACTGGCTGAGCAGGTCGATACAGGCGGCGCGGTTCGACCTGCACAGGCCCAGCACCAGTTGCGCACCAGGGTCCGACGCGTCCAGCCCGGCGCCGTTTCCGATCTCGGCGGCCAGACGTTCGCGCAGCATCAGGTTGATATCACCTTCTGAAGGTTTGGTGACAAATGCCCCGATCAGAACGGCGACGACAAGGATCAGCAGGAAACGAAACATGGCAGGGACTTTCTGTCAGGGATGGGCTGAAATCAGGCGCGACACCATGCGCGCAGGGGCGGAAAACGGGATGGTACGCCACCGGGCCCAGGCCAGGGCACGACGGCGAACTGTGGCCGCATGGTCCAGCACGTCATCCTCGCTGGTGAAAACCACGGCATCTGTGGCCGGTGGGCGAGGTGTTGGGAAGACGCGCTCCATGCGGGTTTCAGCCCAGGCAATGTCATCGGCCTGGCGTTCCAGAACATCGCCCCACAGGGTTGGATCAAAGGCGAACGGCACCGCGTTCAGGCGCATCAGATCGCGCACAGCCGGGCGTTCGCGGGCAAGATCGGGCGCGACACCTTTGTCATGCTGCGCCCGGCGAAAAGCATAGAGCAGCGCAAAATTGTCCGCCGTCAGCGATTGGTTCGCCCCCTGCTTGCCCGAGTGCGGACAGGTGACACCGATGCGCGACGAAAAATCCTGCAACACATTGCCCCCCGCAAAGGCACCGGGATCAAACAAGGCCAGGGTCACATTGCCCTGCCCCAGCGCGTCATCCCACGGCCCCAGCCGCGTGCGATAGGCCGGGTACAGACGATCGGCACGCAGCGGCACATACCGATCACGCAGGCGCTGTTGCAGCGATGACACCATGAAACCCAACGGTTCGCGCAGGTAAGCCAAGGCTTCGATCCGGTCAAAATGTGGGCGCAGATGCGCGACAATGTCCGCGATATCGTGCGATGTGAAAGCCGTCGACAGGTTTTCCGCCGAGATCAGAAGGTCGCGCGAGCGGTCCTCCAGCTGGGCCTGAAATCCCTTGCGCAGGCTGTCGCGTGACAGGCGCGCAAACAGCGTGGGCGACAATTGCTCGTCCGCCAAATCCCGATAGGCGGCTGCGAACAGCATTTGAAGCGGGCGCGAGTGGTTGGCCCGTTGCAGGTCGGCGTATCGCAGCCGCCCGTCATCAAATCCTTGAAAACTGTTCTGAATCGAAGTCGTGCCGGTCTTGTTTATCCCCACGTGAAGGATGCAGCGCCGGGTCACAGGCTGCCCTTTGCCGCCGTCACGAAGGCGGCGATCAGCGCGGCGTCTTTCACCCCCGGCGCGTTTTCAACACCCGAGGACACATCGACCTGACGCGCGCCCGTCTTGGCCACCGCCAAGGCGACGTTTTTCGGGGTCAGCCCACCGGCCAACATCCAGGGACAGGGCCAGTATTTGCGCACCACAAGTTGCCAATCAAACGCCAGACCGTTGCCGCCGGGCAGGTCCGCATCCTTGGGCGGCTTGGCGTCGATCAGCAGCTGATCGGCAACACCGGCATAGAGATCAATCTGCGCCACGTCCTGGGGTCCGGCGATGCCCACAGCCTTCATTACGGGCAGGCCATAGCGCGCCTTGACCGCAGCCACGCGTTCTGGGCTTTCGGAACCATGCAGTTGCAACATGTCCAGCGGCACTGCGGCGGTGATCGCATCCAACGTCGCGTCATCCGCGTTCACCGTCAGCGCGACCTTGGCCACGCCAATCGGCACATCAGCAGCCAGGGCGGCAGCGGTTTCGATCGACACATTGCGCGGGCTTTTGGCAAAGAACACAAAACCAACATAGCGCGCGCCAGCCTGGGCTGCCGCCGCGACATGTTCAGGCGTTGTCAGCCCACAGATTTTTACCGAAATGTCCGTCATGCGGATGGTCTAGCGCCGTTAGTCCAGCAAGGCCAGCACATCGTCGCCTGGTTTGGGTTCGGGCGTTTTCAACGCCTGTACTTCGCGCGCCAACTGATCTTTGTCACGCTTGTGACGGGCCCCTTCGGCCCGCAGCTTGTGTTCGCGGAACCATTCCCAGACGAAGCCGATCAGAATACCGGCAATGATGCTGATGAGGATGATAATGAACAGCGGTAGCGAGACGGTCCAGCTGAACCCAAGGAACCCCGAAAGATCTTCGGGCAACAAGTTCAGGGCCACCGAGCCACGGTTGGCCAGCGCAACAGTAATCAAACAAACCGCAAGTGCGGCCAGGAACGCGTAACGAATATAGCGCATGGGTGCCTCTTATTTGCCGTTCAGACGGTCCCGCAGCAGCTTGCCGGTCTTGAAGAAGGGCACGTGTTTTTCGTCCACTTCGACCGACTCACCCGTACGGGGGTTGCGGCCAATACGAGCATCCCGCTTCTTGACTGAAAAGGCGCCAAATCCGCGCAGTTCAACCCGGTCACCGCGCGCCATCGCCTCGATCACCTCTTCAAAGATGGTGTTGACGATGCGCTCGACGTCACGCTGATAGAGATGTGGATTCTCGTCCGCAATTTTCTGGATCAGTTCCGACCGGATCATGCCATTCCCCCCAAATTCATCCTGTTTCGGCGCCTTGTGGCAGCACGCCGTTCTAAACGACTATAGGGGCAAAGTTTTTTTCACGAAACTCTGACGGACCGAAAAGTTAAGGAATTTGCCCCCAAAGCGCTGATATTTTTGCGCAAAACCGGGGTTGGTGCCGCAGCAGGGCCGAAATTACATCGCAGGGGCGCGGACGAAACACCGTCCGGAGCGCTTGATTCGGGTGCAAAATGCAAAACGGCCCCGCCTTACGACGGGGCCGTTTCGTTACCGAAAGGGGATGACTTATTCGTCGCCCTTCAGAGCCGCGCCCAGGATATCGCCCAGCGAGGCACCCGAGTCGGAGGAACCATACTGTTCCACGGCTTCTTTTTCTTCCGCGATCTCGCGTGCTTTGATCGACAGACCCAAGCGGCGCGATTTGCTGTCCACGTTGGTGACGCGAACGTCCATCTTGTCGCCGACGTTGAAGCGCTCAGGGCGCTGTTCAGCACGGTCACGCGACAGGTCGGAGCGGCGAATGAAGGACTTCATGCCTTCGTATTCCACTTCGATGCCGCCATCTTCGATCGAGGTCACGTTCACGGTGATGATCGAACCACGCTTCACGCCGCCAACGGCTTCTGCAAAGGGATCGCCGTCCAGGGCTTTGATCGACAGAGAGATACGCTCTTTGTCGGTGTCCACTTCGGAGACAACGGCCTTGACCACGTCGCCCTTGCGGAAGTTCTGGATGGCTTCTTCGCCGCGCTGGTCCCAGCTGATGTCGGACAGGTGAACCATGCCGTCGATCTCGCCGTCGAGGCCAATGAACAGACCGAATTCGGTGATGTTCTTGACTTCGCCTTCGACTTCGGTGCCCTCGGGGTGTGTTTCTGCAAACACTTCCCACGGGTTACGCATGGTCTGCTTGAGACCAAGCGAAACACGGCGTTTGGCCGAGTCGATTTCCAGCACCATGACTTCGACTTCTTGCGAGGTCGAAACAATCTTGCCGGGGTGCACGTTCTTTTTGGTCCAAGACATTTCGGACACGTGAACCAGACCTTCGACACCCGGCTCCAGTTCGACGAACGCACCGTAATCGGTGATGTTCGTGACGCGGCCCGTGTGGGTGCTTTCCAGCGGGTATTTGCCAGCAACCAGATCCCAGGGATCGTCTTGCAGCTGTTTCATGCCCAGGCTGATACGGTGGGTTTCCTTGTTGATCTTGATGACCTGGACCTTGATGGTCTCGCCGATCGTCAGGATTTCCGAAGGATGGTTCACACGGCGCCATGCCATGTCGGTGACGTGCAGCAGACCGTCAACGCCGCCAAGATCGACGAATGCGCCGTACTCGGTGATGTTTTTGACCACACCGTCAACGGCGTCGCCTTCGGCCAGCTTGCCGATGACTTCTGCACGCTGTTCGGCACGGCTTTCTTCCAGAATGGCGCGGCGCGACACAACGATGTTGCCCCGACGACGGTCCATTTTCAGGATCTGGAACGGCTGCTTCAGGCCCATCAGGGGGCCAGCGTCGCGCACGGGGCGCACGTCAACTTGCGAGCCGGGCAGGAACGCAACAGCGCCGCCCAGGTCGACGGTAAAGCCGCCTTTGACGCGACCGAAGATGGCGCCTTCGACGCGCAGCTCGTCCGCATATGCTTTTTCCAGGCGATCCCAGGCTTCTTCGCGGCGCGCCATCTCACGGGAGATAACAGCTTCGCCACGCGAGTTTTCAGCCGCGCGCAGGTACACTTCCACTTCGTCGCCAACGGCGATTTCAGGAGCTTCACCAGGATTAGCGAATTCTTTCAGATCAACGCGGCCTTCCATTTTGTAGCCGACGTCGATGATAGCTTGGCCAGCCTCGATAGCGATGACCTTGCCTTTGACAACAGAACCCTCTTGGGGCGTGTCCATTTCGAAGCTTTCGTTCAGAAGGGCTTCGAAGTCTTCCATTGATACGTTTTGAGCCATGTGGTCTCAGATTCCTTTTCAGTCGTATTTATCGGGCCGTGCGGTTGTCTCCGCAGGTCTTTCAGGTTTCATTTGGTCAACGCAGCAGACGCAAAACAAAGAGGGCCGGAGGTATCCGACCCTACTCGATTTTCCCTGTATCGCGGCTTTTTCACCTTGTCGACAGGGGGCGGTTACACGGATTCTGCGCGCAACACAAGGGTAAGCCCACAATCCGGCAATTGACGCGAGGTGGCTGCGCGCCCATCCTGCCACGGCACAACAGGAGTGCCATCATGACCATGCAAGACGCCATCGCTGCCCAACCCCAGTGGGTGCAAATCTGGCTGAACGTGCTGGGGGTTTGCGCCTTCCTCCTGCCCGCCGCCCTGCTGATCTGGCGTGCCTCGCGTCTGGCCGGGGCAATCACCGTGATTGCCAGTGCTTTGGCGGGCATCGGAGTCTTTTGGATTTTCAACCAGTTCGGATTTGTGCGCCTGTTGGGCCTGCCGCACATCATCCTCTGGCTGCCCGTCGTGATCTATCTGGCCCGCCAGTCCCGCCGCCCCGATATGCCCACCGCCCCGCGCGCGATCATGTATGCGGTCATGGCGGTGATGTGCGTGTCGCTGGTGTTCGACGTGGTGGACGTGGCGCGTTACGCTTTGGGGGATCGGGCGGCGTTCTGACGACGCGCCTCAATCGCCGCGATTGCGGCGGCCACCGCAGCTTCGATGCTCATGTCGCTCGTGTCGATGATCACCGCGTCCTGGGCGGGTTTCAACGGCGCCTCGGTGCGTTCGCTGTCGCGTTTGTCACGCGCGATGACATCGGCCAGCACTTGGGCGCGGGTGACATCGTGGTCCTTGCCGTCCAACTCCAGAAACCGGCGTTCGGCGCGGACTTCGGCGCTGGCGGTGACGAACAGTTTTACTGGGGCGTCGGGGCAGATCACCGTGCCAATATCGCGCCCATCCAACACGGCACCGCCATCGCGCGCCGCAAAGCAGTGTTGGAAATCGACCAGGGCCGCGCGAACCTCGGCAATGACGGCCACGCGGCTGGCGGCCTGGGCCACCTCAGGCGTGCGCAGGTCGCCCTGCATGTCGCCAGGGGTAAGGGATTGCGCGGCCAGAACCGCATCCTCCCCGGCCAGAACACGCGCCCCCACGGCGCGGTACAACAGACCCGTGTCCAGATGCGCAAACCCGAAATGTGCTGCGACCGCTCTGGAGATCGTGCCCTTGCCCGCCGCTGCGGGTCCATCAATGGCAACCGTGAATGTCATGTTCTTTCCCGCTTGCGCAGCCACAATTTGCGCCCTGCCCCGATCATCAACAGGGTCAGGGCCACCGGAACGGCCGTGGATTTCAACACGGTCCAGCGGCTGGCCGCCTGAACCAGCGCATCTGTCACACCGCCCGGGTCCATCATCAGCATGCCAGAAACGGCCGCGTTTTCAAGCCAATCGAACCCGGCTGCGGCACCGGCAACAGCCGTCGCGCCCCAGGCTATCCCACGCCCAAACAGGCGGTGAAACGCAACACCAAGCGTCAATAGCAACAGCGCCGGATATGCCGTGTCCAGCCAGTGCTGCGGGCCCAGATAGAATGCGCGCGCCTCGGGGCTCAAACCACTCAGATAGGCCCGCGCGTCATCCGGCGAATATCCCGCCGGGCGCAGATCAAACGGCAGGGCGCCTTCGACCATCAGTTGCGGCAAGGACCAGAACACCATGATCAGGTAGTTCACCGCCATCAGGACAAACAGCCCCCAAAAGGCGCGCTTCAGTGTCATGCGGACACCCGCACCACCTGAGCACCCAGCCCCGTCATCAACGGTTCGAAAATCGGAAAAGACGTGGCGATCGGCCCACCATCATCGACGCTGACGGGGGACTGCGCCGCCATGCCCAGACACATGAAGCTCATCGCGATACGGTGGTCCAGATGGCTGGCCGCCGTGCCACCGCCCGGCACATTTCCCGCCCCCATGCCGGTGACGATCCACCAGTCATCGCCATCCTCAACCGTGACGCCATTGGCGCGCAGACCTGTGGCCATGGCCTCGATCCGGTCGCTTTCCTTGACACGCAGTTCTTTGACGCCGCGCATCACGGTCTGGCCGGTCGCATTGGCTGCAACCACCGACAGGATAGGATATTCGTCGATCATGCTGGCGGCGCGCGCCGGAGGCACCTCGATCCCCACCATGTTGGGGCTGAATTTCGCCCGAAGATCAGCGACAGGTTCGCCCCCCTCTTCGCGCATGTTTTCATAGGTCAGATCGGCGCCCATTTCGCGCAGCGTGTCAAACAGACCGGCGCGCGTGGGGTTTAGCCCGATATTGGGCACCAAGACATCCGAGCCCGGCACAATCAACGCCGCACAGACAGGAAACGCCGCCGAGGACGGGTCGCGCGGCACGACAATACTCTGCGGTTTCAACTCAGGCTGACCGGTCAAAGTGATGACGCGCCCCTCATCGGTGTCTTCAACCGTGATCTCGGCACCAAAACCGGCCAACATGCGTTCAGTATGGTCGCGGGTGGCTTCTTTTTCGATCACCACGGTCTGGCCGGGGGCGTTCAGCCCGGCCAACAGAACGGCGGATTTCACTTGCGCAGACGGCATCGGCACGGTGTATCGCACCGGCACCGGATCGGCGGCGCCCACAACGGTCATCGGCAACCGCCCACCGTCACGCCCATAAGACGCGGCCCCAAACAGCGCGATCGGGTCGGTCACACGCCCCATCGGGCGTGATCTAAGCGACGCATCCCCCGTGAAGGTCGCCGTGATCCCCGTGGTCGCCATCGTGCCCATGATCAGCCGCACGCCGGTGCCCGCATTGCCACAATCAATCACCGCATCAGGTTCGCCAAATCCACCAACCCCGACACCATTCACGCGCCATTCGCCCGGCCCCAGATGTTCGACTCCGGCCCCAAAGGCGCGCATCGCGTCAGCGGTTGCCAACACGTCCTCGCCCTCTAACAGACCGGAAATCCGCGTCTCGCCGATGCACATCGCGCCCAGGATCAGGCTGCGGTGGCTGATCGACTTGTCGCCGGGCACGTTGGCCTCGCCGCTCAATGGCCCACAAGGGCGCGAGGTCATGGGGATGGCGGGGCCGTGTCCGGACATGGGCAATTCTCCTGTATTCTCAGGCGTGATAGCGCACACAGACCCGCGAAACCAACCCCTTTTCCTCTTGCCGAAAATATCCTCGCCGAAGGCAGGCGTTTGCCTGCAAACGCATCCCCGCTCAGATGCGACGGAACGTCAGATAATGCGGCACCCGGCCCTCGCGCAGCGCTTTTTGCTCGTATCGCGTGGAAATCCAGTCGTCCCAGCTGACGCGCCAGTCCTCAGGCCCCTCGGCCAGCCATTCAAATCCGGCCTTGGGCAGCTCCTCCAAGGCCTGACGCACGTAATCCGGAATATCCGTCGCCACCCGGAAAATCGCGCCGGGTTTCAACGCGCGATGCAGCGGTTTCAGATGCTCCTGCGTCACAAACCGACGCCGATGATGGCGCTTTTTCGGCCAGGGATCAGGATACAACAGAAACGCCTTGTCGATGCTTTCGTCCGGCAACACATCGAACATATTGCGCACGTCACCGGGATACACAGCCACATTGTCCAGATTTGCCTTGCGGATTTTGCCCAGCAACATGGCAACACCGTTGATATACGGCTCACAGCCGATAATGCCGACCTCAGGGTACTGCGCGGCTTGATGCACCATGTGCTCACCACCGCCAAAGCCGATCTCCAACCAAACAGGCCGCCCGCCAAACAGACTGGGCACATCCAAAGGCGTGCGATCCGGGTTCACATCCCAGTCGACCTTACCGGGGCTCAACGCCGCCAGATCCTCGCTCAGATAGGCCTGCTGGCTGTCACGCAGCCCCTTGCCTTTGAAGCGACCATAGAAATTGCGCCAGGGCGCGCCGGATTTGTGCTTGGTGGGATGATCATCAGTCATGTCCGCGCCTATGCCCCGACATTTATCACGGGTCAAGACCGTAGCGCCAACCGCCACGCCCGAAGCCCCTGCGCCAGCAGGGGGTGAGACAGACAAGCGAGGGGCGGCCCTTTGGCCGCCCCTCTCAATTCAACAACAGTGGAAGGAACAGATCAGACAGCCGCGCGCAACGCGTCGATCAGGTCCGTCTTCTCCCAGCTGAACCCGCCGTCGGCCTCGGGCGCACGACCAAAGTGGCCGTAGGCTGCGGTGCGCTGATAGATCGGGCGGTTCAGGCCCAGATGTTCGCGAATGCCGCGCGGGGTCAGGTCCATGACCTGATCCACGGCTTTCTCGATCTCGGTCTCATGCACTTTGCCAGTGCCCTGCGTGTCGACCAGGATCGACAGCGGGCGCGACACGCCGATGGCATAGGACAGCTGCAAGGTGCAACGATCCGCCAGACCAGCGGCCACGATATTCTTGGCCAGATAGCGCGACGCATAGGCCGCAGACCGGTCGACCTTGGTCGGATCTTTGCCCGAAAACGCACCACCACCATGCGGCGCGGCACCGCCATAGGTATCAACGATGATCTTGCGGCCCGTCAGACCGGCGTCGCCATCCGGCCCGCCGATCATAAAGGTGCCGGTCGGGTTCACGTGCCAGACGGTGTCGTCGGTCAACCAGCCGTCGGGCAGCACATCATGGATATGCGGCGAGACAATATCGCGGATCTCGGCCTGGGTCTTGTTGACCAGGTGCTGTGTCGACAGGACCAGTTCGCTCACGCCCATCGGTTTACCATCGACATACCGCACGGACAGCTGCGCCTTGGCATCCGGGCCAAGCACGCTGTCCTTGTCGGATTTGCGCACCTCTGCCAGACGGCGCAGGATCGCGTGGCTGTACTGGATCGGGGCCGGCATCAGGTCGGGGGTTTCGTTCGTGGCATAACCGAACATGATCCCCTGATCACCCGCGCCCTCTTCTTTTTCGCCGGACGCGTCCACACCTTGCGCGATGTGGGCGGATTGTTCGTGCAGCAGGTTGGTGACCTCCAGCGTGCGCCAGTGGAACTTCTCCTGCTCGTACCCGATATCATGCACGCACTCGCGCACGATGGAATTCACCCGGTCTTTCAGTTCGGTCAGGTGGTCGGGGTCGGACAGACCGACCTCTCCGCCAACGACCACGCGGTTGGTGGTTGCGAAGGTTTCGCAGGCCACGCGGGCCTCGGGTTCTTCGGCCAAAAAGGCGTCCAGCACCGCATCGGAAATGCGGTCACATACCTTGTCGGGGTGCCCTTCGGATACGCTCTCCGAAGTGAAAACATAGTTCTGCCGTGTCATGAATAGTGCTCCGTTGGTTCTGAACCCGCCACGTCAGGAAGCCGTTGTGGCAGTTGATATCCGTTCGCGTTACATCTGCCCCGTTGCCGGGTCAATGCGTTTCGCCCCCCGGCGCACAATGAGCCCCAGCCCTGCGATTATCAGCAACACCGTTAACGACAGGTTACCATTGCGCGCAAAAACCGTCTCTGGAAGGCTTCCGGGCAGCGGCACGTCCAACAGACCAGACTGATTCAGCGGCAAAGTGCCACGCAGGTCGCCGCCCGCGTCAATCACTGCCGAAATCCCCGTGTTGGCCGCCCGCACGAAGGGCAGGCCCATTTCGACCGCGCGCATACGGGCTTGAACAAGATGCTGTTGCGGGCCGGAAAACGTGCCAAACCAGGCATCGTTGGTCAGTTGCAGGATCCAGCCGGGTCGCCCCTCGGCACTGCGCAAATCACGGGCAAATATTGCCTCGTAACAGATCAAGGGCAGGACCGGGCCAAAGCCGTCAATGTCGATCAGACGCGCGCCGGGGCCGGGCGAATAGCCATAGCCCTGTTGCGCCGCAAAACCGCGCAATCCCAGCCGTGCCATCAGATCACCCGCCGGGATATATTCACCAAACGGCACCAGATGGTGTTTGTCATACAGCGCCGTCACCGTGCCCCCATCTCCCAGCACAACCATGGAATTGAAATACCGCGGCCCTTCGCTTCGTTGCAGGCCCAAGACCACGGGCACCCCTGCCCGGTTTGCGATGTCTTCCAACAACGGCTCCGCATGGGTCAGCAGATATGGAATGGCGGTTTCCGGCCAGATCATCAGATCGGGCGGGATGTCGGCAGGGGCCGAGGTCATCTCCAACTGGCGCTGAACAAATTCTGGCGCATGGTCAGGATCCCATTTCAGATGTTGCGCAGCGTTGGGTTGGATCAGGCGCAGGATCTTGTCTGTGTCTGCCACCTGCGCACCTTGCCCGCACTGATATCCCAGGCCCAGCGCGCCCGCAAACAAGGCCAGAACCAGCACCAGGTGCAGCACCCAGCGGCGTCCATGCAACGCAACATACAGCGCGGCAGCAAACAGGAAGGTCAGAAACGTCAGGCCAGAGGTCCCGACATGGGCCGCCAGATGGCGCAGCGGCGTGTCGACCCAGGCCAGCCCCGGTTCCCCCCAAGGGAACCCGGTGAACACCCATCCGCGCAACAGCTCCATCGCCGAAAGACACACCGCCCAGGCGATCCAGCCATAGGGGCGCGGCGTCAGCCAGCGGGCCAGCCCAGCACCTGCGCCCCAGAACAGCGCCAGCCCCCCGGCCAGCAGAACCAAGGCAAAGGGCGCCATCCAGCCGTGGCGGGCGACATCGACCATGAAGGGTTGCACGATCCAGAACAGGGTCAGACCGAAATAGCCGGCCCCCAGCGCCCATCCCAACACAGCCGCATGGCGCACATCACGCGCCGCACGAAACAGGGCAAATCCGGCGAACAGACCCAGCACCATGGCGGGGGCGCACCCGAATGGTGCCTGGCCCATGGCAGCGACGATCCCCGCGCTCAGCCCCGCCAGAATGCTCAGCCGGGGCCGTGCCGCGATCCGCGCCAGGGTGGCGTCAAGCATCCCGGTTGGCACCTTCGGGCAGACGCACGCGCAGACGTTTGATCCGGCGTGGATCGGCATCGACGACCTCGAATTCAACCCCGTCCGGATGCGGGATCATTTCGCCGCGTGCGGGCACATGACCCGACAGCACGAAGACCAGACCGCCCAGGGTGTCGACCTCTTCGTCATCCGGGTCGTCGCCATGCAGGCGCATGCCGATTTCGGCCTCGAATTCTTCCAGCGGCGCACGGGCTTCGGCCAGATAACTGCCCGCCGTTTCCCGCGTCCACAGGGCACCTTCGGCCGGGTCATGTTCGTCTTCGATTTCACCGATGACCTGTTCGATCAGATCCTCGATCGTCAACAGCCCATCCACTCCGCCGTATTCATCAATGACCAAGGCCATGTGAATGCGATCCGCCTGCATCTTTTGCAGCAGCACGCCGATCGGCATCGACGGCGGCACATAGAGCAGCGGGCGCAGCAGGGTCTTCAGGTCATACTGTGTGCCGGACCCATTGAACCCATGCGTCAGCGCGAAATCCTTCAGGTGGACAAAGCCACAGGGGCTGTCCAGCGTGCCGTCGAACACCGGCAGGCGCGTCAGCCCGCTTTCGCGAAACAGTTCGACCAGGTCATCCTTTTCGATGTCCTCCGGGACGGAAACGATTTCCACCTTCGGGATTGCCACGTCTTCGACCCGCATCCGGCGCAGGTTGACCATGCCAGGCACCGCCGCGACCTGCATTGCAGGTTCAGGCGTTTCGGGGATTTCGTTGCCAGTATCGGATGGGCTGAGCGCACCGATAATGCGGCTGAAAAAGCCGCTGTGATTGTCCTCACTCTCAACCAGCGCGCCCTGCGCTGCGTTAGAGGATCCGTCGCTACTGTCGCCCATCGTTCCTTTCCAGTCATCCAATTCGTGGCACGCAATTGCGCCTGTTATGCTTCATATGGGTCCGAAATACCCAGATTGCCAAGTATTTCCACCTCCAACCCCTCCATCAGGGCCGCATCTTTGTCGTCTATGTGATCATATCCCAACAGATGCAGGGTGGCGTGCACCAAAAGATGCGTCACGTGGGTTGCGAATTCCTTACCCTGTTCGGCGGCTTCACGCTGACAAGTGTCAAAGGCGATGGCGATATCACCCAGCTCCAATGGTTCTGCGGGAAAATCGGGCTGTGCTTTTGCGGGGCTTTGCCCCGGTGCGGCCGCCGCCCGGTCCTCTGCCGGCCAGGACAACACATTGGTTGGCTGTCCCTTGGCGCGAAATTCGCCGTTCAGCACCGCGATCCGGGCGTCATCACAGGCCAGAAGGCCGACCTCCCAATCCGTGCCATATCCCAGATGCGCCATGGTCGCCGCACAGGCGGTCACCGCCAAAGCCTCCAGGCCAGCCTGATCCCAACGGGCATCTTCGACAATCACGTCAACAGTCATTGCGCGTGCCACTTGGCCAAGGCGTCCATGGTTTTCCTACTCCACTCATCGGGGGGGCGAATGTCGCGAAAGTTTTCCTATTTCGCCGGGTCCGCTGCGTCATAGGCCTCAATGATCTTGGCGACAAGCGAGTGGCGCACGACGTCCTTTGAGGTGAAGTAGTTGAAGGCAATCCTGTCGATGTCTTTCAACAGCGTCTCCGCGTCGCGCAGGCCGGAATTCACCCCACGCGGCAGGTCGATCTGGGTGCGGTCGCCGGTGATAACCATGCGACTGCCTTCGCCAAGACGGGTCAGGAACATCTTCATCTGCATGGTGGTGGCATTCTGCGCCTCGTCCAGCAACACAAAGGCATTGGATAACGTGCGGCCCCGCATGAAGGCCAGCGGCGCGATCTCGATCCGTTTTTCTTCGATCAGTTTCGCGACCTGTTTGCCCGGCAGGAAATCGTTCAGCGCGTCGTACAGCGGCTGCATGTACGGATCGACCTTGTCCTTCATGTCACCGGGCAGATATCCCAGCTTTTCGCCCGCCTCGACTGCTGGGCGTGACAGGATAATCCGATCC
>Ga0209345_10001072_pt1 | contig 34127 bp, 31 predicted proteins | sample Cruoilmetagenom7_FD_187294 | JGI IMG/M metagenome (GOLD analysis project Ga0209345, IMG submission 187294) | Oil polluted marine microbial communities from Coal Oil Point, Santa Barbara, California, USA - Sample 7 (SPAdes) (version 2) | ecosystem: Environmental > Aquatic > Marine > Oil seeps ...
AATAATCTTTCATAGTATCTTGAATAGCAACTCCAGAAATATCTTCATATATCCCTTTACTTGCTCTGTCACTCGCTGTTATTACACCAATTTTTATTTCACTCATACTCTTAATTCCTTATAGTTAATTGTTTATCAAGTAGGTTTTTTAACGGTTCTAAAAATCACTAAAAAATTCAAGGATGAATTTTGATTTTTAGCCTCGGAGAAACTACAGGAGGTAGTTTCGAGAATGAGTTAATAAATCTACTTGATAAACAATCTTCAACTTGTTTGCAAAAAATGATTTGCATTCTTTATATATGTAACCGTTGCTACTTCCAAAAAAAGCTCTTTAGCTGCGTTTACATCAATTATCTTATCTTGTCCTCCAAGATATACTTCTATTGTTACACCACACTCTATAAGTCCTTGAAACTCATTAAGACTCCACTCATACTCTAGCAACTCTCGTAACTCATCAATTGTAGTATTGGTATGTTCTACTATCTTCTTCTCAAATGGCTCAAAACATGAAGATATAAACTGCTTCAGATATATCTCTTCATTTTTTTTATATGACATCAGCTGCAGACGTTTAAACTTCTCATCTTTACTCTGAAAAAATGCAGGAGAGAAGAGTTGAAGAGTATCTACCCTCTTACCCTCATCTAATGCTTTTTTAGTGGCTATAAGTGCTTTTATAGCCCCATAACTAAACCCGCAAACAGTGTAATCAGACTTTTTAATATACTCACTAAAAAGATACTCTTCATTTTTTAGTGAAAAGCCACTATAGAACTTCATTAATATACTTTTTCACTTCATCTTTTGTAATACTTTCTCTCTCATATAGAACTGCCTCAACACTCTCTACTGCTCTTATAAGTCTCTCTAAAAGAGTCTTGCACTCTCCATAAAGTCTCTTCATAATAACTTCTTGCTCTTCTTCTTTAGGAAGCAGAGATGAGCACATTCCATAATCTTCACACATATTTTTTACAAGTAGTTTTGCTTCGGATAAATCATCTTTTGCACTACTTGCATGTTCATTATATTTAATCTCACAAGCAACCATTCCAGCTAAAAGCATTTTAACTCTTGACTCAAGTTCCTGCTTAATGAATGGATCATCTGTTGTAGGAGTAAGTTTTTCATTTGAGAGCATAATTTTTTCAAAAGAGAGGTCAAAATATGTAGCAGTAATAACCTTACCAGCTTGATAAGATATACGAAACTCTTTTTGCTTATCATTTAACATCTGGAGTTTTTTCTTTCCAAACATCACTTTGTCTTTTACCTGATGGAAATGTTCAATAGTTACTTGAAAATCATTTTGTCTCAGTGAAAGAAGTGCTGCTTCATTTACTAAAGCTGCTAAAGATGCACCGTTAAAGCCAACAGTCATATTTGCAACTGCTTTTACATCAAGTTTATGAGGTACCTTATCAAGATACTTAAGTAAAATAGATTCTCTCTCACGTTTAGTCGGCAGCTCAACAAACACACGTCTATCGAAACGACCAGCACGAAGAAGGGCTGAGTCAAGTACTTCTATCTTATTTGTTGCAGCAACAACTATAACACCGCTGGAGCCTTCAAAACCATCCATTTCAGTAAGGAGTTGATTTAGAGTGGCTTCTCTTTCATCATTTCTCTCACCACCTCTCTTTTTACCAACTGCATCTATCTCATCAATAAAGATGATAGAAGGTGCATTTTTTTTAGCTGCATTAAAAAGTTCATGAACACGCTTTGCCCCCATCCCAACATAAATCTGTACAAACGATGCCCCACTTTGATAATAAAATGGAACCCCAGCTTCATGTGCAACTGCTTTTGCAATCATTGTCTTACCAACACCAGGAGGCCCTACAAGTAAAACACCACGAGGCATACGTGCTCCAAAGTTTTTATATCGCTTTGGATTTTTCATAAAATCAATAATCTCTTCAAGCTCAATTTTAACATCACTAATTCCACCAATATCACTAAAGCTTACATCACTTTTTATGGATGCTACTGGCGTGGCTGAATCAAGAGATACTCCAGTAGAGTTTGATTTAGAAATACCAGAACTATCTATAGAAAAACCACTTCTTTTTTGCCACTCTCTAAAGAGTAGAGAGCCTAAGCCCAAGAATAGAACTAAATAGAGAATATAAAGTATAATATTTGATTCATTGCCAACTTCAACTTTATAGTCTACAAACATTTTAGGTGTAACTTGAGAAGAAGCTATTTTGAAAAGATTCTCTTTAGTCTTTAAAAAAACATACTCTTTGGTTACTATAATACTCTTTACACTATGATTTTCAAGCATAACTGTCGCTTCATTAAGTGTTACAGGTTCAGAGTTATCTCTTACAATTGCAAATATAACTAAAGATATTATAATAAATGCGGAGACATAAAGTGCTATTCGGTTTGTACTAGAGTTTAGCATAGTTAAAATCCTCTCTTACTTCATAATTTTGAATATTTATCCAGTTTCCAACAAGATCTTCATCTGACTCAACTACAATCTTGTTAAAGTGTTGGTCATGACCATGATATAGACCATCTTTTTCCTGTTCTATTAAAACATCAAGGTCACCACTAAAAGCTTTTCTAAAACCGAGGTTTTTCGAATGAATTAAAGCCTCTAACTCATGAAGTCTCTCTTTTGCTACTTTTCCATTTACCTCTGGTTTCATCTGAGCTGATTGTGTTCCGTCACGCTTGGAGTATGTAAATGCATGCAGGTGAGTCAATGGTAACTCTTTTGCATTTCTCATACCTTCAAGCCAAAGCTCTTCACTCTCACCGGGATGACCTGTAATAAAATCAGTTCCAATAGTAAAACCCTTATCAGCTAAAAGCTCAAAGAGTTCTCTGTCTTGCCTGTAGACATTGCGTCTATTCATAAGCTTTAGCATTGCAGGGGAAGTATGCTGAAGAGCAATATGAAGATGTTTTTCCAACCAAGGCTCACCAAGTATCTCTTTAAACTCATCTGTAACCTGAATAGGTTCTACACTCCCTAAACGTATACGACGAACTCCACGAACTTGAGATATTTTCTTCATAAGCAGTGCTAGTGATGTTTTTGTATCTTGTCCATAACTCCCAACATTTGTTCCAGTTAAGATAAACTCACCATAACCATTGAGTGCAAGTCTTGTAATCTGCTCTAAAATACGTCCTTCATCCATACTTCTTGCATCGCCACGAACAAATGGAATTATGCAGTATGAGCAGCGAAAGTTACATCCCTCTTGAATCTTGATAAACGCCCTGCTCTTACCAATAAAATCATCAACGACAGCTTCATCAATATGGTTCAAATCACCCGGGTCGTAAAACGGTTTGTCTTTTCCTAGCATAGAGTCTATCTTCTCTTTTTCACTTTGGCCAAAAACACCATGTATTCGCTTCTCTTTTAGAAGTGACTCACCCTTTGTATGTGCTCCACAACCCGTAAGAAAAAGTTTAGCATCACTACCATTTTTTTCAACATGGGAGATATATGAGCGAACGTGAGAATCAGCTCCATTTGTTACAGTACATGAGTTTATAACTATAGCATCTGCTTCAGCTTCATTCTCTGTTATCTCATAATCTTTTAATGAACTCATCATGACTTGAGAATCATAAAGGTTTGTTCGACAACCGAAGGTCTTAAAATAGACTTTTTGTTTCAATTAAACATCCTCGTTACCATTAAAAGGCTTCTCTCTTTTAACACCTTCGATATGAAGCTTTTGAGTTGGATATGCAATCTGTATATCATCAGCCTCATTAAAAGCATCGACTATATCTGTTGATATTACACTTCTCAAAGTAAGCGTAGCGTATGCATTTGTTAAATACCATGAACTTATGGCTATACCATTAGACTCAATGAAAGAAAAAATCCTAGGCTCAACATTTGTATTTTTAAGGCTATATTGATTTCTTAACTTATTTAATTGTTTTCTTGTTATATCAGTGTAACCCTTTGAATACTTTCTAGTTACTTCTTTACAAATATGCATAGCTTTTTTATGATTTGATTCAAAAGTGATTACAACATCTATTCCATCCCAAACTGTCTTTAAAGAGGAGTGTGAGTAATTAGCTATCATCCTTGTGAAAACATAGTTGTTTGGTATAAATACAATTCTACCTGCACGTCTATTTACCATATGAGTAGTCAATGTAACATCTTCGAGAAGTGTCATACGAAGAAGTGATATATCCATAACATCACCCACATATTCATGACCATCCATTACCACTCGGATTCTATCGCCAACATGGATACTTCCACCAAAAACAATTACAAGCCAACCTAGCATACTCATAAACCAGTCTTTCATCGCAATTGCTATACCGGCAGATGCAAACCCTAGTATTGTTACTAAGTAAGCTGCGTTTTCTATGTAATTAAAAAATAGTATTAGTAGTATTACAGTAAAGTTAACAAAAGTGATAATTTTATTTGCCATATAAAATCGTTCATTGTCAGTAATGTATTTCTTAACAACCTGTTTTAAAAGAAAAAATACAATAAATACAACTAAAATGATAATACCAATTTTTACAACTCTATAAACTTGCTTTTCTACAGCTTTATTTATATTTAGTTCAGCAATTTCAAGTCTTTTTTGATAAACCTCAGATGTGACATTAATAGTATCAAGGGCTGTCTCGAATCTCTCCAGCTGTTGCTCTTTTTGAAGTGCCTCTTTTTTATATTTTTGCTCAATATCTAAAAGGCTCATCTGCTTATAGATTGAGTTCTCTTTTCTCAGCAGAACAATCAGACTATTAAGACTCTTTTTCCTTTTTATGTACTCATCAAAATTAGCATTAAGTGTCTTTACAAGTGATATACCTGTAAATATATCAAAAGGATTAGAAATTTCAGGAATATCATCAATTTTTGGAGGAGTAATCAGTTTTGAAAATGGTGCATCATACTTCCCTTTTAATTTCTCAATTTGAGAAGTTAAAATATTTTCTTTTGAGATTAAAGCACTAAGTTCATCATGGTCACTTGTTGTTTTAGCCTTTTTCGAGAGATAGTTTATTCTTTTTTTAATTTTTGCTAAGTTGTCTCTTACTTCTATAGATGTTAGGTAAGAGGCATAACTCTTCATCCATACTTTCTCTTCAAAAATAACCTGTTCTAAAGCTTGTAACTCAACTCTATAACGCTCAATCTGCTCTAACCGTTCACTCTCTTTTTGAGCTTCTGCTTTCTCTTTTTTTATGAGAGAAACACGTTCCTCAATAGTTAGTTCAGCTGATATTAAAAGGGATGAAAAAAGTAAAAAGCAGAGTAGTAAAAACTTCATCAACTCTCCCCAAAACCATCTAATACAGATATAACAAGCTTTTTATCTACAGCATCTGTAATTTCAACACCACCGATACCATGAGGTATAATGAAAGTAATACTTGAGTCTGAGCTCTTTTTATCTAAGAAAAATGTTTCATAAAACTTCTCAGAGTCTTTAACATCATATGAGGTTGGCAGATCATACTTTTGCAAAAGAAGTTTTACTCTATTTACATCATCTGCACTCATTAAATTCATTTTTACAGCCGTCTCATTTGCCATAACCATACCGATAGATACTGCTTCACCATGAAGAAACTCTTTATATTTTGTTTCATTCTCTATAACATGTCCGAAAGTATGCCCATAATTTAAAGCAGCTCTAATACCGTGTTCCTTTTCATCTTGAGCAACAACATCAGCTTTTGTTTGAACTGCTTGTTTTATAGCATCCTGTAAAACTGTAGAGTCTGTCAAATCTGCCTTTTCTAAAAATTCAAAGAACTTTCTGTTGAATGTAACAGCCATTTTAACTATCTCAGCAACACCGGCTCCAAACTCACGTGAGGGTAATGTAGTTAAAAAGAAAGGGTCTATATAGACAGCTTTAGGCTGATGAAAGGCACCAACAAGGTTTTTGCCATACTTATTGTTCATCCCGGTTTTTCCACCAACGCTTGCATCAACTTGAGATAAAAGTGTTGTTGGTATCTGAATAAAATCAATTCCACGCTGGTAGATACTTGAAGCAAATCCTGTCATATCACCTATAACTCCACCACCAAAAGCAATGAGCATAGACTTACGGTTAAAACGATTTTCAAAAAGTGATTCTAATATTTCATTAATGCTCTCTTGATTCTTATACTCCTCACCATCTCTGAGCGTTACAATATGCAACTCTTTCGCAGATACTTTACTAAGTAAATATTCTAAATGAAGTTCAGATACTGTTGAGTTAGTTACAACCGCTACTTTTGTATCAAAATAAAGTTTAGGAAGGGTATCAATTGTTATGTCATAAGAGTTATCAACTAGCTGTTTTAAAGGGATGTTTACTTGCATTATCTATCCAAATTTATAAATTCTATAATTGAATATATAATACTAAAAAAAGACTAATAAATTACTAAAAAATAGTTTTATAACTGTACAGGAATAAAAATCTGATGATAATCGTCAAGCTTATAGTGTAAACGCTCACTATCTGTAGAGAAAAGGGAGTATATTCTTCTTGTTGTTAATTTATGTGTGAATGGAAGTATTTGTATAAAGTCATCTTTTTGTTTTAGTATTCTAATCGGATTTTCATTCTCTTTAAATACTTTAATTGACTTTGAGAAAATTGTTGATAGATTATAATAATGCTCGATGACCTGCTCTTTATCATCTTGGTGTTCATTCATATAGTTATAAAGCTCTATATTAAAATTCATCTGTTCAGAGATATCAAAGATTGTGGCTGACACTTTTTCAAAATCACGATTATCTGAAAGGATTAAAGCAGCGTCCTTTACACTTGAAAATGGTCTGTCTGATATTTTAAGTACAGGTACGTGAGCCTCATAAAGAGTTGTTCTAACCTTGAAGGAAGCAAACATCTCTTTAGATACTATAACAAGCCCTATATGATGATATTTTATATCACTGTGAAACTCTCTCTCTAGATTAACACTATCATAGTCAATATCTACAAGAACATTAATATCTCTATACTCTTTAATATACTCTAGAATTTCAATATTGCTAGGGTTTACAATCTTAATAATCAAATCATGTTTGAACTTTTTATGCACAAAAACAGCACGTCTAACCAGCTCTTCGATAGTTGAATGGTTTACAATATTCATATCTATATAAAGATATAAGTTTGAACCAAATGGCTCTGGAAACTGTCCAAGCTCACGTTTGATCGCACGGTATACTGACTTTAAAACTGTTGGCTCACCAACAAGTACCAGCAGGTCATTTGGCTGAATCATTCTACGACGGGATGGCATGACAAGTTTTCTATTTCTATATATAGCAACAATTCGCCAGTTTTTCTGCTCGATAACACCTATATGACGATAGACAAACGAACTTCCAAATGGAACAAGAACTTCCATTATTTCACCCTCACCTATCCCTACATTCTGAGCGATAACTGGAACATTTGGCAGATAATCTAAAAGTCTTGAAGCAAGAATCTCATTTGAGTTTATTAGTACAACATTGGGGTCTTCATTTTGCATATTCCACTGATTTAAAACGATAACACGGAGCTGTTTTTTTATAGTTCTAATATTTTTAATTGTATTTTCAACATCAATCACACTATCCATAGCAATAAAAACTTGTACAAATTCCATTTTAAGTAGATTTGCTATTTTATACAAGCTAGTTGGGTCAAACTCATAAAATTTAAAACGAGCAGGATTTACATTCTCAAATCTCTTCTCTTTTGTTTGAACAATATAGTAGATATTTTCACTAGTGTATGTCTCTATTGCTCTTTGAATAAAGTGCTCACCAACATTTCCATCACTAATAATTAAAATTTTTTTCATCTATTCTCTAATAATTTTTTACTTATTATAGCGAAACTATTATCTTTTAATTACATCTATAGATTTTATCCACAGCTCTTTAGATGAGGGCATCCAAACTCTATCTACAAAATATCCAGTAATCTTAACCCAGTTTTGAGTCTTAATAGATGAAGTAAAAGAGGTGCCTTCTTCCCATTCATATAATTTCTTACCGTTTAATTTGTCATAAACGAGTGCATTTTTATTTAAACGAAATGCACTTGCTTTGAATCTTTCTAATTTCTCTACTTCTATTTTCTTAGGCTCTACAATCTTCTTTATCTTTGGAAGCTCTTTCTTTTTAATAGTCTCTTTTTGCCTAGTGGGTTTTACAGCTCTTTGGACTTTTTTATCTTCTTTTAAAAACTCTTTTTTCATAACTAGTTTTGGAAAAGGATTAGGCTCTTCACAATTAACTAAAACTAGTTTTTCAACCGTTTTTCCTCTAATAACCAAAGTTTTTTTATCTTTTTCTTTGACTTTAGCTATTGGTTTATTTACAGTAATCAAATCTTTTTTACTATTTTCTTTGATTTTTAGAAGTTTATCTTGTTTTTTTATCCTGTTTTCCAGTTTTAGTATTTTATTTTTATACTCTATTTCTCGTTTATACAAATTCTTAAAAGAGTTCATCTCTTGTATTAAAATTTTATTTTTATCTCTCTCATCTTTTAACTGTAGGGCATAGATTTTAGCTTCAGTTTGACAACCTTCATGCTCTGCTCTTAGTTTTGTGATATCGCTTACTATCGCTTCAATTCTCTTCATCTCATCTGCATTTAGAGATAAACCTAATATTAACACTAGCAGTAAAAGTTTCATTATAAGCCTTTTTGTATTAATTTAACACCCATCTCTACATGGTGTGTATATGGAAACTGATCAAATAGTGCCATATCAACTACTTCATGCGTAAGAGTTAAAAATTCTAAATCCCTTACTAAAGTTTCAGGGTTACAGGATATATATAAAATATGTTCATGTCTGGAAGTGAATTTACATGACTCTTCATCCATCCCACTTCTTGGAGGGTCTACAAATATGCTTTTGATATCGTAAGAGTTTATATCTATATCTTTCATTCTTCTAAACTCTCTCACACCATCTAAAGCTTGAACAAACTCTTCCACACTCATACGAACAAACTCTATGTTCTCTACAGAGTTTAATTGCATATTCGCTTTTGCTGCAATTATAGATGATTTAGATATTTCAGTAGCTAAGACTTTATCAAATATTTTCGCGAAGGGTATAGTAAAGTTACCTGCTCCACAATAGAGTTCAAGTAAATCACCTGAAGACGAAGCAAAATGCTTCATTGCCCAAGATATCATATCCTCATTTACTCTGGGGTTGGGCTGAGTAAAACTATTCTCTATATGGTTAAATTTATACTCATTATCATCAATATTGAGTGTTTCAGTTATATAGTCCTGTCCTATAATAACTTTTTGCTTACGTGAGCGTCCAATAATGTAAATACCCAATTCATTAGCTATTTGTGTTGCTTTGTCTTCCCACTCACTCTCTAGTTTTTTATGATACAACAGAGAAACAACAATCTCTCCACTACTTGAACTTAAAAAATCAGCTCCAAAAAGTTTAAAGCCTATCTCTTTTTCTTTGATTGATATAAGAAGCTTTGGCATCAATGATTCTATATGTTCATTTACCTGAGGGCATTCATCAACTAAAACTACACCCTTTTTTTCTATATGATTCATGCCATAATGTATATCATCATCTAAATGCCAAATTTTAAATTCACTACGTGAGCGATAGTGTGATTCAGGAGACTTGTAAGCTGATATATCCCCACTGTAAAAAGCTTTAAATCTTTTTTGATTTAGCTCTTTTTTGTCATTTAATTGAGCTTCATATCCACTATCATAAACTCTACAAGCACCACACTCACCAAAATATTTACAGTTCATTCTTTTTCCTATTCGACAAAGGAGCAAAAGCCCCTTTATCTACGCTAATGCTAGGTTTTTCTCGGCGAAAAGCCTCACACCCCAAGAGTACTTCTTCGTTACACTCAGGGCGCGCACAGTCTACCGTGCTATTTTTCATTTAATACTCGCTATTAAGTTACCTATGAGAAGGTTCCATCCATCTATAAGTACAAATACAAGTATCTTAAATGGCAAGGATATCATTACAGGTGGGAGCATCATCATACCCATAGACATTAGTATGGAAGCAACAACCATATCTATAACCAAAAATGGTAAGAAGAGTAAAAAACCTATTTCAAATGCAGTCTTTAATTCACTAATTACAAATGCCGGAATTACGATAGAGAGAGGTACTTCAGCAACAGTTTGAGGGTTTTCCATCTTTCTTATTCTAAAAAATAGAGCTAAATCTTTCTCCCTTGTATTTCTAATCATGAAGTTCTTAAAAGGCAGTGTTGTTCTATCAAATGCCTCTTCATATCCTATCTCTTCTGCTATATATGGCTTAACACCATTTTCATACGCTTTAGTTCCAACCGGTTCCATAACAAAAAAGGTCAAAATCATCGCTAACATTACTAAGAGTTGTGTTGGAGGAACTTGCTGCGTTCCGAGTGCTTGACGTAAAAAACCAAATACAATTACAAAACGTGTAAATGTTGTCATAACAAGCACCATAGAAGGTGCTAAAAATAGAAGTGTAAGGACTACTAAAACATTTAGAGAGCTCACTAGTTGCTGTGGCGTATCTGGTGCGGAGAGCGCAAAATTCATCGTTGGAATAGTTACAGCTTCTGCACCTAAAAAAGAGACAAACACGAGAAGTAAGACAAGGTATCTTAACATTACTTGGCAGCTGCCCTATCTAAAATCGAACCTTTTACTTTTTCTTCTTCATCGCCTTTAGCTCCATAAAAATGCAACTCAACACGACGGTTTTTTTCACGTCCACTCTCAGTTGCATTTGTAGCAATTGCTTTAAATTCCGCAAACCCTGAAGCACTAACTCTAGAGGGGTCTACACCATCTAAAAGTAGTTCTTGTAGTACAGATATTGCTCTAGCGGATGAGAGTTCCCAGTTGTCTTTAAAGGGGCTCTTAGTTCCAGGTCCTTGGTTATCCGTATGGCCTTGAACACTGACCTGCATAGTCTTTGGTAACTCTTCTATGATAAGTGCCACCCTTTTTAAGAAAAGAAGTGCATCTTCATTCTCAATAGTCGCACTTCCTACTTTAAATAGGAGTGAAGCAGGAAGTTCTATAACAAAACCTTCTTGAGCTTCATCTAGAGTAATAGCAGGTCCATGGCCCTGCTCCATCATCTCATTTGCATCACCTACAGCTTGCTGAACTCTATTTACAGTTTCACTCGTCTCATCTTTAGATTCTATTGGTGTTGACTCTTGAATACGCTGCTTAGAGATTTCAGTTTTTGTACCACCCTCTAAAACACTCATCGCACCTGAGAGTGACCCAATTGCTTCAGAAATCTTTTTTGCATCCATACTTGACATAGACAGAAGAAGTACAAAAAAACATAGAAGAAGAGACATTAAATCCCCGAAAGCTGCTAACCAGGCTGGCAGACACTTTTCACAATCGGGACACTTTTTTTTAGCCATTACTTAAGTCTCATTAATCAAATTGACTTACACGTTCATTCGGAGCCATGTAGCTTAACAGCTTAGCCTCTAAAACTCTTGGAGCATCACCTGACTGAATCGACATTATTCCAGATAAAATCATCTCTTTTACTTTTGTCTCTTCATTATTTCTAACCTCAAGAATATTTGCTATAGGTGTACCAAATACATTACCAATAATAGCTCCATACATTGTTGTAAGTAGGGCAACGGCCATTGATGGACCAATTGCTGATGGATCAGCCATATTTAGAAGCATAGCAACAAGACCGATAAGTGTACCAACCATACCCATCGCCCCTGCAAGACCTGCCCACTGACTAAAGATAGAACCATTGATTTTATGTCTAGTACTAGTCTGCTCCATCTCAATTTCTAAAAGCTCACGGATAGTATCCGGTTCACTTCCATCAATTGCCATAGACAAGCCTTTTTTCAAAAACTCATTCTCTTCATTATTCACTTCACCCTCTAAGGCTAGGATTCCATCTTTTCTGGCTTTTGTAGCAAATTCAACAAGCTTTTTAATAAGCTCACTAACATCTTCTTCACCTGGCTTAACAGCTTTCATGAAAATTTTTGTAAATGATTTCATTTGAGATGGCTTAAAGGAGACCATCAGCGCCCCGATACTACCACCAACAACGATTAGAACCGACGGTATATCGATATATGCACCAACACCAACACCCATAGCCATAGCTCCAAGGAGAAGAGCCATAATTAAAACAATACCAATGACCGTACCTAAATCCATTCAAATACCTTACATAAATTTTTAATTGCCTTATAATACCACAATAATTATTAGTATCGTGATAAATTTTTAACAATTAATGGTAAAATTCCATACAAACTATAAAGAAGTATAATAATGAATAAAAATAACACTAGCATAATCATTCTCGCTGCCGGAAAAGGCAGTCGTATGAAGTCAGCAACGGCAAAAGTTCTTCATAATATCAGTGGCAAACCTATGCTTTACCATATCATCAAAGCCTCACGTGAAATCTCAGATGATATAACTGTTGTTATTGCCCACCAAAAGGAAACTGTAAAAGAGCAAATGGAAGCTTTTTTTGATGATATCAAATTTGTAGTTCAAGACTCTGAAAATTTTCCTGGAACTGGTGGTGCTATGAAAAATATAGCACCAAAAAATGATAAAGTTTTGGTCCTAAACGGAGATATGCCACTTATTACATCTAAAGCTCTACAGGGGTTTTTAGAGACAGATGCTGATGTCATTATGTCTATTTTTGATCTAGAAAACCCTGATGGATATGGTCGAGTTATTATTAATGACAATCAAGTTCAATATATTGTTGAGCAAAAAGATGCAAATGCAAATGAGTTAAAAGTGAGCACTGTAAATGCAGGTATATATGCCTTTAGTAAAAGTGTTATAGAGAAGTATATTCCACAGCTGAGTAACGATAATGCACAAGAAGAGTACTACCTTACTGACGTTATTTCAATGGCTAGAAAAGATTCTCTTAATATAACACCTCTTTTAGTTGATGAAGAACATTTCAAAGGTGTAAATTCTAAAAAAGATTTAGCTGATAGCGAAGTTATTATGCAGGATAAAATTAAAGCTAAGTGGATGAATTCTGGGATTATTATGCAACTTCCATCAACTATATTTATTGAAGAGAGTGTAGAATTCGAAGGTGAATGTAAGGTTGAAAATGGATGTCGTTTAACAGGCAATACACTTATTCAAAACTCTCATATTAAAGCAGGAAGTGTTGTTGAAGATTCAGTTGTTAAGAACTCAGATGTAGGACCACTTGCTCACCTTCGCCCCGCCTCATATCTAGAAGATACTCATATAGGTAACTTTGTAGAGGTTAAGAAATCCTCACTTAAGGGTGTAAAAGCCGGTCATCTTAGCTATATAGGTGATGCTCAAGTTGATGAGGGTACAAATATAGGTGCAGGTGTTATCACTTGTAACTATGATGGTATTAAAAAATATAAGACTATTATTGGTAAAAATGTATTTGTAGGAAGTGATTCTCAGCTTGTTGCACCTGTGACAATTAAAGATGATGTTATGATAGCAGCGGGAACAACTTTAACGAGTGGTGTTGTAGAGAGTGGGTCACTCGCTCTTAGTCGCACAAAACTAAGAACTGTGAAAGATTTTTATTATAAATTTTTTGGTAAAAAATAGTGTTAAAAGACTATTTTAAAAGAGGGACAACGCCGTCGTTCTCCTCTTCTTCAGCATAATTTATAGCGCTATTTCCATCTACATCTTTTACACTTTTATCCGCACCATTTTTTAAAAGCAGTGTAACAATAGCAGGGTTTCCAGCTTCAGCTGCAGCCATAAGTACAGTATAGCCTTCATCATCTTGAGCATTAACATCAGCACCCTTGTCAATGAGATATCTGATAATTTTTAAATTATCATCCTCTTCTGATTGAACTGCATAACCTAGTACAGTAGAACCAATATGATCTTTAATACTTAAAGATGCACCTTTATCAACTAAAAGCTTTACACTAGCAAAATCACCTCTGTTTACAGAATAAGTCAAAGCTGTCTTATTGTTGTTTGTAACTTGATTAATATCTGCTTTGCTTTTTACTAAGGTTGCTACAATTTTAGTATTGCCCTCTCTACATGCATAAACTAAAGCAGTAAACCCTGCAGTATCTTTTGCATTCATATCTGCACCACTAGATAGTAAAAAACTAACGATTTTTGCTTGCTTATTCTTAGAGGCCCACATTAAAGCTGTAGCATTACCTTTACCAACGCTATTTACACTTTCACCCGAAGAAACCGCTGCCTTAAGCTTACTTAAATCACTGTTTTTTGCTGCTAGTACAACTGCTGGATCAGCTGCTATAAGAAGCGAAGAGAAGAAGATACTGATAAGTAACATCTGTTTTGATATTGTCATTTTACATCCTAATTTATCTTTTAAATTTTATAAACAAGAAATTGTATCCAATAATGTTTAATGAATTACACTTTTAGTATAATTATTTGTAATACAAAGATACTCTAAAATTAAATGTAAGTATTTTTAGATAAAATACAATCAAAATAACAAAAAGATTTATAAATGATTATTCCATCAAATTTATTAAAAGAGAAAAAAATACTCTTAGGTGTCACAGGTTCTATTGCAGTATATAAGTCATTAGAACTAGTTCGTCACTTCGTAAAAGCTGGAGCAGATGTTAAGGTTGTAATGAGTGAGTCAGCTAAAAAATTTGTTACTCCTCTTACTTTTGAAACTTTAACTTCAAACCAGGTTCTTGATGATTTTAATGAGTCTTGGGTTAATGATCATAATCATATCAAAGCCGGCGAGTGGGCTGATATATTTCTTGTCGCTCCAGTAACTGCAAACACAATTGCAAAGCTTGCAAATGCAATAGCTGACAATATGTTACTACAGACGGCTCTAGCCTACCCTGGTATAAAACTACTCGCACCATCTGCAAATACAAATATGTTGGAAAATCCTATAACACAAGCTAATCTAAAAATGCTGAGAGTTGCCAACTATACGATTCTAGATACTCAAACTAAAGAACTAGCTTGTAAAACTACAGGTGATGGTGCTATGGCTGAACCAGTAGATATTTTTTGGGCAACTTGCAGAGAACTTTTAAAAGATAAGTTTTGGCAAGACAGAGATGTAGTAGTGACTGGTGGTGGAACCATAGAAAAAATAGATGATGTTCGCTACCTATCAAACTACTCAAGCGGTAAGATGGCTTCATCACTTGCTACTGCACTTTACTGTAGAGGTGCAGATGTCAAGCTTATCGCTACAAGATTTGAAGATAATCTTCCAAAAAATATGCATACTGTAAATGTTGAAAATTCTGCAGAGATGCTGGAGTCTTTAACTAATTCTATTAAAAAGACACAAACAGAGAACTCATCCCTAGAGAAAAAACCCTACCTCTTTATGGCAGCAGCTGTAAGTGACTATATTCCAGCTTTTATACAAGATGGAAAACTAAAAAAAGATACTTTAGGAGAGAACTGGGATTTAGCTCTCAAACAAAATATTGATATCTTAAACTCTATAGATAAAGACGCTGTAATCACCGTTGGATTTAAAGCTGAAATGGACAGGTCAAATGCACTATTAAATGCTACGAATATGTTAGAAAATAAAAATCTAAATGCCGTTTGTCTAAATATCTTAAAAGACTCACAAAGTTTTGGAAGTGATACTAATAGTGTTGAGTTTATTAGTTCAAATGAAAAAGTTTCAATCCCAAGCGATGATAAACTCACCGTTTCGTTTGAGATAGTTAAAAATTCAAAACATTTAGAAGTATAAAAGAATGAATCAAGCTAAACATATAGCAATCATTATGGATGGAAATGGTCGATGGGCAGAGCTTAAAGGTAAAAAAAGAGTTAAGGGACATGAAACTGGCGCAAAAGTTGTAAAAGAGATAACAACTTACTGCTCAAACACTCCAGATATAGAAAGGTTAACACTCTATGCCTTTTCAACTGAAAACTGGAAAAGACCACGTTTAGAAGTTGAGTTTCTTATGAAACTGCTTGATAACTATCTTAAAAATGAATTCTCTGTATATTTGGAAAATAACGTACGCTTTGAGCCAATAGGTGATCTGCGAGCCTTCTCTTCCTCACTTCAAAAGACTATAAAAATGGTACAAGATAAAACTGCACACTGCGATGGGCTTGTACAATCCCTTGCTCTTAACTATGGTGCCCAAGATGAGATCTTACGTGCGATAAACAAGATTAAAAACTCTAATGATGATATAACAGCAGAGATGATAAGTAATGAGCTTGATTGTAAACATAATGTTGACTTACTTATACGTACAGGTGGGGACCATAGGCTCTCTAACTTTTTACTTTGGCAGTCAGCTTATGCAGAACTATTTTTCACAGATACTTTATGGCCAGACTTCACAATTAAAGAGTTGGAAAAAATTATTAAAAAGTTCACTAAAGTTGAACGTAGGTTTGGAGGTTTAAAATGATGGAATTAGCTTTTGCTTTTTTAGTTGGAATTATCTTTGGTTCATTTTTAAATGTTGTAATTTTACGTATACCAAAAGAGGAGAGTGTTGTTTTTGGTGCATCGCACTGTACCTCATGTGGTAACGCACTGAAACCTTGGCATAATATACCACTTTTCTCCTGGCTTTTTTTAAGAGGGAGATGCTCATACTGTAAAACAAGTATATCTGTACAATACCCTCTCATTGAATTACTCTCTGGACTTATATTTTTAATTTTAGCGGATAAATTTGGCATCTCACTTCCGGTCTTTTTTATTGGACTTAGTTTCTTGATGCTTTTAGCTCTCTCACTCATAGACTTTAAGTATAAAATGGTTCCTGATTCACTAAACCTGCTGGCAATTTTGTTTGCAGTTATTGGAGCTTGGAGTATTAGTGGAGCTGTAAATAACTTCCAAAATGCCCTCCTCTTTGCTGGTGGATTTACACTACTGCGTTTTGCACTCTCTTACTACCTCACGTCATCTATTTTCAGAGCAGGTCTACCTACAAAAACTTCTTGGAACAGACACTATGACAGAACTCCTTTTATAGAGGCAATGGGGGAAGGTGACATAATGGTTGCTGCCACTATGGGAGCACTTCTTGGAGTTAAACTGGCACTAATTGCCATTTTCCTCTCAGCTATTTTGGCACTTCCGGTAATGCTCACTCTTTTGAGTCGTTCAGCCGAAGAGCAGAGAGTTCCATTTGTACCGTTTTTAGCTCTTGCAACTTTCATAGTTTATATCTATGATAGTCCGATTTTAGCGTATATTGAGGCAAACTATTAACGATGAATAAAATTCAAACATATTTACTAAGTAATCTATCATCACTCTTTGTATCTATATTTATGCCACTGTTTGCTATCGCTTCGGTAATATTCTCGATTAAGCTGGCAACATATACAGCAGTTATTCAACTGAGTTTACTAGATATGGGAAAACTCTATATGTTTGTACTTCCGGAGATTCTTTTTTATACTCTGCCTATATCTTTTTTTGTAGCAGCTACACTTTCACTTTTTAAACTATCAAATGATAATGAGATGGTTGTACTCTTCTCTCTTGGGATTAAACCAAATTTTATAATCAAGACTCTATTGAAACCGGCCTTGCTACTCTCAACTCTTCTTGCATTTAATTTTTTTATACTTTTTCCACATGCAAAAGTTTTGTCTAGTAACTTTGTTTCTTATAAAAAAAGTGAGGCGAAGTTCAACCTCTCTGCTTCAGAGTTTGGACACAGTTTTGGAGACTGGCTTCTCTATCTTGGAGAAGACAGTGCAGATGGAACATACTCTAAAGTATTTCTGTTTAACAAAAAGAAAGAGGAAGAGATTCTCATATCTGCACAGAGTGCAGAGCTTATGAATGACTCAGGGATACTTAGGTTAAAACTTAAAAATGGTGAAGGGTATAGTTATTCAAAAGACAACTTCTCACAGATTAATTTTCAAACAATGCTCATAAACTCTACTATGAAGACATCTTTAAAAGAGTATAAAAAGCCTCTTGATTACTGGTTATCAAAAGGTAATCAGAAGAAGAAAAAACGAATGTTTATAACAGATACACTACTCTCGCTCTTTCCTATACTGAGTCTTTTCTTAGTGGCGAGTATAGGTATAGTCCATGCAAGACATCAAAAATCACGTGTCTACCTCTACCTATTTACTGGAGTAGTTATATTTTACGGTGCTGCACTAGGTTTACATAAACAGTTGGATTTTTATACAATCCCAATAGTTATAATTACTTGGAGCATTGCTACATATATAATCTATAAAAAGAACATTGTAAACAGGTTCTAATGAGAGTTGCTATTACCCTGGCCTATGACGGAACTTCCTATTTAGGCTCACAGATTCAAAAAGAGACAAATAATACAATATTTGGTCAACTACAAAAAGTTCTTTCTCAGCTTGGTATAAATGAAAAAGCTATAGCAAGTGGGCGAACAGACAAAGGTGTTCACGCCACAGGGCAAGTTTGTCATGTAGATTTACCCACATTTTGGTCTGACACCAAAAAGCTCAAAAGAGTTTTAAATGAGATGCTTCCCTCTAGTATAGAAGTCAAACATATAAATGGTGTCAATGACTCGTTTCACGCTAGATACAGTGCTAAAAAACGTATATATAGATATATTATCAAAGAGTCTGCTTCTAATCCGTTTGAGAGTAATTTTATTACTTTTTTAGATTCTATCAGCTTCACCCAAATCGAAAGAAATATAAAACTTTTCATAGGTGAGCATGACTTTCAACAGCTTATGAAAACCGGCAGTGATGTTAAAACTACAACGAGAGTTATATATAAAGCTTTTGCATACCAACATAATGGCTATATCATCTTAAATTTCGAAGGAAATGGGTACCTACGAAGTCAAATCAGATTAATGGTTGGAGCACTCTTACAACTCAATGAAAGGCAGATTAAAGAGCAACTCAACTGCGAAAGAAACCATAAAATAAGACCAGCTCCATGCAATGGGCTTTACCTGGCAAAAATAAAATATTAATAAGAGATATCAACAATAGTTTAATATTTTTTAGTTACTATTATAACAATTATAATATAAAGAGATAAATATGTATGAAGATGTAAAACCACCAGAAGGTGTAAACCCTGAGACACTAAAACATTTAATGGATCCCCAAAACTACGGTAAGCTAGAAAACGCAAACGGTATTGGTGTTGCACTTGATGAGAAGACGAAAGAGTATGTTATTTTTTACACCCTACTTGATAATTCGATAGTAAAAGATGTACGTTTTGCAACAAATGGATGTCAAGACACTGTTGTAATAGGCTCAATGTTCACTGAGATGATAAAAAATAATGACTTAGAATACGCCAATGGGGCAATAGCAAAAATGCATGAAAAACTTGGAGAGATGACCGCGCAGCAACAAATCTGTGCCGAGATAGTATTCACTGCCTTTATAGCCTCTCATAAAAACTTTGAGAATCTTCAAAATGGAGCAGAAGAGGAGCTACACCTTCTAAAGATGAAGGAGAGCTGTGAAGCTGAAAATATGCCTACAGATGGAGAAAACAATGAATAAAACATATCAAAGAAAACATGAATTATGGTTAAGTATTACATTCGCATCATTTGCGATAAATGATGAAGAGATAAAATCTCGTCTCTATGACTTTGCTCAAATAGCATTCAGACATATGAAGTGGTTAGGAAGTGATATTTTAGAAGTAAATGATGATTATAACTACGATAGAGATATGACACTTTATAAACGCGATACTGTTTTTGAAATTATCAAAGTTCTAGAAGATGAAGTTCAAAACATCCAAAACTCTTATCCTCAAACTATCCTTGGTGAGAGAGTTAGAACTGATGACACCTATCTGCTAGAATACCTATCTCAAATACTAAAAAACAGCTCTAATAATAAAGAAATCACTGCCTTTAATATGAAACGTGAGTGGTTAGATAAGAATCTGGCACAAGAACAGATTGATGCACTTACTCTATTTCTTTTTGAAGAATCATATAAAGAGTATGAACTTATTTTAGTCTACGCTTATATGCAGGCTAGAACATCTGATACGCTACAGTTTAATATATTTCAGGACCTCATAGATGAGTCTCACTTCCACCTGAAATCTTTTGGAAACATGATGGCAAAGATGGGAATTTTAGCACTTCCACGTGAGCTTCATGAGATGACTTATGTTATCAAAGATTTAGAACAGTTCGTAGTAGATGGTATTGCCGAAGAAGAAGCTGCAAAAATTATGTGTAAAGAGTTAAGTGACGCTATTAAAGATGAAGAGTTATCCAAGTTTTTTGATTTTATAAACTACCAAGAGAGTTATCATATAGAACTTATGAAAAAGCTTTTATAGGCTTTTTCTTAACCTCTTATCTTAGCCCATACTATTCCAATATACTCATGCATAGCAGTTGTTGAAATTTTAAATGAGCTTGTATTTGGTGCTCGTAACCATCCCTTAAATTCACTTTTATAGTAAGCTGTTGGCGCAGCTATCGGATTTAACCCAAGAGATTTAAAAAGCATCATAGACCTTGGCATGTGAGTTGCAGATGTTACCAGTACAAAAGGCTCACTCCCTACTAATGTTTTAGTAAACAGTGCTTCTTCTTTGGTATCTTTAGGGGCTCCATTTATTATCATATCTTTTTTATTGACATCAAGTGCTAAAGCCAGTTTTGAATTCATTAGAGCATTTGTTCTGTTTGTTTTTCCTGCATAGCCTGTAAATATTATCTTAGAACTAGGTATTTGTTTATGTATAATCACACCCTCCAGAACTCTTTTTGTTCCAGCATCACTCACGTGAGAAGATATAGGCTGCATTATATCTGTGTTATGTCCACTTCCCAAGACGTGTATATATTGTATCTCTTGTTTATAGTCATATTTTGGATACTGATTTTCTAAGTTTTGAACTAAAAAATTTGAGAATGGTGGATACGAAAATAGAAAGAGAGAAGCAAACCCGAGAGAAATCAATATTTTTGCCTGTTGCTCTTTTTTAATATATAAAAATATAATTCCTGAAGCTAAAAGGGTAAACACTATACCAAAAGGCTCAACAAAAAATGTTATAAACTTCTTTAAAAAAAATCCTAATTCCACTACTCTATTACCTCTCTTATTATCTCTATAACTTTAGTGTCCCATAGTATCTCTTTATGAGAAAGATTATCCAGCTCTTCATAATAAGCCAGGTTTTTAATATGCTCTTTTAAGTTTCTTGCGTTTTGAATGTATGTTGTCTCATCACTTTTACTAACAAACAGATATGTCTTATCTTCTATATGCTCTACATACTCTACTGTTCTAAATTTGTACCTGAGCATCTTAGATAAATTTATCATAGGCAGAGAGCTCACGTACTTCTCTTTTGCCAAAGAGGCTATAGAATCAAACGAGCCAACTAAAAAAATACCTAAAGAACTCTTTTTTGAAGCAACATAAGAAGCAATATTAGAACCTAAAGAGTATCCAAGCAGATAAAAGTCACCATAGTTCTTTTGCACTATATCTGCGATAAACAAGCTATCAGATAAAATATTTTTTTCACTAATCACACCCTCACTTCTTCCGTAAGAGCGGTAGTTAAAGCTGATTATTTTTGTATTAGGAAAGCTAAATGATAGTTTTCTTATAACACCTACTACGTCTTGTCTTCTCCCACCAAAATAGAGAAGAGTATTTGTAGAGTTTTCAGGCTCATATATAATACCCTCAAGCTCAACACCATCATCTGTAGTCACACTTAAGATCTCACATCTATTACACAGTACATCATCCCTATGGTGAGTTGGAGAGAAAACCATAAAGTGCTGCCACTGATAAAATGCAAAGGCTAAAATTAAAAATGTAATAAATAGGAAAGCTATATAAATCATGACGTGAATTATACACAAAATTATTAGGATAGTCTTTTTTAAGATAAGTGTCTAAATCTTTATGTTAGACTTTTCAGATTATAGTTTAATTAAGGATAAATTATGTTACGTCTATTTCTTATAATAACTTTACTCTACACATACCTTTTAAGCGTTGAAGATGAGATGGGAACTGTTGGATTCGCTCGTGTCCAGACTTCATTCAGTGATGATAAGGAAAACGTCTGTTTTAAACTCCCAGGAGCTAGCACTAAATATAGACTTGGAAATGAGTGTGAGAGCTGGATAGAGCTTGGAGTATACCAAGAGCTCACTTTTAACAATGGGATTGTAGTTCATAATCAGGTACGTCCAATATTTTACGGTGAAAATGAAGAGAAAATAGACTTTTTACGTTTTGATGAGTTTTACAGTGAAATATCTGGAGTGTTTGACAACAGTGTCTCCTTTTGGATTGGACGCCGTTTTTATAAACGCTATGACAGCTACCTCTCTGACTACTTCTTTTTAAATATGAGCGGTGACGGTGCAGGAATTAATAATCTTGACTTAGGTGAATTAAAACTCTCATACAGCTTCATTTATGACAATATAAACCCTAGCCTTGTAGTTGGTGATGAGAGTACACTCTTTCACTCTCATGATATTAGACTAGAAAAACCTGTAGAACGTGGTGAATACACACTCTTTTTAAACTACATGTACTTAGAAGAAAAACAATTTAGTGATGGCCAAAAGATTGATTCTATTGATGGATTTGCTTTAGGACTTATCTATAAAGATACAGAAATATTCAAAGAACTTTTTAATATGAAAGGTAATAATATCAGTGGTATTTTTTATGGGAAAGGTGTCGCAAAAGGTGCTGGTGCATACTCTCCATATCGCCAAGAAGGCTTAATAGATCAAATAGTTACATCTACTAAGAGTATGAAAAACTCTGATACTATTCGTCTTATTAACTATAATCAACTAGAGAATGATGAATGGGGAATCATGAGCAATCTTGTATATGAGTATCGTAATGACAAAGAGTTTTTAAATATAAAGCAAGATTGGTTTTCAGCAGGTATAAGACCTTACTGGTTTTTTAGCCGTTATTCCCGTTTGTTAGCAGAAATTGGTTATGACTCTGTGCATGACAGAGTCAATAATGACACATATTCACTATCAAAATTCAGTACAGCCCTTGAATTTGCTCTTGATACTGGGTTATGGGAAAGACCGGTGGTGCGTTTTCACTACACTACTGCCACGTGGAGCGATAATGCTAAAGGTCAAGTAGGTACTGACTACTATTCTGATAAAACCTCGGGTGACAATATCGGCATTCAGATAGAATACATCTGGTAAATAAGGGAAAATAAAATGAATTTCATAAAGCTACTCAAGATTACATTAGTGTTATTAAGTATATCTACATTAAGTAGTGCAAATCAGAAAGTAAGAACTATCGCATTTGCTCAAGATACAATGGCAAACGATTTTCGCAAAGCGCAGGTGTTTGAGGTACGTGATGCTGTTGCTAAACATAGTAACCTGAAATTTGTATACTCAGATGCTAAAGGGAAGACATCTTTAATGATACGTCAGATTGAAAAGTTTATTGCACGAAAAGTTGATCTTATTATAGTAGGAACGAACAATGCCAAAAGTGTTGTTCCTGTTGTAGCAAAAGCGTATAACGGTGGAATTCCTATCATTGTTTTAGACCGGGGAATAGATGGTAATGAATATACCTCTTTTATAAACTCAGATAATATAAAAATAGGTACAATGGGTGCAAAATATATTGCTTCTCAGCTCAAGAAAAAATCTACAGTACTACTTTTTGAAGGAATCCAAACAGCAGATGTCACACACTTAAGAACAAAAGGCTTCATGGATGAGATCGCTAAGCATAAAAATCTAAAAGTTATCAAAAGAACAGGAAATTATCTTAGAAAAGATGCAATAGTCGAGATGGAAAAACTTCTCAAAGAGGGTATAAAAGTAGATGCTATTTTTTCTGAGAGTGACAGTATGCTAAGTGGAGTTCGAACAGTTTTACATAAATATAAAATTAATCCAGCTTCTATCATAATGGTAGGCTGTGATTATACAAGTGAAGCGCAAGAAGCAATCAAAAAAGGTACTCAAAGTGCTTCGATACTTTTCCCCTTAGGTGGAAAGTTTTCTGTTGACCTTGCACTTAAAATTTTTAACGGTGAAAAAGTACCTAAACATATTTTTATACCTGTTGAGCTCGTAACTAAAAAAAATGTTAATACAATGGTACCTATATTTTAAATATGAAAAAACTAACACTTACCAGTAAATTATCACTCTTAGTAATACTCTCCTTTATATTCACTTTTGGAGCAGTTGGTATATATTTTGATAGTTTTTTAAGAGATAATGATTTAGAGAATACAAAAAAGAAAATATTACGTGCCTATACCCGTATTGAGCACAATAGGGAAACCTTTGCTAATAATCTTCAAGAGGCAATCTCTTTTATAAACACAGAAGAGAGTTTAATTGCTTCTATTGATTTAATCAACAACTACCAAGATAAACTAAACTACAATGCTATTTTACTTGATGAAGAGAAAAAAATAATTGCTACAGAACTCTTAGAGAGGGTTAAAATATCTCTCAATCAAGATATATCATTATATGACAAAAACGAAGAACTGATAGCTTTCGTAACTATGAAAAATAAAAAGTATCAACTTAACTTTATCTCTTATGAGAATGGAAATAAAGTTCTCTATAGTAAATTTGAAGATGAAGATATTTATCAAAAAGTACAACTTAATTTACCTGACTTAATACATCAAAAACATCAATATTATTATAAAATTTCACCAAAAAAACTTAAAAGTGATATTACTTATCATTATAAGGAAAACACTTTTATTATTAAAGCACATACAACTATTTTTGATACTTTTACACAAAAAGTCCTCGCCCATGTTGAACTATCGCGTAAACTATCTGATAAATATTTTAATACACTCTCTGAAGATCTCAATATGGACATTTCATTATCCTCTGATAAACAATACTCTTCCATGCAAATGCTTGAAAATATATATGATCATAATGATTTCATGGTAGAACAGACCTCTAATGAGTATATTAGTACTGTAAATATTAAGACTGTAGAAGGACAAATTAATTTACTAGTTAAGCTAAATAAAATAAGTTTAAATACATCACTCAATGAGAATAGAATAAAACTTTTTTTTATTTTATTAATTATCATTTCTATTGTACTTTTTTTACTGCGTTTTCTTTTTCATAAAGGATTTTCAAAACCACTTGATAAACTTATGGGTCAGATTGAAAAAATTGATAAGGGAGACTATACACAATCAAGTGTAGTTCATACAAATGACGAGCTTGAAACTATCTCTAAAAATATTAATCAATTAGCAAAATCTGTAAAAATACGTGAAAACTCTCTTGTCAAGACTCAAGAAAACCTCGAGTATCTATCTTCACATGATCCATTAACAGGTCTGCCAAACAGACGCTACTTTTTAAGCAGACTTTCTCATGCTATAAACCTTGCAAAACGCTCCAACTCAAAACTTGCTGTTTTATTTATTGACCTTGATGAGTTTAAAGAAATTAATGACACACTAGGTCATAATGTAGGTGATGAACTACTTACTCGTGTTTCTGAGCGTCTGAAAAATACTTTTAGAGACAGTGATACAATTGCCCGTATTGGAGGAGATGAGTTTAATATCTTAATAGAAAACTATAAAAATATTATAGACATTGAACTCGTACTTAATAAACTTTTAGTAGACTTTGAAATACCATTTATATGCTCCCAAAATGAAATCAACATTACTTCGAGTATTGGTATCGCACTCTACCCCGATGACAGTACGGATAGTATATCACTTATAAAACAAGCTGATTTAGCTATGTACAAATCAAAAGGTGACGGTAAAAATAATTATAACTTTTTCTCACAAGATCTCTCCGAACATTTTGAAAAAAGGGCTCTATATACAAATGCGTTAAAATTAGCAATTAGTTCAAAAGATGAGTTTGTTCTCTATTATCAACCAAAAATCAATTTAATGACAAAACAAATCGTTGCGATAGAAGCCCTCATTAGATGGAATAACAAAGATTTAGGCTTTATTACTCCTGACAATTTTATACCTCTTGCAGAAGAAACAAACCTTATTATACCTATTGGTGAATGGGTACTAAAACAAGCCTGCAGTGATTTTGTGTTACTTCAAAATGAAGATATATCACTTGAGCATATAAGTATAAATGTTTCGAGTGTACAATTACAAAACAGTGATATGCTTAAAACAATCAAGCGTGTAATTAATTTAACGGGCATAGATGCCAAAAAAGTAGAACTTGAAATAACAGAGAGTTATACAGCCCAAAGAAGCTATGAAGCCATTAAAGTCCTAGAAGCGTTTAGGGAGTTAGGTCTAAATATTGCTATTGATGACTTCGGAACAGGATACTCTTCTCTTAACTACCTTTTAGAGCTACCAGTCACTAGACTTAAAATTGATAAATCTTTTGTAGATGACTTGCCTTATTCTAAAGGGAATATAGCCATTGTAAAAACTATAATTACATTAGCTAAAACTTTAGGACTCTCTATTACCGCTGAGGGAGTGGAAAATGAAGAGCAGTTAGAATTTTTAAGCGAACAGAACTGTGATGAAATTCAAGGTTATATCTATTCAAAACCATTAACTCTTGATGAGCTCAAAAAGTTTTACAAACTAAACAGACAGATTTCTTAAAAGCAATACAAGATGTATTGTGTATAATTGCGACTACAATTATAGGAATATGCCTAAGGACTCAAATGCAAGTATTCGGAAAATTTTCAACAAACTTTGATATGGACTATTTAGTAGAACACTACATCTACATAAATGAGAGTGAAGACGAGAAAATCACTACAGAAGATGTAGAGAACATGCTAAAGAAAAAGCGTAAAACAGTAGCTGGGACTATCTTTTTATATAATCCTCAAGTTAGCCCTATTGGCTATAAACTGAGCCGTTTTCTACAAGAAGAGGGTTTTGATAAGTATGATGAAATTGTAGCACTTAATGAAGACCCCAAAGCTTATGTACTAAACGCAGGTCTGAAGCAGCAGTACAAAGGTAAACTTGTTGAGATCAAATACCTCTTTAACTATAACCGTGACAATATTGAACCAACACCTATAATTGAAGAGTTTGATGCTGACTTAGACAAGTTTACATCTGAACAACTCACTCGCTATGATAAAACTCTAAACTATCAAGATATTCCAAATATTCGCTTAAGCGGAAAGTTTGTATTTTTTGGATGTGGGAACAAACACGATAGACACCATAAGGCCATTATCTCTTATGTACAAGCACTGGCTGAACATGTTCAAAAACTAGATAAAAATGTAGTTTTCATGTATGACAAAAATTATGATCCTGATGAGTGTATAGAGAGAGGCTCTTTCCCTTCTCCACATGCTACAGGAAAAGCACGTGAGCTACGTGCGAACTGCTTTAAAGAAGTTTTTAAAACAAATCCTCCTGAGATTAAAAAACTAGCTTAAAGCTATTCATTTATAACTTCTTTGCCCATCTAGCAAAAAATCTTGCCGGAGCAATTCTGTCACTTGTCTTTTTAGCACTCAGTATATGCTCTTTTAATATCTTCGCCAGATATGGTGCTAAAACAAAACCGTAACCGCCATTTCCATTTATCATATAAAGATTTGGATAATACTCATACTCGCTATAGTCAGCTTTTTTTACTTTAAATCTTATGTTTTTATTTTGCAGTGTCTCACGTGAGAGAACCAAACTTCCAACAAGCGGCATATAATCAAAAGAACCTGAACGAAGACCCGTATAATCTTTAACTACCTCAACATTCTCTAAATTCATAGTTCGTGAGGCCTTTTCTAATAATTCTTCTCTTCCAGCTTCTATATCATAAGGTTGTGTAGCAGTTTGAGGGTGATAATAAACATTATGTGTAGCACCTATGGCTAATCCTCCATCACTACTTGGGGAAATTGATACAAACTGATGAATAGAGTGAGAGTTCTCTGTTGTTGTTTTAATATCTATACGGTGACCCCAAACACCACGAAGCTGTATATACGGTTCTTTAATAAGGCTTTCGTACGCTCCAGTCGCTAAAACAACATTTTTCGCAGAGTACGTTTCATTTATAACCCATCTGTCATCATCATACTCAAGAGATTCTACTTTTTCTTTGACAAATCTTGCACTCTTTGCCATAGCCTCACACATAGAAGCTGCATTTACTACACCTGCATTTATAGATATATTCTCCTTAGCTCTTACTTCTTCATTTACAGTCTCAAGTATATCTTCTGATGGCTCCAATAGCTCCAACTCAGTATCTTGCTTATAAACTCGAAGTACCTCAGCATCAGATTCATCTTTAGCAATATGCAGAAGTGGTGCTTTGGTTAAAAGATGTGAAAAGTTTTTCTCATAAAACTCCATAGAGTAAACAAAAGCATCATGGAGTATCTCTTTTAACTCCCCTGCTTTAGAAAACTTTGGAGATATAAAGGCACCGGCAGCTCCACTTCCACCATGGGCGATTCCATCCATATCAAAGATAATGACTTTTTTATTTTCTTGTGTAAACTCATGGGCTACACTACAGCCATTTATACCAGCACCTATAATGGCAATATCGTACATCTCACTCCCTATTCATTTTGTGAACTCTTAATACTATACCTGTTTAGTATGCTCTCTTCTGTTTTTAGAGCCTTATCTCTCTCTATAGCTATCTTAACACCATCTTCATTCTCAAAGATAAGATATTTCCCCTTAAACTCATTGATAATATTCTTGAACTCATCAAAGTTCTTAAATTTTTGGGAGTTTACCATATCTACTATCCAAAGGGAAAAGTTGTGATCACCTCTATTTGTTTTATCAGCTAAAACCTTTAGCAGTATTACTACTTCCTCTTTCTCATTAGTTGCCCATTTATTTGCAGCTTCTCTCAGCGAAAGAAGAGATGAGCGATGTCTAACAATAAGATTTCTGCTTAGTGGGGTAAAAACATAACCACCATATATAAAGTATCTCGGCATCACATCATGTTCTAAAGTATTTACTAAAAGGTTATCATCTGCTATATTTGTCAACTTTACCTTCAGCTTCATTATCTTAGCATTACGGAGTACTCCAAAGGTAACACTCTCTCCTAGGTGCTTCTTATCTATATAGTATTTATACGAAGTAAACTGTTGTTCTGAAAACTCTACAGTTCCATCATTCTCAATACTATGCCCATCGATAGAGAGTAGAATATCATCCTTTTTTAAGATCTCAAAGGCTGATGATTTTTCAGATATCTCCATAACCATCACACCAGTTATCTCTTTATCCATGTTGTAAACACTTCGTAAAGCTCTATTCTCCATCTTCTGTGTGCCTATACCTATGTGTGCAAACCCATCGTATTGACCATCTTTGATATCATCTAAAAAGTGTTCTATTATCTGGGTAGGAACTAAATAACCTATATTTTGTGATTTTGAAATCTGTTGCATTACAACACCTACAACTTTATCATCACTTATTGCAGGTCCACCACTGTTTCCAGGATTAACCGCAGCATCCACCTGGATAGCCAAAAATATTTCTCTGGAGTGTGCGTACCTGTTATGTTCTATACGAGAGACTATCCCTGTACTAACACTTAGGCTATTACCACCCATAGGAAAACCATAAACAGTTATCTCTTGACGAATCTCTGGTAGAGTTCCAAACTCTAAACTCTTAGTACCCTCAAAGAAACTTTCATCTTTCACTTTTAAGATTGCTAAATCTGCCTGATGAGATATAAATTCAACTTCAGATTCATAACGCCGCGTTTGGCCATGGCGTTTTACTTCTATAAAGGTCTCATTGGCAACAACGTGAGCATTTGTCAAAATACGGTTACCCTCGATAATAGTTCCTGATCCATGAGAACGTTTTATATTAGAGTTCCACGGTGTAGAGTAATTAGGAATTTTTGAGACCGTATATATCTTCACAATAGAGTCCTTTACACTCTCTTGGGCAACCAGGCTACTAAAAAGCAACAGAGTAAAGGCAAAAAGTTTAATCATTTATCTTATATTTCCATTCTCATCAATTTTTAGAAGATAGACATCTTTAGAGTAACTCTCACTAGAGGTTGAGTAACCAGCCACAGCAAAACCATCTTCTGCTTTTATTATAGCATTTGCTCTATCATCTTTGCTTGACCCATATCTTTTTTCCCAAATAAGGTTGCCGTTTCTATCAATCTTAAAAAGATATACATCACTATCGTAGTTTTTAGTCCCTTTTGTGTATCCAGCTACCACATAGCCATCCCTACTCTCTACAATTCCTAAACCTTCATCCTTCTCACGTGAACCGTAAAAAGATTGCCACTCTCTTGTTCCATCTGCACTAAGCTTTACAATAAAAACATTCTCTTGAGTTCTGTAATGACTATCTGTTGTACCCACTAAAATATATCCGCCATCTCTTGTAGCTATAATCTGGTTTGCACTCTCATCTTCATCAAAACCAAAGGCATTATGCCACAATCTATTTCCATCTTTATCTATCTTAACTACATAAGCATCTAATCTACCGTGGCCCCATGTATCTGTCTCACCAGCTATTACATAACCATCACTTACAGATATTATAGAGTTTGCTCTCTCCGGATCTTCTCCACCATAACGCTTAATCCCATTTCTTTTTCCATTTGTATTAATTGCGTTTAGATATATATTTTTTTCTGATGAGAAAAATTTTACATGGTCTTCAGTTCCAGCTAATAGTAAGTTATCATCAGATATTTTCACTAAATCATTAGCAGCATAATAATCATCTTTATCAGAGTAGTAGGCTTTTTGCCACATCAAATTTCCATTTTTTGCTATTTTTGCCAGATACATACTCTGTACTCTATTGCCAAAACTACTTGTAGTACCAGCTACCATAAAAGCATCATTCACTTCAACAACTGCATTTGCAACGTCTGCATTTCTTCCGCCATAAGCAGCCGAAAACACTTTATTACCAAGCTTGTCTACTTTAATAACGTAAGTATCACTATTTCCTTCTCCAAAACTTTGGGTTTCCCCAACTAACAGATACCCATCTTTGAGAGCGATGATATCATTAGCAACATCATCATACTTTCCGCCATAAGTCTGCTCAAATGTTGACTTTGTATTTGGAGCCTCCGCAATAATATCGAGATATTTTTTTTCACTATATCCATTTATAACCATCCCGTTATCTGTATAGGTAACCTTACACCACTCCTGTCCATTACGAGTTGAGTAACAGTTCTTTTTTTCTATTTTCCCCTTAGAAATTGGCACTTTAGATATTATCTCTGTACTATTTTTATAAGTAAAGAGTTCTAGAAACATACCCTTATTTGTCTCAATAATCCCTGCTAAAAGCGATGATGTAACTATAGATATAATCAATGCAATTTTCATGTACTTCCCCTTTTATTACATAATAATTAATTATATGGTACTCCAAAAATGTTATAAAGATTATTTATTATTCCTCTAAAATGGTATTTTTTTAATTTATGTTTATTATATGCACTTTTAGATAGACTTATATTTATTTTGATAGAATGTGTAATATAAATTTTTAGAGGAGTGGTTGTTATCAAGTATAAACTTAAAACGCTGCTTCGCATAGGTGGCTTAAAACTAAAACTTATCAGCTTTGTATTTTTAGCAATTCTTGTTGCAATTACAGTTCAAAATATATTTACTATCCCTATGATGAAATCATACATTGAGAAAAAAGCTTTTGAAGTAAGTACAACTACTATTGAGAGGATTTCTGACTTCTCATCATTCGCTCTTTTAGAGAGAACGTATGAGAACCGTCTGAGTCTTGATGATGCAATTCAAAAAGTTCAAGACTCAAATATAGACGGACTTATTGGCGTGTCAATATACCAGAGACAAAAAAGTGGTGACTCTATTAAGTTTAACTATCTCTCCGGTTTTGGGGATAGTGTTAAAAGTGTGCCTATAGACAAACAGCTGCAAACTTCTTTAGATAATTCTAACAACGAAGATGTTAGTTATAATGACTATGTAATTAAATCAAAAAGCAAAGATATAAATACCTATCGTTTTGTTAGACCCATTATCTATAAGTACCAAAATAGTACTATCCTACTAGGTGTAGCTATTCTCTATTATGATAAAAAAGCTATTAATGACATCATAGATACTATGCTTGATTTTATGTCGACTGTAACTATAGTTGTACTTCTTTTAGCTACACTTTTTGTATACTTTATCGGTGTTAGATTCACTCGTCCTATTTTAGAAATTACTCATGCCGCAAGTACTATCGCCAAAGGAAACTTAAATATAAAACTAAATATCAACACCAATGATGAGATAGAACACCTTGCTTATCACTTTAATGCAATGGTAAACGGTCTAAAAGAGAAAAAGAAGATGCAAAAATTTGTATCTGGTTCAACAATGGATATGATTAAAAGTGGTTCGATGAGACATAATATGCTCGGTGGAGAGTATAGAACTCTAACTGTCCTTTTTTCTGATATTCGTGGTTTTACCGCAATGAGTGAAGAGAAAAAACCATCTGAAGTTATTAGTATTGTAAATTTTTATCTTAACCTTCAAGCACAGATTATAAGAGATAACGGCGGAGATATTGATAAGTACATCGGTGATGAGATTATGGCCTCTTTTTCCGGGGATGACGCAACCAACAACGCAGTGAAAAGTGCCCTTGAGATACAAGCAATGCTTAAAAAAGAGAATATTAAAAGAGCTAAAAGAGGTGAAACTGTTTGTGAAGTTGGTATTGGAATCAATAGAGGAGAAGTAATTGTTGGAAATATAGGTTCTCATGAGCATATGGACTTTACAGCTGTAGGCTCAGTTGTAAATGTTGCTTCAAGGTTATGCTCAAGTGCAAAACCTGGTAAAGTAATCGTAGATAAGAGCACATATGATAGAGCAAGTTGTAGATATCATACTACTCTACAAACTCCTTTTACAATCAAAGGAATCAGTTACCCAATAGATACTTATTCCGTATCAAATGGAGATACTTAATTATGAATATTTTTACGCTCTATAGCTCTCTTTTTATTATATTTTTATTTACTGGATGTATTGATGAACAGACTCAACCTACTCCAGAACCAAAAACTGAAATTGTTTTACTGAGTCAAAAAGTTCAAGAGTTAAATGCACACGATAAACAGCTCATTTATAGATCAATTCAAAATGAAATCAACATTCATAATGAAAAAGGTGATGAAGCATATGAGTCCGGTTATAACCATGATGCGATAATTGCTTACGAACTGGTTAACTTCTATGAAGGTTACAACACAATAGCACTTAATAAGATAGCTGGAATTAAAAAAACGGCTAGGGCTAAAAGTATTTACCACTACAAACAAGCTCTAGTTTATGAGAAAAAAAATATCAAACAAGCTATTGTAGAGTTGAATAGAGTAATGATAAACAATCCTGGATATAAGGATACCAAAGAGAGACTCTATGAGCTAAGAAGTAACAGAAATATAAAGATATTTATCAACTCGATGGAAAATTCTCTGCAGATGAAACTACTAAACAATCGTGGAACTGTAAAAGATTTACAAGGAATTAACTCAGGTCTGCATAATCTTCTAAAATATGATTATAATAACTCTACTGCCCTAAAAGCAAAAGCAACTCTCAAAGAGTATCATGAAGTACTTGTTGAAAATGCTATTAAGTTATTTAAAGAGGGTAATTATACAAAATCAAAAAGTAAATTTAATGCGATACTTTCTATCTATAAAAAAGACCAGACAGCTATAGACTACTTAGCTAAAATTAAAATAATCAACAGTAAAACAACATATATGAAACTTGCAAAAAATTATTTAAAAAACAGAGAGTTTATAAACTCTATGAAGTATGCACAAAAAGTTTTAAAAATCGAGTCCAAGAATAAAGAAGCTAGAAGTATCTTCACAAAAGCTAAAAAAGAGTCAAAAAAAGAAGTTGCTAATCTTTTATATATTGGAAAGCGCCACTATAACAACAAAAATCTGGATAAAGCACAGCAAAGCTTTAATGCTGTTTTAGAGATAGATCCATACAACAACACGTCACTCATCTACTCTAAAAAGATAGAGAGACAACTCAAAACTATTAAAAGTC
>Ga0209345_10001073_pt1 | contig 34053 bp, 49 predicted proteins | sample Cruoilmetagenom7_FD_187294 | JGI IMG/M metagenome (GOLD analysis project Ga0209345, IMG submission 187294) | Oil polluted marine microbial communities from Coal Oil Point, Santa Barbara, California, USA - Sample 7 (SPAdes) (version 2) | ecosystem: Environmental > Aquatic > Marine > Oil seeps ...
ATGGATAAGCCTCTGAAGTTCTTCTTCCACTTTTCCCAGATGACGCTTGTAAGCAGACTCATAGATGATTTCTTTGGCCTGGTTGATGACAACACTGTTAAGGCTCACCGATCCCGCATCAATACCTGATCCAATGTTCAATCGTTGTGTGGTGGCGTCCACAATACGCATGCCTGCAAGACCCGCCGCTACGCCTTTTGATTTATTATCGTAAGTGTAAAAGTTGACTAACAACTCTACTACAGTGCCTGTATACAGCATTGGCGCGTACGCTTGAGGGTTTAACTCATTTCCGTTCATGTCGTAAACTTGCGGTGAACCGTTATATGTTCCAGCGTTCATACATTTGAAACCCTCAAACCCGCCGCCGAATTCGCCGTTATTTACATCACTGATAGCGAACCGTCCTGTAGGCGGCAACTGACCTTTAAATTTACCATCTGTCAATTCTTGAGTAGCTAAATTAAAAACATCTATCGCCTCTTGTGACTGTGGATGAAACACAATTTTAGCAGTGTGTTTCATTTTACCTTGATCGTTTGCCTCTGGTCTTGTTATACCATCCCAAACCAAAATACCTGTGATAGTGCAGTGTTTACCGTCCGGTGTTATCATGTTTGTATACCTTTTTTTTACCAAAAACTAAATTGGCTTTTGTTGTGTCAGAATCGACTAATATTGATCCGCCTGATTTAATTGAAGCGTAAGCCTCGACAAGTGACGGATCAATGATTTTTTTGGCTTGAGTCGGTGTTACGCAAACCTCTTTTGTTAATTTAACATTTAATAACTCACCAAGTGATTTTATTTCTTGATCTGAGTTACTCCATTCAAGACGACCTTTTTTATTATCAAGTTTCAGCCCCGCAACATCTACATTATTAGAAATTAAAGTTTCTATTTCTGTTTCAATTGCTTTCAACCGATTTTTGAGTGTGTCGTTAGCCGCTATTAATTGCGCCCTGTGTGCTTTCAATTGGTCGGGGGGTATTACTTCTATCGTAATCCGATCATTATAGTCAATAGCGTTGTTACACGCATTTAAAGCAGTACCGCAATTAGATAAAGCAGTGCAGTTTTTACAATGAGATCCGCTTTTTGAGGGAGGGTTAGGTTTTAACGCTAGTGACGTTTGGGCGATCATAACATTAACTATTGCTCGTAAATCGATGGATTTAACTGTCCATTTTCGGATCACGCCATCGCCGTTATAACAGCGAGGTTGAATTATATAGAAGTCAATCCTTAATGATTCATCAAGCATCGCATTGCCGCCGGTCACAATATCTAAAATACCTATTGCATACTCTATCAATTGTGTGTTTTCAAAAACGTCAACAAACGAATGACCGAATTTAAAATCCCAAACCGACAACACACCACGCGAACCGTCCCATAAATAATTGTCAGGCGTACCCCCACATTCAGTAGGATGTATTCGTGGAATTTGTATTGATTGTTCTGTTTTCAATTGTTGCATTAATCCAAATTCACCCGCTACTTGTAATACATGTGTAGTGTAAACATCCACAGCCTCGATCATTTCTTCTGTTATGACGACACCGTTAGGTGCTGGTTTATTTAAAAAATAATCAGACAATAATAAACCAGAGTTAGGATCTTGATAAGACTCTAAAACGCTACTAGCAACCCAATGACAAGCAGTTCCATCCTTAGCCTCTTGAGTTTCTTCGCCACCCGTGAACAATTCCTGCATTTGCAAACTAGCAGGGCAGTGAAGAACCTTATCAGATCCGCTAGGTCTTACGCGGTAAGCCATAACTGATCCAAAGATGCATCTACTACTGGGATTAACTCAACCATCGGAATTAACGCGCTCAGTGATGGTATTTTATTATCAGCTAAAACGGCTTGTACTGTTTGCGCAAAATCTGGCTTTTCTAATTGTCTAGCCGTGGTCTTTTTCATTAATTCCGCAAAACTGATCGGCGTTGTAGTCACATGTGGTTTTTGTTCATTGTTACCGCCGAACGCTTGATTCGCAATGCTGTTATTTTCAATTTGTTCAACTTCGCCACCCGCACCAATTTCAAAACCACCGGTTGCGGTTTCACTTACACCCGCTGACATTTGGTTTTGTTCTTGCTTCACTTGTGCAATTAATTCAGGTGTTGCTTTACCTTGCAAACGAAAAATACCACTTTTCAAAACTGCTTTACTAGCAACATGAATTCGTGAATCCCATCTCAAACCATCCTTGTCAACAATGGGCGTTTTGTCACCCTCTGTGTTCACAGTGTTAGTTATTTCCGGTGAAGTGTCACCTGCGATTTCCGGTGAAGTGTCGTTAGTTGACGGCGGTGTTTTAGAATCAAGATCTTTTGCTAAACCGTGAAGCATATCCGACCCACGGATCAAAGCCCCTTTGTTATCTAGCGGAATTGTTAGCGTTAATACGTTCATTATTTTAAACCCTCTTTTAATTAGTCTTAGTTGACGAAATAAAGTTTATTACATTGTTGACAACATTGTCAACTTTATTTTATTATAGATTTTTTACTAATTACAACGTAATGAAACACGATGCAGTTAAGAGACTACCAGCAAAATTTAGATTTTCAGATCAACAAAAGTTGGCAGTCAGTCCGCAATGTTTTAGCCGTCGCGCCAACCGGTAGCGGTAAAACTGTAGTAATGGCGAAAAAAATAAACGATCATGTTGGTGCATCTGTTGCTATAGCGCACAGGTCTGAATTAGTTAGTCAAATATCTATTGCTTTAGCTCGTTTTGGTGTTTATCATAAAATAATAGCACCCGACGCAATGATAAGAGAGATAGTAGCTTATCATGTTGGAGAGTTAGGAAGATCATACTATAACGCCTCTGCTACTTGTGCAGTGGCTAGCATAAACACTTTATTAGCCCGTAAAGATAAATTAAAAAATTGGTGCGATAGTGTAACGTTGTGGGTTACTGACGAAGCACATCACTTGTTAGAGTCTAATCAATGGGGTAAAGGGTGTGCTTTATTTCCTAATGCGAAAGGTTTAGGGTTCACAGCAACGCCACTTAGAGCAGACGGAGCGGGTCTAGGGTCACATGCTGATGGTGTATTTGGTGACTTGATCGAAACAGTCACGATGCGAGAGTTGATTGATCAAGGTTTTTTAACAGAATATAGAATTTTTGCGCCACCATCAACGCTTGACATGGATGGTGTTAACACTACAGCAACTGGTGACTATTCAAAAACACAAACTAAAAAACGAATAGAGCGATCATCTATACTAGGTGATGTTGTTGATCATTATTTAAAAATAGCACCTTTCAAGTTAGGTATTACTTTTGCTATTGATGTAGAAGAGGCTGAAAAAATAGCATTGCGATTTAATAATTGTGGCGTACCAGCTAAAGTAGTGAATGCCAAAACACCATTAGCAGAACGAAATAAAATATTAAAACAATTTAAACGCCGTGAGATTTTACAGCTTGTCAATGTGGATCTGTTTGGTGAGGGTTTCGATTTACCCGCGTTAGAGGTTGTTAGTTTTGCTCGCCCTACAATGAGTTATTCACTTTATGTTCAACAATTCGGACGAGTGTTAAGACTTTTAGAGGGTAAACTTTACGGTATAATAATTGATCACGTAGGTAATGTTGATAGACATGGTTTACCGGATAAAAAACAATTTTGGACATTAGATAGAAGAGAAAAAGCAAGAAGAAACAAGCATGATCCTGACTTAATACCTCTTAAAACTTGCTCTAAATGCAGTGGTAAATTTGAGGCGTATTATTTAACCTGCCCTTATTGCGGTGCGGAAAATAAACCAACTGAAAGATCAACTGTTAAACAGGTTGACGGTGATTTAAAAGAGTTAGATCCGAGTGTTTTAGCAATCATGCGTGGCGAAATTGCAAAAATTGACGAGGATGTTAAATTGCCGTGGGGTGCAAGTGGTAACATACAAGTCGGTATTATAAATAAACACAATGCTAAACGAGAAGTGATTAACAAGCTGAGAGAAACAATTAGATATTACGGTGGATCACATTTAGCTAAAGGTTTAACCATGTCACAAAGTCAAAAACTTTTTTACTACCGTTTCAATATCGATGTGATGACGGCACAAACTTTACCACCGAAAGCGGCTAAAAAATTAACAGAAGAAATTGAACATTTTTTAAATAGCGAGGTTACAGCATGAAATTATTCAAAAGAAAAAAGAAAATTTCAGCGTCAATTTACATACACTTAACGAAAGTAATATGCAGTTGTGAAAATTTAGAACAACTACAAAACGTTAAAGCATGGGTTGATGGTGTGATTGAAAGACATATTGTAAGTGACAACATTCAAAAAAGAATTGACAGTAAATTTCTTCTAACTTATTCAAGGATGGTGTGTTTTGAAAAGTGAACAAGCAGTACAACAAGCTTTACAATTGAAAGCTAGTAAAATGGGTGCGAGACTTTGGCGTAACAACGTTGGTGTTTTGTTTGACGATCGTGGCGTACCTATACGTTATGGTTTATGTAATGAGACATCACAAGAAAATAAAAATTTAAAGTCAAGTGACTTGATCGGAATAACGCCTGTTACTATAACGCCTGACATGGTAGGGCGAACAGTCGGTGTATTCACAGCATACGAGTGTAAAAAAGAGGGTTGGTACTACACCGGAAACAATAGAGAAAAAGCACAATTAGCTTTTATTAATTTAGTTCAACAGTTGGGCGGACGTGGTGGTTTTGTGAATGAATAATTATAGAGTTCAACAAACTGACGCTATCAGTTTTTTATCAAGCTTACCTCGCGGTAGTGCTAAGTTGATAGTTACTGATCCGCCTTACGATATACCTAACACTAAAGCGGGAGGTAATAGTAATCTCGCTAAAACTATGCAATCATATCAAGACGAGCTGAGATTAAATAGTTTAGATAAATGTCTAGGGGTGGCGTGGTGCGAGTATATAAGTCATATTCAAGATGGTAAAATAAATTGCTACATTTTTTGTAATAAAAAACAAATACCTATGTATTTGAATTACTTTGTCGGTAAACTAAAATGCTCTTTTGATATTTTGATCTGGTATAAGACAAACACGCCACCAACTTTTTATAACAAATATATGAGCGATAAAGAATACTGTCTTTACTTTAGAAAATCCGGTTATTGTATGCCCGCCGATCATAAAGATGCGTGCACTTTATTTACTAGCCCGATGAACGTAAAAGACAAACAAAGTTTTCAACATCCTACTGTTAAACCGTTGGAAATGATTGATCGAATCATCCGCAATAGTTCGCAGGTTGGGGATACTGTAATCGATCCTTTTATGGGGTCGGGCACAACGGGAGTAAGTGCCGTTAAAAACGGTCGCTTATTCATGGGCTGTGATATTAACGATCAGTTTGTGGCAACAAGTCAAGCGCGTTTATTTGACGCTCAAATGGAGATGAACAAATGAAAAAATTAATTGAAAATTTAAAACTAAAACGTCAGGATTTAAATGAACAGTTAGACGAAGTATCAAAGCAAATTGCAAATGCAAAATTAAAAATGTATGAGCAGAAAGGTTTCGTCAAAGGTGCTGATATTTTAGTTAACAGCAGTTGGTACGGTGGAAAAAAAGACACTCCCGCTATTATAATTGAAGTACTCACCAACAATCATTGTTTAGATAGTATTCCGTGGATTAAATATTGCATGTTTAATAAAAATGGTGAGTTGTCTAAAATAGTCAAGATTGGTTATCCTGATGATTGGGAGTTGCTAAAGTAATGCAATCGACGACTGATAGCGTGTTAGAATCAATAACCAATATATTGATCCGCGCCCCTATAAATATGAGTGCTAATTATTATATTTTTCCTTTGTTAGGTTACGAAATATCATTGACTATAAATTTTACATTCATGGTCATTTTCACAGTGATTAGTTTCGTAACTTCTTTTTTAATTCGTCGATTGTTCAATCATCAACCTGTTTACAAAACAATACTAAGGTTTTTTAAAAATGAAAGCTAAAGACAGAAAAAAACAACTTTTGATAAGTGCTGTACAAGCGTGTGAAAAATACGGGTATCATAATTTCAATAGAGATCACATTGCTGAATTTAGCGGTGCTAGTGCTACACTAATAACCGTTTATTTCCCGACTGTTACACAATTAAAACGTGCGATCGTTCGTTACTCTATTAAAAACGAAGTGTTACCAGTGATCGCACAAGCGTTAGCCGTTGGTGATAAACAGGCGTTGAAGTGTAACGACGAATTGAAAATTAAAGCACTACAAACAATTAGTTAAAGGATCTTTAAAATGCAGACATTGCCACAAGCTTTACAGCCTTTCGCTAACTATAAACAATTTGTTATTTGGCAAGCAATACCGAATAAAAAGAATCCTAATAAATTTGATAAAATCACTTTAAATCCTAACACTTTATTTAATCACAATGCACATGATCCGGCTATTTGGTTTAGTGCTGAAAATGCGTTATCAATGCTTAATAATTTAGGAGGTGAACCGTTCGGCGTTGGTTTTGTATTTACTGACAACGATCCTTTTTGGTTTTTTGATATAGATGGGTGTGTTGATGATTCAGGTAACTGGACAAACGACGCTAGATCCTACTGTGATTATTTTGCAGGGTGTGCTATAGAAATCAGTCATAGTGCTAGGGGATTACACATTTTTGGAACGGGTGAATTTGATAGCAATCATACTAAAAAGAACATCCCTTTAGGTTTAGAATTTTATCACAAAGACAGGTTTGTTGCTCTAACCGGAAACGGTGCGATTGGTGATGCTTTCCATAACCCTGAAAATAAAATAACAGAATTCGTCAAGTACTATTTTCCACCTAAACAAGTGACTAATAATATTAACTGGACTACAGAACCAGATCCTAACAGTAGACCGCTAAAAACAAATAAAGCGTTAATTAAAAAAATGTGTGACACTACAAGTGCGGGATCTGTTTTTGGTGCTAAAGTAACAGCACGCGATTTGTGGGAATGTAACGATGAAAAATTAGCAGTTGCTTATCCTAGCTATAACGACAGTGACCCTTTCGATCGGTCGAGTGCTGATCAAGCGTTATGTAATCATCTAGCTTTCTGGACAGGTAAAGATTGTGACCGTATAGAATTACTAATGGGCGAAAGTGGGTTGTTGCGCGATAAATGGCAAGATCGAGAACAGTACAGACGTGATACTATATTAAACGCTGTGAATGCTTGCAAGGAGGTTTACGGGTCGCAAATTGCTAAAAAAGAAAACGCAAGCGTTGACTGGAAACCCGATCAAATGATCGCAACCAACGGATCTGAAATATTAGCAAATGGCGGATCGCAAATGGTAGCTTATGAAGATCGACCAACTTTCTTTAACAATCATTATTTTTTAACATCAAATTCAAATGTTTTTTGTCCGGATGGTGTAGTAAGAGGACAAACAGCCTATAACGCGATGTATTCAACCGTTGAGTTCTTAGAGGCGTTTGGGGGTAAACCGATTAAAGAGGCATGGAAAGCATACGTTACAGCCACTGATGTTACTCGCGCAGAAGTATTTGATCGCTCTTATCGTCCTGAATATGATTATTTGACTGTTTTTAATGATGGTGGGCGACGATGGGTTAATGAATATGTTAACCGTGACGGTGAGCGTGTACAGGGTGATGCTACACCGTTCTATAATCACATCAAGCTGATGTTACCTTGTGATAACGATGCTGAAATATTAATAAGTTGGATGGCGGCGTTCATTCAAAATGCCGGTAAAAAGTTTTTTTGGTCACCTTTTATTCAGGGTGTCGAGGGTAACGGGAAAAGTTTAATAACTAGAGTTCTTTCTTACTGTATCGGTACAGAGCATGTTGAGGATATAGATCCAGAAGATTTTTGCAACAGTGGCGGTAAATTTAACGCTTACATCAGAAATCACAGGCTAGGTGTTTTAGAAGAAATTAAAACAGGATCAAGAAACCAAGCGGAAAACACTTTAAAACGTTTCATCGGTAACTCAAGAATACAAGTGCAGAAAAAAGGCGTTGATCAAGAAACAATCCCTACTTGTATTAATTTCATACTAATGAGTAATTACAAAGACGCGATCAAAGTAACAGATCATACTCGACGGTTCGCTATATTGTTCACTGATCAACAAGAAGTAAGCGACTTAGTTAAACAAGGAATGCAAAAAGGAGGATCTTATTTTAAAAATTTGTTCGACTGGTTTCACAATGACAACGGATGGGGTAAAACAGCAAATTTTTTAGCAAACTACCAGATCCGTGATGAGTTCAACCCCGCCACATTAGCAGATAAAGCACCTGTGACGAGTAGTTTTTTAGAGGCTATAACAGAAAGTAAAAGCGCGCCACATCAAGCAGTTATAGAGGCAATGAGTAGCGGTAAAACAGGCACTTTGAAAGGGTGGTTGTCTGTGCAGGCTTTAAGAATGATTTTACAAAGCGATTATGGTTTAAAAGCACCCAGCGGTAAAATGTTAGCTCAATATTTAAAACAAGAGGGTTATATTAAACACCCCGCTCTAACGAACAACGGACGCGCTACAAGAGCGATAATACAAGAGGGCAACAATAGATCAGTTCTATATGTGAGAGCCGATAGTGTGCAAGCACAATTACTTGGAGCTAACAACGTGACAGATCACTATCAAAAAGCGCAAGGCTACATTAATGAACTGCCTTCATCTAAAACAAATCAATTGAATCACAATAACCCGTTGACAACCATACAATAGTTATACTATAATAGTTTTACTAACTAAGGCAAAAGTGGATGCGGATCGTTATGACAAAATTGAACAAATATGAGCTGATTGTTCATTTACAAAAAAAAATTAATTTGAACAGCATGTTATCAAGAGAAAATAAAGGTGTTAATAACGACAAGTTGTTAAAACATGATGGTAAAGCAATTGCTTATGCTGAAATTCAACGATTAGTTATAGGTGGGACTTTTGACAATGATTAAATATGTTTACTTTAACGATAAAACAAAAACACTTGTTACTATTTATGAAGCTAGTTTTTTTAGTATTCAAGACGATCACGCATCGCTAACACGGGAGTTAATCAATCAAATGAAAACGGGGTCAGTCATTGCGGACTGGCGCATTCTACCCATCAGTACAGGATTAGCAACATGATGACTAAGTACAAGCAAAACTATGCACCGTGGAAAAAATGTTTTATAGCCGGTTTTGAAAGTGATGTTTTTTATTTACACCGCACTGTTTTTAAAAACAAACTAAATGTTAAAAAAGCATTTTTTAGTTTTTCAAAAGGTGCACAATTAAAAGAGGCAGTGACTAAAAATGAGTGCTAGCGACAAAGCAAAAAAAGCGGGTTTAGATTCATTAGCAGAAGTTAGCCGTCTAAGCGGTGTGTCTTTAATGACTCTGAACAATTGGAACAAAAATAAACCAAAACTTTTTAAAACCGTTTTAAAAGGATGTGAGGCTAAAAAAAATGAACATTCAAAATAACTGTAAAGCTATTCTGTTAGGTCAAGAATATCACTGTGACCATTGCGGTGTAGTGTGGGACATGAACGACGATGACGAAGATGTTTGTAAAATGCAACGTCAAGCAGAGACAAAGACACATGTTAAAATGAAATACCTTGCTGAATTTTCGCATGAAAGTAATAGTAATTTCAACAGTTGCGTTATTAGTACAAACAATAACCCTGATGATCAACGAACACTGGATGATATTCAAAATAAAATAGAATCTATTTATAATTTGAAAAACGTTAAAATTATACAGCTTTTGAAATTTGGCGAACCGCGATCATGAAATTTCAACAGAGTTTACAAACGGTAGAATTAGTCAACATGACTGGTGTAAGTGAATTATTAGGAGTTACTTTAGATACAGCTTATAAAATTAGAACAAGAAATGATTATTTCCCACTCTGTCAAAAGAAAAGAGGTGCTAGCAAATTTTACAACGCGGATCAAATTAGACGATTTGCTAGAAAGTTAGACGTTAATGTAAAAACACACGACACAATATTAAATTTAAAAAAAGGATCATTGAGTCATTTATCAGAGGGTGGTATTTATGATTTTTTAAAACGACACTGCATTGATCGTAAAAAATTAAAAGGTTCTTATCATTACGATAAAAATCAAATTCAAAACGTATTGAATGATTTAAAAAACGAAAAAACAATGGTTACAAGGCTTTACTCAAAAGGTAAACTAAATAGAGTACAAATAGCACAGCGTCTTTCTATACCAATCCAGAGAGTACGTACTATTCTTAGTGAGAGAGTAATCAAAGTTGTCACTGTGAATAATCAAATAACATACCAGTACAGTGATCACAATAAAATCATCACAAAGAATTTCGATACTGTATTAGATGCTATCAAGCAAGCAAAAAAACACATCCGGACAACACGTTATTTACCAATATCTATATACAAAGGTGATACTAAAACGCACAATGCGAAACAAATTTTCAAGGTCGCGTTTTGAGTGATAACTGTATATTGTGTCAAAGGTGCTTTGAAGTTGAAGCAGATTTAATGGTTAACAATGATTATATTTGTTTTAATTGTAATTCAGAGAGTGATGACCCTGACCCGCTTACAATATTGCAAGAGCGTGTTGACCAGATGGAAATAACAATTAGTAAGTTAGAGAAACAACTAATTATAAACTGGTGGATTAATAACTGACAGTGTCATCCGGAAAAAATGAAAAACCCTATTTAGTTAGGGTTTTTTTATGATTATTGTTTGACAACCATACAATAGTTATACTATAATAGTTTTACTAACTAAGGCAAAGGTGAACAAAAATGAATGATATACAAAAAGTATTCAATCATGCAGTTAATAAAACGTTAGAGCAGGGAGAGCCTTGTGTTGACAGAGATGGTAACTGCTTATTGCGTAATGAGCGAGGGTTGTCATGCACTATAGGTCATTGTATAAATGATGATGCGATGAAAAAGTACGGAATAGATGTAGCTAGTACTGGTCTGAGCGCGTCAGAGCTTTGTGCAATTGATGAAACTTTAGATGTTGACTTGTCTTTTCTCGCGCTAGACAAATTAAATGGGCTGAGAGATGACCACCTCGTTCTACACTCCTTGCAAGTTGCACACGACGATGCGCAAGAGACAGAAAACTATGAATGGGTATACGACTTTTTAACTAGGGTACAAAAAGTTGCAGAAGAACGCAGTCTATCGATGGATGGCATTAAATATGAATTGGTTGAACCAACAGGAGAAAATGAATAATGAATAGAGAACAAGCAAAAATTATAGGTGAGTTATCCGATGATGCACTCAACGTTGTGAATAAGCTACACTTTATAAAAAACAGAAAATTTATCCAAGCTTTTGGTAGAGGGGAACAGGTACTTTATTACAGCAGGGAGCAGGATGCGTTTGATTTTGATGGTCACCCTGATTTTTACTTAATTAAAAAATCTACTCAGCTAATTAATGGTATTGAGTGCCCTATACACGAAACGGAAGCCCCTAAGCTTAGTGCAGTCTGCTTCATTGAGTGTGTGAACCACCCAGCCTATGCCCTGTATTATTTTTGGCATGGAACTAATGAAGACTTACGTATGTTGGAGTTGGGTTTAGTCCACTTAAGCGAAGAAAATGCAATTAAGTGTTGTAAAGCAAGATATGGGATTAAAAACGATGAATAGAGAGCAAACAAAAATAATCGACAGTTGGCAAGAATTATCCGAGGCAAAATCCGATAGGGGTTTTTATCTATCCATATCGGAGGACGATGGATGGATAAAATCCAAAGTCGATGCTGGCTATCTACGATATTTACCGACCCACATTTTTACAGTAACAAACGTGTATGCAACAAACTTGTTACAGAGTCACGGGTTCGATGTGCAAATAAATGCTGTAAAGCTAGATATAGGGGTAATAAATAATGAGTAATTCGTCAAAACTCAATGAACTGGTTCGCAAGCATTTACAAGGCAGACAAGAACCCATCACTCGCGATGTTATAATAGAGTTCAACGCTTTAATACTTGATATGCGTAAGAGCGAATCGACCATTCACAGCGCAGTCGATAAATTTTTTGGTGAATCTGGGAGGCTTACACGATGAATAAAGATGAATTGTTTTGGTTTGTGTTACTTGTTTGCATGGGTGCTATAAACGCAGTGAGCATTATTGACGCTATAAAATTAAAGAGCAATTCCGAATCTGCTGTTTGCCAAAAGCATTTTGATTCTGATTATTTCAATGTAACAACTGAGCGACAAAAAATAATCTCACACAAAGGTATTAAGCGCGCAAGAATAACGATTGAATGCGAGGTTAAAAAATGAGCTGGACTAATACAATAATTTTCTGTTTAAGCTATATAACGATTGGTCTTTTTGTCACTGTTGGAGCAATAGCGGTTTTCGGAGACAAGCCTGCTGGTTTTTTGTTCGGGTTAAGTATAATGATAATATTCTCATTATCAACAATTAAAATAATAAAGGAGCTGTGGTGACTAACCTTGAGTTGAATAACGAAAAGGAAAAGAAAACATGAGTAATATAAATGTTTTAATCTCTGCGGCGGTATTATGGTTTATTCAAGTTCACGCTTTTATACTCGTTGAATTTGAATTAACAGTGGCGGCGCTGGTGGGTTTGTTTTGGGTTATAGAGATGGGCATTTTGGTAATGTATTGAGGGATGTTTCAGCGCTTAAATCCAAAGATGCGAAACACAGAATGAATACGAGCGTTGAAAGATTGTTTTCGCTTATAGATGATTTAGAAGAAGTGAAAAACGACATTTTAGATGAGCATTAGAAAAAAGGAAAAGAGATTATGAGTGAGTGGATAAGCGTTAAAGATGGTATACCTTTGTCAGGACAAAAAGTAATTATTTTCGCCAACGACTGTGTTCAAGAGGGGGTGTACTTGTTAGTAGAGGGTGAAAACGAAATCCTCTACTGGGAATATCAAGTGTCAGACATTCGTGCTCGTATGGCAATTAAAGACAAGTGGCAACCGCTACCAGAACCACCAGAGGAAAAGAAAGTATGAGCATTGAATGTAGAGAATGTGAACAAGATGCAAGGCGGGGTCATGCTGAATGTTGTACTATCGGAATGGTACAAAAACAACAAAAAAATAAATTTAAAACAGTCAAGGACTTAAAGATTGAAGAACTAGAGCGTCAACTAACTATCGCAAACGCTCGTATATCAGATATGCTAAAAGAGCACTCAGAATTTATTGATAAGTGTACAAATGAGTTAAAAGCTTTTAGTAATGAGGCTGAATGATGAAAAAAATAATACTGCACTTATGTGCTGATATCGGTACAGATACTAGGTATTATGATTTAGATGATTGTTACGACGTTATAAAAGTAGGTGTGAGGGTAGGTGTCCAGAACTACAGTCCACCATCGAATGTTTACGGAGTAATAGCAAACCCTGTATGCACTGATTTTTCAGCGGCTAATCACAATAAAGAAAGTGACACAGTAAGAGGGATGTTTTTAGTAAACCACTGCTTTAGAATAATAGCTGATTGTAACCCTAAGTTTTGGGTATTAGAGAATCCCGCAACAGGCACTTTACGGGATAATATAGGATCGCCCGAACAAACATATCAACCGTGGCAATTCGGCGACCCTTGGACAAAGAAAACAGCATTATGGGGTTGCTTTAACATGCCCGATCCGACTTTTAAAAGCTGGGAAAGTGTACCTAAAAACAAACATCTTTATACTAAACCCAAAAGGAAAAAACCATCACTAGCAGATCAACACGTTTCAGCAATAAAGCATCTTAAACAATACAAGTGGTGCGCGAATAAAATAAAATGTGACGCTGATATAAGGTCGTTGTGTTCAGATGGATTTGCTAAAGTGTTCAAATCAGTTAACTTGTGAATATTTTGTTATACTTCGTTAAAACCATCCATTCCCCGCTAGCCAACTTCGCAACTTCTGTTTTTTTAGCTATCAAGTTGTTGAAATGAAAGATTGAAACACCAAGAGCCTCAGCGCATTTAGCGCGAGACTCATAATTTTTATTGCAATAATCTAGTAGCTTCATCTTAAAAATCTACGAGTGTAAGGTGATGCGTCTTTATTGAAGTAGTTATTGTTTTCTTCACCCTGAGTGTGTTTTCCAGCAAGTTTTTCAGCGACACTAATAATTTCATTAAAATTAAACTCAGGGTAATCGTCGAAATCTATATCACCATCGCTGTCATCTGTTAAAATCCAACAGCCTAGCGAGCATCTATACTCACCATCAACAGTTTGAACGTGAAACTTTTCAGTTTTATCACCCACACTCACCGAGACTTCTATAATTGATTCACCGTCGCCAAATTCAACGCTGTTAATTATTTGAGCGTTTTTTTCTTCGTTTGATATTGTCATTTTAATTTCCTTTTTGATTTAAAGTTTTAGTTGCGCGACGCTTGGCGTCACAATTTAATTAGTATTGAATTTCTACACGTGGCTTTTTACGCTTATAACTTCTCATTACAGCGTTAGCTTTCACATCAAAAAATATTTTGTTGTTTGTTTCGCCGAAGCTAGCAGTACTCAATCCTCTCTCTTCTCTTAAAGAGTTAAGAATGTCATTGTTTATATAAACTCTTTCCATTCCATTCTTTTCCCATTCATTCCCGCCAAGCTCTATCATTTTGTTTTTTAAGTTTGTCATTTTAATTTCCTTTTTGATTTAAAGTCTCGGGCTATTCCCTCGACTCACAACTATTATAACTGAACTGTTATATAATGCAACAGTTATTTTCAAAAAATCATACGTTAATGTACATGTAATAGCTGTTAGAGCGTTTGGTCTACTTAGAGATCACGGCGTCTTTTACGTGCCCGCCATAGCTCAAACCAGCAACGACGCGGGCTGTAGAGCGTTTGGTCTACTTGTCTACTTGAAACCAACTTCTTAATATATACTATAGTTATTCTTAATATATACTACTGTATTATTATATAATCTATATACTATATATATTTATAAGTAGACAAGTAGACTAATAGAGTATTTAATATATTAAAATCAATGACTTAATGCTAATTAATTTGGTCTACTTACCAATTACAAGTAGACAACTAACTAGACAAACCCAGTGGAAACCCTTACAGCTTATAGCCTACAGCCTTTTAGCTAAGTAGACCAAATTAATTATATCTATTGTATTAGCGTTTCCGCTATAATTAAAATATGAGAGAGCTATCAGACCAAGAATTAAGATACTGTGAACACTACGCTATTCATCGTAAGAGTGGCGCGGCGTATCGTCATGCGTACGCTTGTAACGGCTGGTCTACTGAAATGATATCCAGCGAGTCGTGGAAAATTAGACAACGCCCGCAAATCGCCCTTAAACTTTACGAATTAGCGGAGGCAGGTAACGATGCGTTTAAAGTATCGGTTGCAGAAAAAAAACAATGGCTTAAAACAATCATTGAACTTAACACTCAAGTAGTGACTGACGCCAAAACAAATCTACAGATTACTTTCGGTGATGCTAAAGCGGCAATTAGTGCAGTCGCAGAATTGAACAAAATGGATGGCGATTTAGCGGCGCAGAAAAAAGAAATCACTGGAATCATAGGGATCAACATTGACAGTGATGACGACGAACTTTAAAAAAACAAATCAACAAATAAAAGCGACTAAAGTTTTATCTAGCTACAAACACTCTTTATTGTTTGGAGGCAGTCGATCAGGTAAAACATTTCTTGCTGTAAGATCGATTATCGTTCGAGCCTGCAAAGTTAAATCAAGACATCTCATAGCTCGTTTTAGATTCAACGCTGTTAAAACATCGATAGGCATGGACACACTACCAAAAGTGATGAGTCTGTGTTTCCCTTATTTGCCCTACAAATTGAATAAAACAGACTGGTACGTAGAACTACCGAACGGTTCGCAGATTTGGCTCGCGGGTACTGACGACAAAGAGCGAACAGAAAAAGTACTAGGTACTGAATTCAGCACTATCTATTTCAATGAATCTAGTCAATTCAGCGACTATGAAACGATCACTATTTTATTAACTCGACTAGCTGAAAATACAGAGCTGACGAATCGCGCGTGGTATGATTGTAACCCACCGTCTAAAAATCACTGGTCTTATTTGATATTTATCAAAGGGGTGATGCCCAAGACGAAAGAACCGGTTGGGAAATTCAAACAGAACTACGGTCACTGTATAATGAACCCGTCGCACAACATTGATAACCTACCACCTGATTATATTGAAATGCTCGAAAACTTACCCAAGCGACAAAGACAACGATTCTTAGAGGGAAAATTTTTACTTGACATTGAGGGCGCGCTATGGAATCAAGAAATGATTGATAACGCTTTAGCGCGTGATGAACCGTGGCAATTAAAAAGAACGTTGGTTGGTGTTGACCCTGCTACTACTGACAATGACGATTCCGACATGTGGGGCATTGGCTGTGCACAAGAGTATAATAATAATGTTTATTCAGTTGAAGAAGATAGGTCGCTGAAAGCAAGCCCAGCAGTAGCTATCCAAGTAGCTATTAATTTATATAATGACCGTAATGCCGATGCTATCGTTGTTGAAACGAATCAAGGCGGTAAAATGATTACTGAATTATTACGTAACGCCGGATACACAGGGCGTATTATTGAAGTTCATGCGAGCAAATCAAAGTTTGCGAGAGCAGAGCCTGTAAGTGCACTTTATGAGCAAGGGCAAATTAAACATCGAGCAGGTCTTGATGATTTAGAAAACGAGTTGATGGAATACGTGCCTGCTACAAGTAAAAAGTCACCGAACCGGTTAGACTGGCTCGTTTGGTGTTTAACAGAACTAACCGGCTGCGGATTGTCAGCGGGTGGATTTTAGCCTATAATCCGACAAATTAAACCAGAGGTTGCAACATGTCAGTTCACGAAATAACAACAAAGAGCAGTAACGAGCAGTCGTTTTTCGTTAACACGATAACTTCATTGTTGCGACGATTTGGTGGCGGGTCGTTTGGGATAAGCCCTGATGGAAAGAGAGATTATAATAAAATTTATGGTTACGGCGAGTCGCTAACATACAATGATTTTTACGGAATGTATGATCGTGGAGGCATAGCAAACGTAATAGTTGAAAAAATGGCTAAAGCTTGCTGGGGTGAATTGCCGAAAATCAAAGCTAACGATGACGAAATATTAACCGATGAAATATTAGCACTAAATAACGTCGGTTTTTTCAGTGCTTTGCAAAGAGCCGATATACTAAACAGGATCGGTAATTTTAGCGTGTTAGTCATTGGGTTGGGCGACGGTTTAGACTTAGACAAACCACTGGGTAAAGTAAGTAGTAATGAGATCAACGATCAGCTTTATTTCAACCCGTACAACTATGATGGCATCACCATTAAATCAAATGAAATAGATCCTGAGAGTCCGCGATATGGTTTACCTAAAATTTACCAGTTGTCTTTGACCACCACGGCGGGATCTAAAGACGTCACAAGTAACAGCGTGTTAGTCCACTATTCAAGAGTAATTCATTTAGCTGAGGGCGCGTTAGATTCTAAAATAGAGGGGCGATCCGCTTTACGTGCACCGTGGAATGCTTTAATTGATGTGGAAAAAGTTAGAGGAGGTGCGGGGGAGGCTTATTTTAAAAATGCTAGAACACAACGAGTTTTAGAGGCTGGTAAAGACGCTCGCTTAGAAAAAGACTCAGACGCAATGAAGACTTTAAAAGAGAACCTTGATGAATTTGATCAAGGGTGGAGTAATACGCTACGGCTTCAAAACATGACGAGCAAGCACATGCCTGTCAGCATGATTAGCCCGCGTGATACATTTGACATAGCTGTAGAAACAATAAGCGGTCAAACTGGCATCCCCATTAGAATTTTAACGGGTGTAGGAGGTGGTCAAACAACGGGAAGTGAAGATCGGGCTACTTGGAACAGCCTTGTTATTGATCGGCGCAATGATTTTTGCAATAACGCATTACTGCAAGGTTTGACGATTTTAAGTAATGCCGGATTTTTTGATTTGCCTGATAACGCAAGCGTTGAATACCCGCCTCAAAGATCAACTAATGAAAAAGATCAGGCTGTTGTTAACAAAACGAAAGCAGAGACGCTTAAAATTGTAATTGAGGCGTTAAATAGGCCAGTAGGCGATGAGGCGGACATCGATACAGTTTTAGAGACTGTGGGTTTAGAAGACATTGAAATTAACACAGATTCAATCAAGACTCACGAACCAGAACCTAAGAATAAACCAACCGATTTATCAGATCCTGATTTAGATGATTAGTGACAACCCGACTAAGACGCGAGGTATAGAAAAGCGATGGCGTGCTGACATTAACCGCCGCTATCGTTTATTCTATAAGCGCGTCATTAAAGCGTTGCGCGACTTAGATCAAACAGGATTGATAGTAAATGCTTTTGATTTAGATCCTGTGCAATTAAGGGTTTACATTGCTTATTTTCAGCAACAAATTGACGAGTTGTTAGGCGGTGATTGGCAAGATGCTTATCAGTTGAGTGCGTACGAGTTAGCAATCACAAGAGCAATGGCAGAACTAAGGCGGTCAGGTGCTCGGTTGGATATTACAGCAAGTGATCGAGAGCTTGCATCTAGGATAAGTAGTTTTACTGCAACCAGTTCGCTAGGCATTAGCGCGGTCGATATTGCAAGCGCACCCATTCACCAAGAGACCTTAGAGTTTTTATTTAGCAGATCGTTTAATTCGCTTGCTGGTTTTAATAACACGATGTCTAATCAAGTCAGGAATTTATTATTTCAAGGTGTCGAACAGGGTTCAGGAATAAGACAAATAGAGCGACAAATAAAAGATCGTGTGAATGTCGCGCGGTCAAGAGCTAGATTAATTGCTCAAACAGAAACTATCCAAGCATATCAGCGAGGTACTATCAACCAAGCACTTTTAGCTAGTCAGCAGTTAGGTGAAGAAGTCAAACTAAGATGGCTTACTCGCAGAGATATTAAAGTGCGAGCGTTACATGTTGACTTTCACGGCGAGATAATGACAGACAAGCAGGCTAGGCGAAACATATCAATCAGCCCTTACAATTGTAGATGTGGTTTATCGGTAATTATTAAAGAATCAGACACGCCGGAAAAAACAGAAAAATTTAAAACAGAACAAAAAGAGCTTAGATCATTGACACCTTAGCACCTTTAAACTAGGATCAAAATATGAGAGTAACAATTAACAGCCAAACAGATGGTAATTACACCCGTTCTAATGTGAATGGGCGTTCGCACATCGTCACTAAAATGATGCCTATCAGGGGTGACATTGCGATGAACGGTGTTTTATATCCGTTACAAGCTGTCAAGGATTCTTTCGACCAGTTAGACAATTTACCCGCACCGAACGGACATCCTAAAGTTAACGGTGTCCATGTTAGTGCATTTACTCCCGTCGCGATGAATGCCTTTAACGTTGGTGGATTTATCCGCAATCCTACAATGGATGGTAAAAAAGTATTTGTTGATTTCATGCTTGATGAAACAGTAGCTAACATGAGCGACGATGGGCGAGAAATGATTAAGCGAATAGAGGCGGGCAAATCTATAGGCGTTTCCACCGGTTTAAATATTAAAGACGTCACGGCGGCTAACGGTGTTGATGATTTTGGTGAAAGTTACACGCGAACCGGCGATGGTTTTAATTTTGACCACGTAGCTATTTTATTAAACGAACAAGCGGCAGGACATCATGCTGGTACTGAATTAGTGCTTAACACAGAAGATCCTAAAGACCCGATCCACGTTGTTGATTTGTCTATTAATGATTTATCAAGTGATGATTTATATAGTGAATTGAGTAATTTAATAGAGTCTTACAGGACGGGTGACGGTCATTCTTGGGTGAATAGTGTTTACCCAGAGGACTATTATTTTATATTTACTGTAGATGGTACGCTTTACAAACAAGATTATACTACTGACTCAAACGACAAAGTTGCTTTGTCCGGCGAACGGTCAGAAGTGATTAGAAAAACAGAGTACATTAAACCAACCACCAACCACCAAAGAGAGGATCACGACATGAACAAAGACTTAATTGTTTTGTCGATCATCGCTAATGCTAATAACGCTTTCACAAGTGCGGATAAGGATCGGCTTAGTGCTATGTCTGAACCTCAACTTGTGGATGCGTTAAGTGTTAACGTCGATCAAAATAAAGCTAAAGAGGTCTTGACCGCCAACGGTTTTGATTTTAAAGCTTATGATAATTTCACTACTAACAAGGAAAAATTCGACGCTTTTTTAGCTAACGAAAAAACCAAGTTAGATGAAATTAAAACGGTGATTACTGCTAATTCTGACTACACTTCTGAAATGCTTGCGGGCAAGGACGAGATAGAATTAAACGCGATCAATTCATTAATCACAAGTAAGAAACAGACTAAGCGAATTCTTGAGAACGGATCGCCTGATCATGTTAATTCTGATTCGTCAGTTTCTTACAGCATGGAGGACTAACGCCATGAGTCAAGTAATCATAGCTCTTTCTAACCAAACAGGTCAGCCTGTTATTAGTGAGAGAAAAAGCGCGGCTGGATCGGCTATAAAAGCCGGTTATTTGTTACAGCAAAATGCCGCTAATGAAGTTTTAGAACACGCTGTGGCGGGCGGGTCAGGTCAAAAGCTTTTTGCTTTACCTAATTTACCTGTAGGTGGAACTACTTCTGATACTTACGCAGTTGGTGACAGTGTCCGTTTAGGTGCTTTTCACAGTGGTCAAGAGGTTTTTGTAAAATTAGCCCCTAGTGCCGCCGCGATTGTCATAGGTGACGAAATTGAAAGTGCCGGTAACGGTACAATGAGAGTTCAAGCGGCAGGTGAAGTTCTAGCCTATGCTGTTGAATCCGTAGATAACTCAGGTGACGCGGTAAACGAAGCGTTCATTAAAGTGAGGATTGCTTAACATGAATTTACATACATCAATGCACGCAAACCGCGCACAACACGCGGTAAACATAGCGATGGCGGCTTCATTGTGGGCGGACTATGAATCAGTTCATGCTAACGCTTTCAAAGAGCAGAATTTGCAAAAAATGGTAGTTGTTAACTCTGATGGTAAAATTATCGAGCGAAACGATGACAAAGCGGCTCTTGTTAGTCACGCTAACGGTACTGTCAGACACGAAGATTTTCTTGTCATTCGTGATATGATTGTAGAAGTACGCAGACGTTCGTTGACAGGTGTTAACGATCTGAAAGCGGCGGGTTTGACTTTTAGCGCAAATATTTCTGAGCAGTTGATCGGGTTTGAAGTGATTAACGAATTCACAGCGGCTAAGCAAGAAATGAATCCTACGGATTTTGATAATAACGACTCTGTTTTTACAGAAGATTATGTGCCTAATCCGATCACTCATAGCTCGTTCACAATTCCGTGGAGACAAGAGGGTTTCAATTACAAACGCTCGCTGGGTCTAGCTGAGTCTTTAAGAATGACAGCCGAAAGATTGGATGAAACAATATTCAACGGTAACGATGACATAGCAGTCACTTACAACGGCGTGCAGGCTAAAATATACGGCTATACTACCGATCCTAATCGTGGTACTGGTACAATTTCAGACTGGTCGTTACCTGCTAATAACGATGCTATAGTGACGGACGTAATAGCACAGTTAGGAGCAATGCATGCCGATCAGGGCGGAGTACCTAACGATAGTGTGATTCTTTATGTTTCAAATGATTTTTGGGTTAATTTCCAAAATGACTATAAGACTACCGAGGCTAGCCGCACAGTGTTAGAGCGTTTAAAAGCAATAGCTCAAATCAAGGATGTTAAACCCGCTGAGAAATTAGCGAGTAAAAACGCTGTACTTGTAGAAATGTCTAGCAGAAGTGTTGAATTAGGTATTGCCAGCGATATTATTGCACTACCACACACTAAAACCAACGCTATGCAAGCGCAAGGAATTACTGTTTATGCCGCTATGGTTCACAAGATTAAAAGTGACGTAAACGGCAAGACAGGTGTCAGGCATTTAACTATTTAGTAAAATACTTAGTTGTTTGTTAGTGAGTAAAGGGCTACAATGTTAACACGTTAGTAGCCCTTTTTTTTTTAATTAACAAAGAGAGATCAGGAAATGTCAAAATTTAAAGAATATGTTGTGATTAAAGGCGGTGTTTGTGTTGACGCCAAAACTACAAAAGAAACACCTGTAGGGTCAATTATTAAATTAAGTGACGGTAAAGCACAATCACTTGTTGGTAAAGTTGAGCTTTTAAAGGACGTTAAAGCTAAAAGAGACAGTAAGGATAGTGAAAAAGTTGCTCTTGCTAACGACAAATTAGCAAGCGAAGTTGCAGAGTTAACAAGTGCTAACGACAAATTAACAAGCGAAGTTGCAGAGTTAACAAGTGCTAACGACAAATTAGCAAGCGAAGTTGCAGAGTTAACAAGTGCTAACGACAAATTAACAAGCGAAGTTGCAGAGTTAACAAGTGCTAACGACAAATTAGCAAGCGAAGTTGCAGAGCTAACAGCTCAATTAGCAGAGCTAGCAGAGTCGATGAGCGCAAAGGCTAAGTAATGCCACGCAATACCGAGTGTGAAGTTAAAGCAATAAGACCAACCGATTTGGCGATCAAACCGATGATCGACGCTGCAAGTCTTATTGTGGATGGACTTAACGACAAATTCGGCAAGTCGTTTAGTGATACAACGTTGACAGCGATAGAGCTTTGGTTAGCGGCTCATTTCGTTGGTACAATTGATCCGCTGATTGTTAGAGAAAAATTTGAAAATTCAGACATTACAAAACAAGTAGGTAATACTAATTTGTCAGGTATCATGTCTGACAAATACGGTCAAACAGCTAACGCATTAGCCAGTGGTTGTTTGGTTGAATTAGATAAATCAGTTGCCTGTGTTGATTTGTTATGAGTTCTTTAAAACTAACACAAATAGCTACCTATTGGACTGTAGCATCAAGAACTAGTACTGGTGGCAAGACATACAATAAAGGGATTAAAATAAGTGCTAGGATAGCAGACTCAAGCGAAGTAATGTTTACTAAAGAGGGTAAACAGTTCAAAGCTAAACGAGTATTTTATTCGACTGTTAAATTTTTAGAGGAATCGTACATTGACGAGGGTGATCATAGTGCATTAGGTTCAACATTATCATCTGATGCTCAACAAGTAATGATCGTTAAAACAAACAGTTCGATGAGTGATTTACAAAAGGCTGTGACGTGAGACGCAAAGGCGCAAGGGTGAAAGGACTAGGTAACGTTCTTAAAAACTTGCAAAAACATATTGAAAAAACAGACGAAAATAGTAGAAAAGCGTTTCAAGCAATAGGGATATTTGTTAAGAGTGAATCTCAAGAAATAACACCGCACAGTGAGGGTGTTTTAATAAACAGCTCTTACTATTCGACTTCTTGGATCGGAGCAGGATGGGTAGTTAGAGTAGGGTATACTGCAAAGTACGCGCCTTTTGTTCACGAAATGCCGGACTCGACAAATTGGTCTAAGTCAGGGACAGGCAATAAGTTCTTGTTTAAAGCAGTTCATAACAACGAAAGTAAGATTACTGAAATTTTAAAAAATAGGTTGAAAGTTTGAACGCTGTAAGCATAGACATCTCGCAGTTTTTACACGATAATGGTTTCGGTGTGATCAACGATGATCTATTTGCTATGGAGTGGCGTGAGGGTAAGGATGCCCAAACCTTAATAATTGACACATCAGGAAGAGACAGTGATCAACCTGTTACTTATGAAAACCCGTACTTTCAAATATTAGTACGAGGCGCGAAAAACGATGATGTTAACGCTAGCTATACAGTGTTGAAAGCTATACACGATTTTATAATTGAACAAGATCAGAACACGATAGTTATTAACGGAGATGACTATTTAGGGATCACACCTATTGGTACACTCACACCACTAGGGCGAGACGATAATGACCGGTTTGTTTGGTCTATGAACTATTTTACTTTTAGAAACGGTACTTAATAAAGAGGATTATATCATGGGTAACGGCGTAAACATGAAGGACTTCAAGCTCAGTTTATCAACTGATGCGGGTGTCACTTTCAACCCTATTGCTGGGTTTAAAGCGCGGGAATTAACCCGTGAGAATCCAGTAGAGGACAACACCAACCAAGCGACCACTGGCAATGAGACAGAAAGTTGCTACACTGGTTACTCAACAGTGAACATCAGCGGGTCAGGAACTTGTGACACCCGTACAGCGGCATTACATGCACTAAACGATTTGATTGCAACAGCCAACAGTGCAGATCCTGTAGTGTTGATCCGATTAGAAAACACTGCAATGGGTAGTTACGAGGGCAACTTTAACATCACTAGCTTTGGTATTGATGGTGAAGAGAACGGACTGGCTAAATTCTCGATTGCGTTACAAAACGAGTCAACTGTCACGTTCACAGCAGGTGTGTGATTAGATGGCGTCTAACAAACTATTAGGCGTCGTTGATGTTGAATGTGGAGAAGATATTTATGTTTTCAAAGCAGATTTTAATTTTTTAGCAAAATTGAATGAATCAACTGATGACCCGATGAAAATATATGTTGATTTGTCTAACGGATCTAACAACCCTGAGATTATAAGAAACATAATGATCGCAAGTGTGAAGACTAAAAACGAAACACCTGTTAAAAAAGCAAAGGACGAGATTGAAAATCTAATCACTCGCTATGGCTTACAAGAGTGTTGGCTTTTATGTCGTCATTTACTTGCTTATTCTATGATAGGTGACGAAAAAAAGTTAGAGCTGTCGAGCATAGAACCGAACCTGATAAGCAAGATGATCACAGAGCCTTTCCTATTGGAAAGTTCGAGGAATCGGCAATTGTTATGGGCGTATCATCTATTGATTTCTGGCATTTGTGCATGTATCAATTTCAGTCTTTATATAATGCTTACTGTTTGAAAAACGGAATGCGGGAAGATGGTACAAGTAAAGATTATCATTCGCGAGAAGAGCTGACAGAAATTATGAAAATGGGATCGTAATGAAATGGCTTTAAAATTAGGATCATTATTTTACGACATCGGCGCGGACACCAGCAATTTAAAAAGGGCTGAGGATGAAGTAACAAAAACTACAAATAAAATGGGTCATTCTTTCAATAAACTGAAAGGTTTGATCGTCGGTGCGTTATCTTTTCAGGCTATAAAATCAACTGTGATGCTAGCTGATAAAATGAACATGCTAGATCAAAAAATCAAAAACGTTTCAAACTCAGCTAAACAATTCCAAACGATCCGACAAGGCGTTAGAGATATCGCCAAAGAAACCGGCGGATCAATCGAATCAATATCCACATTGTCCCAACAATTACTTATTGCTGGCGAATCAGTAGGAGCAACTGACGAACAAATAGTTCAAATGACAAGTAACCTGAACAAACTAGGTTCTATAGGTGGTTCATCTGGTGAACAAATGGGTAATTCTATGCTTCAATTCGGTCAAGCTATGGCGGGCGGAATTGTAAGAGCAGAGGAATTCAATAGTATTGTGGAAAATACCCCCGTGATAGCTAAATCAATTGCTACAGGCATGGGTTTGAGTGTGGGTGAGCTACGCAAAGCAGTAATAGAGGGGCGTGTACTAAGTCAAGACGTATTTAACTCACTGGGTAAGCAAACGGACGGTATTAACAGCAAGTTCGCGGCAATGCCTTTGACTGTTGACAGAGCAAGCGGAATGATAGCTAATTCTTTTGCTGTTGCTGTCCAAGAAATAGATCAGGGGTTGGGTGTTACTGAAACAATCGCCGAAACAATGAAATATATCAGCGAGATTATAGCAAGCGATTTAGTGCCTTTTGTAGATGAGGTTTATTTGAATTTTAAAGAAATATCAATACTATTAGATAGTGTGACAGGTTCACTGGAAGACAGCAACATCGAAACTTCACGATGGGGTGAGAATATAGAGGCTGTGAAAAAAACAATTGGTTTCATATGGACTTCAATCAAACAACTACCAGTAAATCTTAGCGGTCTTTTTACAGTATTGATCGGTGAAATAGATCAACTTTTCATGAAGTCAAAAGCATCAGTAAAACAGTTCACTTTGTTTTTCTGGAATGGTATGAATTCTGCAATAGCATCTGTAAAGTCTTCTTTTTTTAAATTTATCGGAGGGATGCAGAGTAAATTAGCATCTGTCTTTGAATTTTTTGGGGGGGACGACATAGCAGACTCATTACAGCAAACAGCTAATTCAACATTTGAGATTGCAGACAAAATTACTAAGAATGAAGAAGAACAGGCACTGATCAGATCTGACATAATAGATGCTGAAATAGCAAAAATAAATGAAAAATTAGAGGTTCAATTAGTCGCGTCACAAATGGCTATTGAGATAGGTTTGAATGAAACAGAAGAGATAAAAAAACAAACAGCTAAACGGATTGAAAACATCCGCAAAGAGATGAAAGCAAAGCGCGATGCTAGCAAAGTGGAAGTTAAAACGGTAGAAGAGAAAAAAGATATAATTCAGAAGAATTACAAAGAGGAACAGCAGGCATTATCCGCTCATTCTCAAGCGTCTAGTATTTTACGATCAGCGGGGTTAATTGATGCAAAATCAGATGCTGTTATACAAGCAGGTATTAGTGCGGCAATGGCGATCAGTAAATCGAGTGAGGTAGGTTACCCTCAAGCCTTACCGTTTGTCGCTCAAGCTTTCGCTAACTTTGCAAATGTCAAGCGGGTGTTGTCAGGATCAGGGCGCGCCAATGGTGGTACTGCTACGGGCGGGCTACCCATACCGGTGAATGAGCATGGATCACCTGAAATGTTTATAAATAACGCAGGGCGTCAATTTCTACTACCTGACCAATCAGGTAAAATAATACCTCTTAATGCTGGTGGTAACACATCAGCAAGTAACGGTTTAAACTTAGTGATCAATAACAATTCAAACGCAGTGGTAAGCGAACCAGTGGTGACACAAGGCGAAATGATGATCGAGATAAACAACGCTGTTGAAAGAGCTGTTGAACAAGTTAACACAAGTTTAGCTACCCAGCGCGGATCAACTTCTGATGCATTGAATCAAGGTTTTACACAAACAAGGAATATTTGAGATGGCTATTTCTTACCCTGTAAATATGCCTTTACCTTTAGTGTCAGGTTACAACAACACAGATGCTAAAAAGATTGATGTTGTGACCGTAGTGAAAGGTGCACCACGTTTTGAATTAGTGAGTGACGCGGGTAACGCTGTATTTAATTGCACTTGGTTGTTCACACCTCTACAAATGAAAGTTTTTGATGGGTGGTTTAAGCATGATTTGAATTTAGGTGAAATGTCGTTTGACATGTCTTTGAAAGTTGGATCTGGTTTAATGAGTCATGAATTTACTTTTATCAAAAATTACAAGTCAGTTACTAGGGGTAGAAAGTGGAAAGTAACAGCCAGCCTGATCACTAACGCGAAAAGGTACGATGATTTATCGACATATGAGGGTGCGCGAGATGAGTTAATATTGAACGGTGGCGGCGGTGCTGGTGGCGGTGTTTTTGTACCACCTGATAACGGAATTTCTAGTTTCACAGAGTCAGTGAACGCATTATCACCCGTGAACTGGTTTAGATTTACCGAAGTTCAAGCAGATCCGAAAAGAATAATAGATCACGGCTCAAGAGCTACTGATTTAATACAAAATAACGATTTGTCATTAATACAAACAAACAGTTCATCTAATTACACCGGATCGGGACAAAAAGCAATTGAGCTTGATGATGACTTAGAGTTCATTTTAGAATCAGCACCGAATAATAATTACAGTTTACCTAACGTATCAACAATTGAGTTCGCATGGAAACCATCCAGCGGTGTTTTCACTAGCCAGATATTAGGTGTTACTGACGATGTTAATGAATTTGCTATACTGTGGCATTTATACAGAGAGCAAGGTTTATTTGAACCCCCAACACTTGCGATCTTCGGAAATAATAATCCTATAGGAACTAGGGTACAACTCTGCGATGATTTAACACCTTTTGTCGATCAGTGGAATTACGTATCAATATCGATCGACAAAACAGGTTCTAATACTGTTAACTGTAAAATCAACGACGTTTTACAATCAGATGCATCACTAGGTGTACTGGTGTTTGGTCAACCCAGTAATTCACAATTTTTTATGATGGGTGGTAACGGCAATAGAACATCAGGTTATGATGAGTTTCAATTGTACGACAAATTACTGACTGACAGCGAAAGGACGAGAAATTACAGGTATTGGTTAGGAGGGTCTGAGTTTTTAGGGTTCGGGACAGATATAGAGGCTACCCAAAACCCACTAGACAATGACGGTTTAGAATTAGGTGTTGACTCTACGCCTAATTCTTTCACGTTGTCACCTGACAGATACCACGCTTTCAAACTACCTGACCTTGCTGGTTTCCAAGCAACAGGATCTTTTGAATTACTAACTAACACCAGCGGTCAAACAGTAGACATGTTTATAAGACGCGACGATACACCAAGCGATCCGTTTTTGTTAGCTGGTAGTAATTTAGGGATGGATTCGCAAGGAAGTAATAATATTTTCAACCCAGTAATAACAACATCACCTGACCCTGTGAACTACTGGCTCGTTGTTAAAAACAGCGGTATTGCTGATAACACTATTTCAGTGTCATTATCAGTTGATGATGGTCAATGACGATGGCTGTTGCGTATCCTGTAAATATACCATTGTGTTTGAATGACGGTTACAGTAATGTTGACGGTGACCATGTTGTTAAAAACCCTTTATTGACCAGTGTTATTACATTAAGTAAACTTACAGAATATAAAGAATCTTTACATAATTGCACTTGGTTGTTCACCCCTTTAGAAATGCAAGTATTTGAAGGGTGGTTCAGACATGATTTAGTTTTTGGGGCAAAGTCGTTTGACATGTCTTTGAAAGTTGGATCTGGTTTGAAAAAACACGAATGTTATTTTAAAGGTGTTTATGAGTCTACACTTAAAAATAAAATGTGGAAAGTGACCGCTGTTTTAATGTCTACGGGTAAATATTACGATAGTCTTGCTGAATATAATAGTAGTAAAAACTCGTTAGTTTTGAATAGTAAAGCAGTAATAGGTGAATTGTCAGAAACATTAAATATAGTCACACCACCATCTACAACTAAAACTGTAATAGCTATTTTGAATAATAAAAGTGACAGGGTGATAAATGTAAACAGGTTGAGTACAGATGCACCCAACACAAGCGATTATATAATAAGAATAATTGCAGATGGTGTTGATCATTACGATAGTGGTGTATTGTCTGATGCTTTAGAAGAATTGACACCGTTGAATATAGTTGCTAGTTCTAACATTGACGTTCTGGTTTCCAATTTAGATAATAGTGTTAATTTAAACATCACAGTGACTGTGGGGTACAGCGATGGCTAGTATTGACGAGTACAAAAAGTTCACAGCCAGTGCACCTCAAGCACAACGCGAATACAGAACTATTGAATTATTCCATCCTGATTTCAATGACACTTTGAGATTTGTGCAGGACTTCGTCAATATAGATCTGACTTTAGAGTCAAGCGCACCACGCGAAGCATCATCTACAGTGACGTTCAAAGCAATCAGTTTGAAAATAAACGAACCTAGCGAAAACGGGCAAGTAGATCAGATCCTAAGTGTTGACATGGGGGCTGTAGGTAATGAAGTTAACGAACAACTGGACTCTATAACAGATGCTAACGTTCTCACGCAGATCGAACTAATCTATAGAAAATTTTACAGCGGCGATCTCAGTGAACCAGTTCTGGTTTTGTATTTGAGCGTTTCAGATGTTAGTTTTAAAGATTATAACAACGTTAGTTTTTCAGGAGAGGATGTTGATTTTGCAGTAAAAAGGTCAGGCGAATTATACACAACTGAAAGATTCCAAGGGTTGAGAAAAATTTGATTGATTTTAACAAATATGTAGGTATACCGTGGCGATGTGGTAAGTCAAGCATTAAAGGTGCTGATTGCTGGGGCATAGTTTGTATAGTATACAAAGATCTGTTTGACATTGAATTAGATCATTTTGCTGTCACTTCAATAAACAGTGTAGACAAAACAACTATGAAAATAGAAAAAGAAAGACGCGACAATAAAAAATGGGATAAGGTTGAACACCCCATTAGAGGGGATGTTGTTATGATGTTTAGTCGAACCAGTGAACGACCAGAGCATGTTGGTATTTATTTGTCTAATGGTTGGGTATTACACTCACTGACGAGGGAAACAGGACAAAGCGAAATACACAAAATTAAAATGCTGAACAAACTGTTTAAGAAATTAGAGTTTTATAGATATGTCACACCCTAGTATAATAATACATCGCGATCCAGAAGGTATTAACAAGCGAGAGTTTGTACAGTGCAACAAAGGTGAAATGTTGCTGGATGCGTTAATTCGTGTTTACGGTCATGACGGCTTCACAGTACCCACGTTGATATTTAAAGGTTCGATGATTGAAGAAAACATGATCGACCAGTTAGATTTCGATCAGTTGAATCAACCACTGGTTGAATACGACATCATAAATATAGTACATAGACCTTTGGGTACAGAATTAATTTATGCCATCGTGACGGCTGTTTTAGTAGTGGCTTTAACACCTACACCATCACCGCCACCAGTTCCCGAAAATCCTAATTTTCAAAAAACTAATGAAAGCCCGAACAATCGATTGACAGGGCAAACTAACTTGGCTAGACCCCAAGGCAGAATACCCGATATATACGGGCGCATGAGAGTGTACCCTGACTTGGGGGCTAAGACTGTGACTGAATACATAAGCCATGTGAAATTTGTAACGGAATATTTAATCATAGGGAGGGGTAGTTATCAAATAGAAGATTTAAAAAGTAGCGAAACTGGAATAGACGATATAAAAGGGACGTCTCACATCATCTATTCACCGAACCAAATCATTCCTAGAATAACAGATGCTACTCGTTCAAATGAAGTAAATGGTCAATTGTTGAAAGCACCGAACGAAACGGGAGTGATGACTTTTAGCGATGATAATTTATCATTTAGTAATTCTTTCGGTTTTGGTGTAATTACTAACGATGACATAATTGACACATCGTTAGGTGATTTTTCGGCACTAGCACAAGGTGACCAGTTCACCATAACTAACTCAGCGTCCAATGATGGTACGTATACTTTTGAAAGTTTTACTGAAACATTAGTTTCTGGCGATAGCGGAGAAGAGAACTATTATTACACGATCAAAGTACTAGAGGCATTCACTATCGAAAGTGTGGGGGCTACACTGGTAGATTTTCTGGAATTATCAGGATCTAACACAATAGGTGCGTTTGTAGTGAGTGGTAAAACCAGCGAGATTTGGCTTGACTTCATAGCAAATAGGGGTTTAGTAGACCGTAGGAATGGTAGTAACGTGGCTGTGACTTTGGAATTCGACATTATATTAGATGAGTTAGATGATGCTGGTCTAATTATTTCTACTCAAACAATCACTAAAACTTTTACCGATAACAATATAGACCAGAGATTCTATACTGTTAAAGTAGTCCCTCCTGTGTTAGATGCTAGATATCAAGTTAGTTGCCAAAGACAAACAGAAACCGTTGATGATTCTGCCTACTATGATGATTTGAAATGGTCGGGATTAACGGGTATAGGATTTATTGACAATTTCGCCCAAGGTAATGTAACAAGTGTGTTATTGACCACGCAAGCGACTGACCAAGCGACTCAATCACAGGAAAGGAAATTCAATGCTGTAGTCACTAGAAAACTCAGAACTTACGACACTAACACATCCTCTATAGTTGAAAGCATCGACAACTTTCCTCTGGTCGATGCCATAGCGAACGAAACCAATAGAACGTTTTTAATAAACGTATCGTTTACCGACGTTAGAGCCAAATTCTTAACTTTAACGTCAGGTGACGTTTTTACTATAGTCAACTCTCAATCAAACATTCATGATGGTACGTACACTTTAGACGTCGTGATATCCCAAGCTAGTGAAATAATAGTGACAGTCAATGAACCAGTGTCAGAACTAACTATATCGACTATGGACTTTATATTCCCTACTACTGATGCCCCAACTGTTAAGATGGCAGACGCTTTATTACACCATTTAACAGATCCTTTGATCGGTAATAAACAAGTTGGTGATTTAGATTTAGATGATCTATATACGATACAGGACAACTTGGATAATGTGGTTAATTATGATGACTATTTAGGTCGTTTTAGTTATTCTTTCAGTGCTGAAAAATCAAGCGTTAAAGATGAACTAATCACGATAGCTAATTCATGCAGGTGTTACATTACTAAAATGGGTAATAGGATTGGGTTCACCCGCGACGAAACGTTACCCAACCGAACGACTTTATTTAACGGTAGAAATAAAAAACCAAACAGCGAAAAGAAAACTTACCGACTGCAAAAACCTACCGACCCAGATGGAATACAATTACAATGGGTTTATGAAGACACCGGCGAATCATTCACGGTTCATTTCCCAGAAGATGAGAGCGCGTTGAACCCTAAAAAAATAGAGGGTGCTGGTATTAGAAATTTCAAGCAAGCATGGAACAGAGCAAAAATTGAATACAACAAGTTAAGACTGCAAAGGTCGAATGCTCAAGTCACAGTGACAAAGGATGGTTTGAATTTATCAATAGGTGATCGAATAGCTAACGCTGATGGTACAGACGTAAAAACCCAAAGTGGTGAGGTGAAAGATTTAGCAGGGTTAGAAGTAGTGACTTACGATGCTGTTGACTTCAAAGGTAACGCTGATGCTGTTGTTATTTTGAGAAACGAAAACGCTTCGACAACAGAAGAAATTACAGTAACGCCACGCAATGACGGTTTCAACGGTTTCATAATGTCTAATGCACCTGTAGGTTTTACAATAAGGGTTAGGGGTGATTTAGACTATCAGATAGGTACGCTTTACACTTTTGCTTTAACAAACGAGCAAAAAATAAAAGATTACGTGATCCAAAAAATAACGCCTAAAGATCAACATTATGTTACTATAGATCTATTGAACTATACGGATTCTATTTATTTACCCGATACTGAAATACCACCTACTCACGAAACAATAACAGAGGCTCAATGACATGATTAAAAAAATAACACGTTACGCACATAATTTTAAAATTGCTATTATTTCCATATTGCGACATGAGGGCGGTTTTAGTGACGTTAAAGAAGATCGAGGCGGTGCTACAAATTACGGCATAAGCACTCGCTTTTTAAAACTCATTGGTAAAGATTTAAACGGTGATGGTCATGTGAATGAAAAAGATATATTGTCAATCACGAAAGAAACAGCTATTGAACTATACTACAAGTATTTTTGGTCGCACTACAAACTAGATTCTATTCGTGATGTGAAAATAGCGACTAAATGCTTTGATATGTTTGTTAATATGCGCGGAAAATCAGCAGGTAAGATAATTCAAAAATCTTGCAACGCATTAGGTTACAAACTGAAAGAAGATGGTATTTGCGGAGTACTTACTTTTAGCGCAATCAATCGTTTATCAAGCAATATTGCCGATCACGGTTTATTAATGAACGAGTTGCGAGAACATCAAGCAATGCACTATGAAGCAATAGTGAAAGCTGATAAATCACAATCTAAATTTTTAAATGGTTGGTTGAACAGGGCTAGGTCATGAGTTGGTTTAACCCGCTATCATGGGGTGAAAAAGTAGCTACCGATGTGTTAGACAAAGACAACGGGTTGTTATCTCAAGTAGGAGGATGGATCGGCGGTTTAACGCTAACTGACCAAGAAGTAGCAGAGTACAACGCTAAGACCGTAGATAGCGTGCAAGATTTTGTGAAAGCAACATTGTCAGAAAGTACAGATCGATCTAAAACAAGGCGAGCAATTGCTGTTTTATGGATCAAAGTCGAATTAGGGATCGTGATCATGGCTTGCATTTGTGCCCCGTGGGATATGGCGTTAGCAGTTTTTTATTTGAATTTAGCAACTAGCACATTAATGCTAACAACT
>Ga0209345_10001074_pt1 | contig 34047 bp, 33 predicted proteins | sample Cruoilmetagenom7_FD_187294 | JGI IMG/M metagenome (GOLD analysis project Ga0209345, IMG submission 187294) | Oil polluted marine microbial communities from Coal Oil Point, Santa Barbara, California, USA - Sample 7 (SPAdes) (version 2) | ecosystem: Environmental > Aquatic > Marine > Oil seeps ...
TGGTCGCCGCCGTGGCCAAGGACGAGCCACAGATCGCCGCAAAGCCCCCGCAAGCGACGATCGTGGCCATCGCCAAACCGCCCCGGAAATGACCCAGAAAGGCGTTGGAGACTTGGTAAAGCTCGCGGCTGATGCCGCCTTTGTTGACGAACAGCCCCATGAGGATGAAGAGCGGGATCACCGACAGGCCATAGTCTTGGCTGGTGTCGATAATCAGCCGCGACACCATGGAGATTGAGGCGCGGTAGCTGGTCTCATAGACCAGCCCGATCATCCCAACGAGGCCCATGGCAAAGGCAATCGGCAGGCGCAGTAAGACAAGGACGAAAACGGCGGCAAAGCCGATGGCAGATGCGATCATGTGGCAGGGTCCAAAAGTTGCGGCGCGAAGAGGCGCAAAAGCCCGCGCAGGATCAGCACGACAGCGGTGAGATAGGTCATCACTGCGATGAACATACCGATATAGAATGTCGGAATTTGAAGGTATTCGGTCACGTCGCCATAGCTCAGCGCGCGGTAGGCGAGGTCAACGACCCGCCCCGCCGGAAACCACAGCATCGCGCCGCAGGCGAGCGTGATCAACCCGTCGCGCCAGCGTTGTAGACCCCACTTTTCAAAGGGGTGATCCAACAAGTCAGCGGCGATATGACCTTCGCGGCCAGAAAGCACAGGCAGGGCCGAGAAGACGATCAACGCGATGCCGATCCGGATCAGCTCCGTCGCAGCCTCAATCGGCGCGTTGAAAACCGAGCGCATGATAACGTCGGAAAAAGTCAGCACCATCAGCGCAAAAAGCGCGAGCGAGGCCATCGTCATCGGCAGGGCCGAGAGGGCGGCAGTTAGTCGGATGAAAGAGCGCATGGCGGTTCCCTGGCTGGGGGCCGATTGCTGCTGCATCCGGCCCCTTTGACGGTGGGGGTTACTGGCTCGCGTTGGCCATTTCCTCACGCATCATCTTATAGGCGGCCTGACCATCTACACCTGCCGCGTCGAGTTCGGCGATCACCTTGTCGCGTACCTTGGCGGCCATCTCGGCAAAGCGGGCTTGATCCTCTTCAGAGGCGGTGACGATTTTGTTGTCGCCTGCAGCCTCGGTCGCCTCACGCGCATCAACGTCACTTTGATCCCAGACCGCGCCCATCATGCGGCTTGCGGTTTCGCCAAAGACTTCACTGTCGAGCTTTTGCTGCACGTCTTCGGGCAGGCCATCAAAGGTCTCTTGGCTCATGATGACCGAGAAGGAACCCCGGTAGAAACCACCGGGCATTTCATAGACGTTCTTCGCCACTTCATTCAGCTTAAAGCTGATCCGCTCGCCCATGTTCATCGCCACGGCGTCGGCAGCCCCGGAATCGAGCGTCTCGTAAACCTTGGGCGCGGGCACCTGAATGCCGACAAGGCCAAGCTCAGCCCCCACATCCGCCGAAACACCACCGCCAAGGCGCGTCTTCAGCCCTTGCAGGTCATCCAGCGACGCGACTTCTTTGTTGGAGTGGATTTGCCCCGGACCATGCGTGGTCAGTGCGATCACTTTGACGCCGCGGTGCTCGTCGAGATCCGCAAGCATCGCCTCGTGCACGCGCCAATGCGCGACTGAAGCCGCCTCGGCATTGCCCTCATACCCGGGGATTTCCACCAGTTTGGTGCCGACAAAACGACCGGGCGTATAGCCGTGGAACAGGATCGCGATATCAGCAGCACCATCCAGCAGCAGATCCATCTGCGCGGGGGGCGGGGCAAGGCCGTTCTTCAACTCGGTCTCGATCAGCCCATCACTGGCTTCCGACATCATCTCGGTCAGCTGCGTAAACATGCTGGTGTTGACCGGGTGGCTCGGCGGCAGCCAAGTGGAAATGGTCAGCGTCTCGGCCGCAAAAGCGCCGGTCGCGGTGCAGAGCGCAAGCGCACTGGTCGTGAGAAACTTGGTGAATTTGGTCATTTTGGGCTCCTCCCCATATCGTTCGATATGCCTCGGCGGGGTTCTCCCAAACCCGTGTCGCCAAGTATATGCTTTTTCATATATTCACATTTAGATCACGATTGGAACCGTTTTTTATGGTGGGAGCAAGGGGGTGAAATCAGCCCTGCGGGTCCGCTGAGCCATCCAACGCCGCAAGCAGAGATTTCAGCGCCGGTTTCAATTGGGCCCCCTCATTGCCCTTGAGCATTTCCATTAAAGCAGCCTCGTGACGCCGCGCTTGGGGCACCAGTTCAGCGGCCAGCGCGCGGCCTGCGTCGGTCAGATAGACCCGCACGCGACGGCCATCGGCGGGGTCACTGCGGCGGATCAACAGGCCGCGCTCCTCCATCTGAGCGATGATTCGTGTAAGGCGTGATTGCTCGGCCAATGCCTGCCGGGCCAATTGCGTAATCATCGCGCCATCGGTGTCTGAAAGACAGGCCAACACCCGCCATTCTGGCACGCGCAGCCCGGCTTTGCGTACCTGCGCGTGGAACTGCGCGCTCGCAACATCACTGGCCGCCGCCAAGAGATAGAGCAGGTAATCAGAAACGAATCCCCCATCCTGCGCTGTTTCTTCGTTGGTGGTTGCGTCGGTAATCTGTTGCGTCACACCTGTTAACCCTTTGATGGAAAGCGGCCCCTTACGCCTCGGCTCATTTAAATGGCGGGCAAACTCGCGCTTTGCAAGAAAACCCTTGACCGAAACTATATGAAAAATCATATTGTTTGTCACGGGAGGACGTCACATGTCGAAATTCAACGCCATTGTGCGCGAGGTCACAGTGCTGACCGATCGCATCAGCGAGTTCCAGATTGGGGCAGCAGACGGCAGCGCGCTGCCGACATGGGAGGCGGGTGCGCATGTGCTCTTCGACCTGCCCGACGGCGACACCCGCGCCTATTCCCTAATCGCTTTCGACCCGATCCCTGAAGCCACCGAAAGCTATCGCATCGCCGTCCAGCGTGAGCCCGAGGGCAAGGGCGGCTCGACCCATATGCATGGGCTAAAACCCGGTGCAGAAATCTCCTGTGCCGTCCCAAAGAATGACTTTGCCGTGACGCCGGGTGCGCCTGCGGTGCTGCTGGCGGGGGGGATTGGCATTACGCCGATGATCTCAATGGCGACGACACTCAAGGCTACTGGTCAGGCGTTCGCCTTTCACTACACTGGCCGCAGCGCGCCGTTGATGGCCTATTGCAATACGCTGCGCGAAACATTCGGCGACGCCTTAAAATTGCATTGCGATGACGAAGAAACGGCGCTGGACCTTGATGCGGTGATCTCCTCCATGGGGGCCGATGCGCATCTTTATGTCTGCGGTCCCAAGGGGCTGATTGAGGCAGTAAAAACAAAGGCTGATGCTGCAGGCATCGCGACTGACCGCATCCATTTTGAACTTTTCGACGCACCGCAAGAGCAAGCGGGCGACAGCCCCTTTGAGGTCGAGTTGGCCTCAAGCGGGGAGGTCTTCACCATCCCGCCCGGCCAATCCATCATCGACGTGCTGGAAGCGGGCGGCGTCGATGTCATGTACGACTGCCAGCGCGGCGACTGCGGCATCTGCCAATGCGACGTCATCAGCGGCACCCCCGATCACCGCGACGTGGTGCTGTCTGAGGCCGAACGCGCCGCAGGCAACGTCATGCAAATCTGTGTCAGCCGCGCCAAGTCACCGCGCCTTGTACTCGACATCTGAGGGAGGAACTCATGGGACGTTACGACAGCCCGGCGGCACTGGCCGCCCTCGTGCAGCCACATCAGGTGCACCGCGATATCTACACCGATCAAGAGGTGTTCCAGCAGGAGATGAAGCATCTCTTTGCCAATGCTTGGGTCTTTGTCGGCCATGAAAGCCAGACGCCGAACAAGGGCGATTATTTCAGCACACACATCGGCACCCAGCCGGTCATTCAGGTGCGCCATTCGACGGGCGACATCCATGTGCTGCTGAACCGCTGTCCGCATAAGGGCACCAAGATCGTGATTGATCGGCAGGGCAACACCGGCAAGTTCTTCCGCTGCCCCTATCACGCATGGAGCTTCAAGACCGACGGCTGCCTTTTGGCGATCCCGCTCAAGAAGGGCTACCAAGATACCGGGCTAGAAGACACCGACAGCGGCAAGGGCATGCGCAGCGTCGGGGATGTGAAGAACTACCGTGGCTTTATCTTCGCCCGGCTTGCCGAAGAGGGCATCAGCTTCGAAGAGTTCTTCGGCGAGAGCCTGTCATCACTCGACAATATGGTGGACCGCTCCCCCGCAGGACGGCTCGAAGTCGTCGGCCCGCCGCTGCGCTATATGCATCACTGCAACTGGAAGATGTTGGTCGAAAACCAGACCGATACCTGCCACCCGATGGTGGCCCACGAAAGCTCTGCCGGGACGGCGGTGAAGCTTTACGAAGAGCTCGACTTGCCCGAAGGCGCGCCCAAACCTGCGGCGATGGAGATCATCGCCCCCTTTATGTCCCCTTACGAGTTTTTCGAAGGCATGGGCATCCGCACATGGCCCAACGGCCACGGGCACACGGGCGTAAACCATTCCATCCACTCCGATTACTCCGCCATTCCGGGCTATTTCGAAGCACTTTGCGAAAGCTACGGAGAGGAAAAAGCCAAGGCGATCTTGGACGAAAACCGCCACAACACGGTCTATTTCCCGAATATCATGATCAAGGGACCAATCCAGCAGCTGCGGGTTTTCATTCCCATCGCGGCGGACCGCACGGTGGTGGAAAGCTATATCTACCGCCTTGTGGACGCGCCGGATGAGCTGACCGCCCGCACCGCGATGTACAACCGCATGATCAACGCGCCCACCTCGATCGTCGGACACGATGATCTGGAGATGTACGAGCGTGCGCAGGAAGGGCTGATGGTCGATGGGATGGAGTGGGTGAACATCCAGCGCTTGATCGAAGAGGATGAGGATTTCGAAATTGAAGCGGTCGAAAACGGCACCACCGAGCGCCAAATGCGCAACCAGTTCCATGCGTGGGTCAAGTTCATGACCATGGGCCAAACAGCGGAGGCTGCGGAATGAGCGTGACGCGCGAAACCCTGATCGACTTCATCTATGACGAAGTGCGCATGTTGGACGAGGGGCGCTATACCGAATGGCTGAACCTCTGGCTGCCGGATGGTCACTACTGGATGCCGCTGGACTATCAACAGACCGATCCGATCAATCAAACCTCGCTGATGTATGAGGATATGTTCATGCTGAAACTACGCGTCGAACGGCTTAACGGCGCGCGGACTTTCAGCCAAAAACCGAAAAGCCGCTGCCATCATGTGATTCAGCGTCCTTTCGTCGATGAAATGGACTTGGAGGCGGGGCGTTTCGTCACGACCACCTTCATGCACTACGTCGAGACGCGACTTGATGAGCAGCAACTGCTCGCTGTCACCGCGCGGCACGAGCTGTCATTGGTCGATGGCGCACTGCGGATCGCCAACAAACGGGTCGATATCGTCAACTGCGACGCGGCCTTCCGCAACATTCAGTTGCTGCCATGATCGCGCCAGAGATCGAAACGGTTTGCGCCGCCTTTGAAAACACCGCAAAGCGACATCCCGAGCGGGCCTTTTTAAATATCCTGCCAGAAACGGCAAAGATCTACGGGATCGCGGCGGGGGAGGTGACCTACGCCGAAGCCGCGCGCGAGGTCGCTGCTCTGCGGGAGAAAATCGCGGGCGCAGGCTACCTGCCCGGCCGGCGGGTCATGCTACTGATGGAGAACCGCCCGGCGTTTTTCCTCTGGTGGCTGGCGTTGAACGGCTTGGGCCTGTCGGTCGTGCCGGTGAACCCCGATCTGCGGGCGGCGGAGCTCAGCTATATGATCGACCACGCCGAGCCGGTCTTGGCCGTGGCGATCCCGGCGCGCGGCGATGACCTGCGCGCCGCAGCGCGGCAAGCGGGGCGCGAAATGCCGGTGATCGCACCGGGCGATCCTCTCCCTGCGCCGGTCACGAGCACGGCCATCGCGGCGAGGGAGGGCGGCGCGGAGGATGCGGAAGCCGCACTTCTCTACACCTCCGGCACCACGGGCCAGCCCAAAGGCTGCATCCTAACCAACACCTATTTCCTCGACGCCGGACGCTGGTACGCAGACACAGGCGGGCTCTGCGCCCTGTCGCAGGACGGCGAGCGCATGATCACGCCGTTGCCGATTTTTCACATGAACGCGATGGCCTATTCCTTTATGGCGATGATCGCCGTGGGCGGTTGTCTGACCGCACTTGACCGGTTCCATCCGCGCAGCTGGTGGGCGTCGGTCCGGGCGTCGGGGGCGACCTGCCTGCACTACCTCGGCGTGATGCCATCTATGTTGATGGGGGCCGAGGAAAGCGACGAGGACCGCGATCACGCCGTGCGCTTCGGCTTCGGCGCGGGGGTGGACCCGAAACTCCACGCCGGTTTTGAGGCGCGTTTCGGCTTCCCGCTGGTGGAGGCTTGGGCCATGACCGAGACGGGCGCAGGCGCCGTGATTTGCGCCAACCGCGCACCACGCCGGGTGGGCGAAAGCTGTCTCGGTGCGGTTGAGCAAGGGCTGGACGTACGGCTGGTCGATGACGCCGGACAAGAGGCGGAACAGGGCGAACTGCTGCTGCGCCGTGCGGGCACCGACCCCCGGCGGGGATTTTTCGCGGGCTATTTCAAGAATGCCCAAGCCACGGATGACGCATGGCAGGGCGGCTGGTTCCACACCGGTGACATCGTGCGCCGCGCGCCTGACGGCGCTATGTTTTTCGTCGACCGCAAGAAGAACGTGATCCGTCGCTCGGGCGAAAACATCGCTGCGGTTGAGGTGGAATCGACCCTGATGCGCCACCCCGCCGTGGCCAGTGCTGCCGTCGCCGCCGTGCCTGACGCGGTGCGCGGGGATGAGGTCTTTGCCTGTATCGTCGCGAAAGACGCGGGCGCTGATCCTGCCGACTTGGCGCGGGAAATCACCCGATGGTGCCTCACCCAACTTGCCTATTACAAAGCCCCCGGCTTCATCGCTTTCGTCGACACACTGCCACTGACCGCGACGCAGAAACTTCAACGCGGAGTGCTGAAAACGCTGGCGGCTGACCTGCGCGACGATCCCACAACCCATGATATGCGCGGGCTGAAGAAACGGACGGCGGCATGAAACGGCAGAGCTATGAGGGCGTGGTCATCGCCGCGCCAACCTCGGTGCCCTATCAGCGCTACAGCAACGAGACCGCGCATTGGTGGATCGCCCGCGCCCTGCGCGACATGCTGGGCCAAGCGGGGATCGCTCCGGCGGCGTTGGACGGCTTTTCGGTTTCCAGCTTTTCGCTCGCGCCCGACACGCCAGTGGGGCTGACCCAGCATCTAGGCCTCAGCCCGCGCTGGCTCGATACCGTGCCCACAGGCGGGGCCAGCGGGGTGATCGCCCTGCGCCGCGCCGCGCGGGCAGTGCAGGCGGGGGACGTAGATGTAGTCGCCTGTGTGGCGGGCGACGCGAACCGGATCGACAGTTTCCGCACCCTCCTCAGCGGCTTTTCGCGCTTTTCGATGGATGCGACCTTTCCCTATGGCTTCGGCGGCCCCAATGCGAGTTTCGCCCTGCTGATGGACCGCTACATGCAGGAATACGGTGCCACCCGCGAGGACTTTGGCCAGATCGCCGTGGCCCAACGCGACAACGCGCTGCGCTATCCCAAGGCGCTGATGAAGACCCCACTCACCCTCGATCAATACCTCAATGCGCGGATGATCTCAGACCCCATCGCGCTTTTCGATTGCGTCATGCCCTGCGCGGGGGCCGAGGCCTTTTTGGTCATGCGCGAAGACGAGGCCGCGCGCCGCAATCTGCCCTTCGCCCGGATCAGCGGCACAATCGAGCGGCACAACGCCTACCCCGAAGATCCAATGCAACTGCGCGGCGGATGGGGTGTGGATATTGGCGAGCTCTATGACATGGCGGGGCATGGGCCTGAGGGCGTCGACCTGCTGCAAACCTACGACGACTACCCGGTGATTTCGATGATGCAGTTCGAAGACCTCGGCTTTTGCGCCAAGGGGGAGGGGGCCGCGTTCGTCCGTCAGCGTGATCTGACGATCTCGGGCGACTTCCCGCATAACACCTCTGGCGGGCAATTATCGGTCGGCCAAGCCGGGGCCGCGGGTGGTTATTTGGGGCTAGTCGAGGCGATACGGCAGGTAACCGGACAGGCCGATGGCACGCAGGTGGCAAACGCACAGCGGGCGCTGGTCTCGGGCTTTGGCATGATCAACTATGACCGGGGCGTTTGTTCGGCAGCGGCGATCATCGAAGGGGGCGGGGTATGACCGACCCATTGACGCCGCCGCAAAAGAAGAACCCGCAAAAGCGCAGCACAGTGCCAACCCTACCGCCTGCACAACGCTCACGCGCGGCACTCGGGCTGGCGATTGCCGCGGGGCGGGGGCAGTTTGCGCTGCAACATTGTGCTGACTGCGGCGCGGTTCAATATCCACCGCGTGATGCCTGCTGCAAATGCCTGTCTGTGGCGCTTGATTGGCGCGAGACTAATCCGACTGGCGAGGTGCTGGCCGAAACGACGATCCGTGTCTCACCCGACCCCTACTTCCGCGAGCGTCTGCCGTGGCGGATCGGCACGGTGCAACTCGCCGTCGGGCCGGTGGCGGTATGCCATCTACACGGCGAAGTCGGGCGTGGCGATAACGTCCGTCTGGCGCTCAAAGTGGACCGGGCCGGGCAGGGGGTCATGGTAGCCCTGCCGCGAGAGGGAAGCGAATATATGCAAGATGACCCAATGCTGCGCGCGATGTCGAGCGACCCGAAACACCGGCGGGTGCTGATCACCGATGCCCGCTCCCCGATGGCCCTGCCGCTGGCCCAAGCGCTTTTGAAAGCGGGTGCGGCGCAGGTCTTTCTTGGTGAGCCAGAGCACTGGCGGCGGTGGGACGGACGCGCGGTTTTTGAGGCGATGGAAAACGTCAGCCTCATGCCGCTTGACGTGACCGACACCGCTTCCGTCTCCCGCCTCGCGGCAGAGATCGGGGGCAAAGTCGATATCCTGATCAACACCGCGCAGTTCATCCGCCCCGGCGGGGTGCTCGGTGGCGATACGATCTTTGCCCGCGACGGGATGGAGACCAATGTGCTGGGTCTGATGCGTTTGGCGCAGAGCTTCGGTCCGGCGATGGCGTCGCGCACGGCGGATGGGGTAAATTCAGCGGTGGCGTGGGTAAATCTCCTCTCGGTCGGGGCGCTGGCCCCGGCGGCGGGGTTCGGCGGGTTTGATGCCTCGCAAGCGGCGGCGCGGTCGCTCAGCCAAACTCTTCGCGCGGAGTTTTCCAGTTCCGGATTGCGGGTGATGAATGTCTATACCGGCCCCGTGGACGATGAATGGCACCAGCCTTTGCCGCCGCCCAAAGTCTCCCCCCGCGCGCTGGCGCGGACGGTGGTGAGTGGCTTGGTCGACGGGCTGGAAGAGGTTGCCTGCGGTGATGTGGCTAAGGATGCATTGGCCCGTTGGCTGGACGATCCGGCGCTGATGGAACGCGAGATGCGGGGGAACGGAGCATGAGCGATGCAATCACAGCACTGGCCGATGCGCTGGCAAGCGGCGCGGCACAGGTCGTCGATCTGACGCACCGGCTTGATCCCGATTTCCCGGTCATCGTCTTACCGCCCGAGTTTGGCCAATGCGCGCGGTTCCGGATGGAGGAAGTCTCGGCCTATGATCATCGCGGCCCGGCTTGGAAGTGGCATAACCTGACGCTGAACGAACACACCGGCACCCATTTCGACGCGCCGATCCACTGGGTCTCGGGCAAAGACGTGGCGAATGGCGCGGTCGATGAAATCCCGCCCGAGGCCTTCATCGGCCCGGTGGTTGTGATCGACTGCTCCGAGGGGGCAGGGCAGGACGATGACTTTGAACTGACGCCCGAAATCATCCGCGATTGGGAAGCCAAACACGGCACGATCCCGGCAGATGTCTGGGTGCTGATGCGCACCGACTGGTCGAAACGCAGCGGCGCGGATTACCTCAACATGCGCGAGGACGGGGCCCATTCGCCCGGTCCCACACCCGCCGCAATCTCCCTTCTGTTGGAGCGCAGCATTCTTGGCTTTGGCACCGAAACCGTCGGCACCGATGCGGGGCAGGGGATGCACTACGATCCACCGTTTCCCGCGCACTATCTGCTGCACGGGGCGGGGAAATACGGGCTGCAATGTCTGTGCAACCTCGATCAACTGCCGCCCACGGGAGCCATGCTGATCGCACCGCCGCTCAAGATCAAAGGCGGGACCGGCAGCCCATTACGGGTGCTGGCGCTGATACCGGGAGAGAGACCATGAGCGAGTACACCGCCGTCATCACCGGGGGCAGCAAGGGCATCGGTGCCGATCTGGCGCAGCGTCTGCTGGAGCGCGGCTATCGCGTCGTCTCAATTGCGCGGGGCAAGCCGGAATGGGAGGCGGAAAGCGTTGAGCATATCGAAGCCGATCTGCTCGATCCCGCCTCCGTCTCTGCCGTGGCAGCCGATATCGCGGCGCGCTATGACGTGACCCATCTGGTGCATAACGCCGGTTTGATCTGGCCCAATTTGATCGAAGAGGCCAAGCCCGAAGACATCACCGGTCTGGCGCAACTGCACCTCGGCTCGGCCCTGACTTTAATTCAAGCCTTCCTGCCTAACATGAAAAAGCGCGGCTTTGGCCGGGTGATGTTCAACGCTTCTCGCGCCGCTTTGGGCGCGCCGACGCGGACCGCCTATTCGGCGTCCAAAGCGGGGATGATCGGCATGGCGCGCACTTGGGCGCTTGAGCTTGCACCGCATGGGATCACCGTCAATGTCGTGGCCCCCGGCCCGGTGCAGACCGACAATTTCTGGGGCATCATTCCCAAAGAAAGCGAACGCGAAGCGGAGCTTGCCAAACGCATCCCGGTGGGTCGGTTGGGGCAAGTCGAGGACGTGACCAACGCCTTTTTGTTCTTCTGCGATCCGGCCAATAGTTTCGTCACCGGCCAGACGCTTTTTGTTTGCGGCGGGTCGAGCATCGGGACGCTGACGCTCTGACGCCGACCCTCAACCCTTCCGGAAATGCTGCACCAACTCAGGGACATAGGCCTCGCCCGCGCCCTTTTCGACAACCTTAGACAAGGCGCTGTAAACCCCGTCGGCAATCTCAACCTGCGCACCTGCTTGGGCGGACATCTGGCGGTAGTAATCAAAGTCTTTCAGCGCATTGCTGATCGCAAAGGGCAGCGCCTCGCGGTCGCCGCTGACGATGAAAGGCGACAGCCGATCAAGCGCGACACTGGCGCCGCCGCCACCCGCCAAGACATCCACGAAACTCTGCGGATCAATGCCCGCATCTGCCGATTGCGCGGCGGCCTCGGCGAGCAGGGACATAAAGCCAACCGAGACGTAGTTGTGCAGCAATTTCAAACGGTGGCCCGCGCTGACCTCACCCACATATTTGACCTCTTCGGTGAAGGAGGCGAGCACCGGAGAGACTTTCTCAACCACCGCCGCGTCCCCCCCGACCAGAAGGTTCAGCTTCCCCTCATGGGCGAATTGCGCGGTGCGCGTCATCGGTGCGTCGACGAAATCGCCCCCCGCTGCTTTGACCGCTTCGGCCATCTTCAGCGTTGAGGCGGGCAGGGAGGTGGAGCAATCGACCACAACCGCGCCGGGCTTTAGCCCCGCGATCACACCGCCCTCGCCAGTCAGGATCGCTTCGACCTGCGGGGAGCCGGTAACACAGAGGATGATCACGTCGGAAGCAGTGGCAAGATCGCTCAGACTGTCGAAGGCTGTGGCCCCCAGACCGTCCAACTCATCGGTCGACTGGTTGCCGGGGTGGTCGAAATAGCCAAGTGCAAAACCCCCGCGCCGCATCACGTTGCGGGCAATTCCGTGGCCCATCAGGCCGACACCGATCATACCGATTTTCATGGATTTTCCTTCGCTTGCCACCGCCGCCCCTGCGCGCGGTTCCCTCGGGGAAAGGTCTAGCGCGCGGCCTGCTATGGCGCAACGCAGATGAGGCGGATTTTCTCGGCCAAACAGGGCTTTGTATATTTGAAACCGACACAACGGTTGATAGGAATGGCCCATTGATTGAATGAGGCTGATATGACCCTGACCATCGACCCCCACCAGATCGCCGAGACCCTCTACCACGGGCAGTTCTGTCCGATGTTCATCGACGGGAAGGATGTGCCCGCGCTGTCGGGAGAGGTGCTGAATGTGGTCGATCCCGCCTCGGGCCGGGCGCTGGCGACGGTGCCGCGTGGTGGGGCCGAGGATGTCGATGCCGCCGTTGCCGCCGCGCGCCGGGCGTTTGAGGGGGAGTGGTCGACTTTCACGCCCTACGACCGGCAAGAGGTGCTCTTGCGCATCGCCGATGTGATGGAGCGGGATTGGGAAAGGCTCTGCGTCTCTGACACCGCCGACATGGGCCTGCCGTTGGCGCGGACCTTGGGCAACAAACGCCGGGTGATCGGGATGCTGCGGTTCTACGCGGGCCAGGCTGTTGCGCTGCACGGCGATGTGATTAAAAATTCGGTCTCGCAGTCGATGTTCTCTTTCACCACGCGTGAGCCGGTGGGCGTGGTCGGCGCGATCATCCCTTGGAACGCCCCCACGGCGGCCTCGATCTGGAAGATCGCCCCAGCACTGGCGACCGGCTGTACCGTGGTTCTAAAACCTTCCGAAGACGCGCCCCTGACCCCGTTGCTGATCGCGCGATTGATGCAAGAGGCTGGTGTGCCCGATGGGGCGGTCAACGTGGTCACTGGCACGGGGCGCGAAGCGGGCGCGCGTCTGGCCGAGCATCCGGACGTCAACAAAGTGGTCTTCACCGGCTCGACCGCCACGGGCAAGACGATTGCCCGCGCCGGGGTCGAAAACCTCAAGCGGATCACGTTGGAATTGGGGGGGAAATCTCCGCTGATCATCTGCAAGGACGCGGATATCGACAAGGCCGTGCCGGTGGCGGCAATGGCGGTCTATGCGCATTCGGGGCAGATCTGCATCGCGGGCTCGCGGCTGTTCGTAGCGCGAGAGATTCAGGATGAGTTCATCGAAAAGCTCGCCGCCTTTGCACGCGGGCTGAAGATCGGGCATGGCTTGGACGAGGGCACGGACCTCGGCCCGTTGATCAACGCCGTGCAGACCGAAAAGGTTGAGGGCTATATCGCTGCGGGCAAAGCCGAAGGCGCGCGGCTGGTCACTGGCGGCGCACGGCCCGAGGGGGAGAGCTATGCCGGGGGTAACTTCCTTGAGCCAGTGATTTTTGCCGACGTGACCGACGACATGACCATCGCGCGCGAAGAGATTTTTGGCCCCGTCATCTCGGTCCTGCCTTTCGACACGATGGAAGAGGTGATCGCGCGGGCCAATGCGACGCCCTATGGTTTGGCGGCGGGCATCTTTACGCGCGACCTCAGCACAGCGCACCGGACGGTGAAGCGCCTCAAGGCAGGCTCGGTCTGGGTGAACATGTACCACGCCATCGACCCGGCAGTGCCGTTTGGTGGGCTGAAGATGTCTGGCTATGGCAAGGAAGGCGGGATCGAGCACCTTCATGCGTATTTGGATACAAAGGCGGTATGGATCCAAACGGAATGATTTGAACGCCGCCCGGCTTCACCGCCGGGCGGACCACTTTAGAAACCACTGACCTTCGGCAGCCAAGTGCTAATCGCTGGCACAAAGGTCAGCAGCATCAGCACCAGAAAGTTCGCCAAAAAGAACGGCGGCATTTCACGGATCAGCGCGGCGGGGCGCAGGTTCACCGCCGAAGATACCACGAAAATCAAGCTCCCCACAGGCGGGGTCGTGAGGCCGAGCGTCAGGTTCACGATCACCACAATCGCAAAATGATCCGGCGCAATGCCGAGCGCGTGGCTGATCGGCGCCAAGATCGGCACCAAGATCATCACCCCCGGCAGCGGGTCCATGAACAGCCCAAAGAGCAGCAGCAACACGTTGACCGCCAAGAGGAACAAGATCGGCGACAACTCCCAAGAGATGATCGTTTCCGCCAGAAACTGCGGCACCCCTTCGATCACCAGAACCCATGCAAAGGCCCGCGCCGCGCCAAGGATCAAAAGCACCGCCGAAGAGATTAGCGCCGCGCGCAGGATCAGGCCTGGCAGATCGCGCAGATGCAGCGCGCGGTAGACAAAGAACCCGCAGAAAAGCGCATAGAAGACCGCGATGACCGACGCCTCAGTCGGGGTGAAGATGCCGCCGCGAATGCCACCGACGATCAGCACGATCAGCCCAAGCGCTGGCAGCGCCATGAAGGTATTGCGCCACATCTGCGCTCGGTCGGGCCGCGCCTCATCGCTGCGGTAGTCGCGTTTCCAACTGACCCAACCATTGGCGGCAAGGCTGCCAACGGCGAGCAAAAGCCCCGGAATGACACCCGCCATGAACAGCGATCCGACGGACACTTCCTGATCCTGCAATGCGTAGATAATCATCACGATCGACGGTGGTATAATCGGCCCAATCACGGCCGACGAAATCGTCAGCGCACCAGCATAGGGCCGGTCATAGCCGCCTTTTTCCATCATACGGATCATCATCGCGCCCGGCCCGGCGGCATCCGCCAAAGCAGAGCCAGAGATCCCCGCGAACATCGTCGAGGAAATCACATTGGCATAGCCCAACCCGCCGCGCAGATGGCCGACAAACTGGGCCGCAAAGCGCAGCAGAGTGTGGGTAATCGCGCCGCCGGTCATAATCTCTGCGGCGAGGATAAAGAAGGGGACTGCAAGCAGGGGGAAACTGTCGAGACCCGAGAACATCTCTTTGACCACGACAATCTGCGGATAGGAGCTGCCCAAGCCTATCGCGGCAAAAACCGAGATCGCCATGGCGAAGGCCACAGGCAGCCCCAGCACCATCAGGACAAAAAGCGACAGGAACAGAATTTCAGCCATTGGCGGCCCCCGGCATGCTCTCGGTCTCGCCGTTGGCGTGGTGGTAGTGACCCGCCATGATGAATGACTTGGCGATGATCAGCAGATGGACGATCAGCAGAATGAAACCCACCGGCATGGCAGCATAGACATAGCGAAATGACAGCCGCAGCGCGGGGGACATTTGATATTGCGCGCGCTGCATATAGTCCCAGCCGACCTGCACCATATAAGCAAAGAAAAACAACAAAATCGCGACGATCGCTGCGCGCAATATCCGCTGGGTCCGGGTGCTCATCACATCATGTAAATTGGTAATCGCGACGTGGCCGCCCTGCCGCAGGGCGAGACCTGCGCCGAGGAATGTCATCCAAATCATTAGATAGCGGGCAACTTCATCAGACCATGACAGCGAGTGATTGGTGCTAAACCGCAGGGCGACATTGGCCCCAACGACCAAGACCATCCCCGTCAAACAAGCGATCACCACAGCGGCATTCAACCTGACGAATAGCTGTTCCAATCTGCGCATGGTTTTCCTTCCCGTGCAAAACGGCCGGAAGCGCTGCTCCCGGCCGTTTTTCGAATGTTGTCGCGCTTACTCGGTCGCGGCGATCTGGTCGATCAGCTCTTTACCGTAGGTCTCATAGTAGCCTTCATAGGCGCTTTCGATCGAGGCGCGGAAAGTGGCCTTTTGCTCTTCGGTCAGCTCGTTGACTTCCATGCCGCGCTCTTTCAGCGTCTCGACGCCGCTTTGCTCGACATCATCGACGAAGCCGCGCATGGCAGCCACAGCCTCGGTCGCGCCCTTCTCAAAAGCGGCCTTGTCTTCGTCCGAAAGACCTTCCCAGAAAGGTTTGCTGACCAGCAACATCGCGGGTGAATACACATGGCCCGACAGCGTTAGGTACTTTTGCACTTCGTCCAGCTTGACTGACACGATCACCGACAGCGGGTTTTCCTGCCCATCGATGGTGCCTTGCTGTAGCGAGCTGATGACCTCGGGCCATGCCATTGGCGTTGGCGCAGCACCGGCCGCGTTGAAGGCATCAAGGTGCACCGGGTTTTCCATGGTGCGCAGCTTCATGCCCGCGATATCTTCGGGGGTCTCAATCGCGTTGCGGTTGTTGGTGATGTGGCGGAAACCCTGCTCACCCCACGCCAGCGCTACCATGCCCGCGCCGTCAAACTCGGCAAGGATATCTTGGCCGATTGGGCCGTCGAGCACGCGGCGCGCGTGGTCAAGGCTGCGGAATAGGAAGGGAATGTCGGTCACGCCGGTGGCGGGGACAAAGTTGCTGAGCGTGCCGGTGGAGACGATGGTCGCCTCAACAGTGCCAAGCTGCAAACCTTCGACCACTTCGCGCTCACCGCCCAGGCCGGAGGATGGGAAATGGCGGAAGCTGAACTTCCCGTCGGTCTCAGCTTCGACGACTTCCTGCCACTTCTGCGCCGCGACGCCGTAGTGGCTGTCGGGGGCAAGGGCATAGCCGATTTTCACTTCGGTTTGCGCGCTCAGTGCTCCTCCGGTGAGTGCGGCCAAAGTGGCGATAATTGCCGTGGGCTTCGTGATTTTGAACATTTTGTATCCTCCAGCGAACTTATTAATAAGGTCAGGAAAATTGCTAGCGGCGGATCGTTAAAATGGCAATGGGGTGGAAGCGCTTTGTGGACAATGTTTCCACAGTCTGGGGCGCCTAAATCTCCCTGACGATATGATCGGGCGTGATACCAGAGCCCCTGATTGCCGCGCCAACGTCCAAGCCTAAAAGAGACCCGTGACCGGTGACCAGCGCCGTGGCAAAGCCTGCCTGCGCACCGCCAAGAATGTCGGTGTGAAGCGTGTCTCCGACCATCAGCACGCGGGCAGGGTCGATGGTGCTGCGTCGCGCGAGGGCGAGTTCGAAAATATCCGGAAAGGGCTTGCCGCAGAAATGCACCGGGACACCGGTCGCGTCGATTAACCGATGCGCGAACCAGCCGGGTTCAAGCGACAGACCATCTTCGCGCGGCGCAACCAGATCGGGGTTGCCGACGAAGACGGGCCGGGGGTGGCGGGCGAGGCTGGTCTCGAGCAGCAGTTGTCTCGCGTCGGTCCAGCCGTCTGCACCGACCAGAAGGAAACCTTCAACCTGCTCATAGACCTTAGGATTATCTGCCAGAACGGTCGCGCCAAGGGCCGCGATCTCTGCCATGTCCTTGTCGGGGTTAAGCATCACACCCCAGTGCCGCCTAGGCTCTTCCGCCACGCGGTCAAGCAGCGCGTCGCGACTTGTAAACACCTCATCATGCGTAAAATCGAACCCGAGCCGCGCGTAACGCTCCATCATATGCGCCTTGGGGTAGGCGGCGGAGTTCGACACGACCGAGACTGCCTTGCCCATGGCGCGCAGGGCCGCGATGGTCTCGGCGGCACCGTCGATCGCTGTCTCGCCAACATTCAACACGCCGTAAGCATCGAACAAGATTAGGTCATATGGGGCGATAATGTCGAGAAAACGTGCTGCCTCCTCACCCGCTCCATGATTGTCACAAGCAGGCAGGCGGGGGCGCAGGCGCTGGTATTGGGCCAGCGCCTGCGCGGGATCGATCCCGACACTCACAAGATGCGGCGGCGCAGATAAGCCGAGATGACCTCGCCGATAATCACCAGCACGATGATCGCGATGAGGATCGTGGCGACCTCGGGCCAGTTAAAGGTGTCGATAGCCCCTTGCAGGATGATCCCGATGCCGCCCGCGCCGACGAGGCCCAGAACGGTGGATTCGCGCAGGTTGATGTCCCACCGCAGGATCGCCACAGCCCAGAAGGTTGGCATGACTTGGGGCACGATGGCATAGGCGATGACCTTGAAACGCGACGCGCCTGTGGCCTCCAACGCCTCGACGGGGCGTTTGTCGATCTCTTCGATCGCCTCGCCCAGCAATTTGCCGACAAAGCCGATGGAGCGGAACATGATCGCAAGGATGCCGGCGACCACGCCGGGGCCAAAGATCGCCACGAAGAGCAGCGCCCAGATGATCGTATTCACCGAACGCGAGGTCACGAGGATCAGCCGCCCGAGCCAAAGCGTGGCGCGATTAGGCGTGGTGTTCTGCGCGGCGATATAGGCCACCGGCAGTGACAGGATCACGGCGAAGCTCGTGGCGAAAGTGGCGATATTCACCGTGTCCCAAAGCACTTTGAGAATGGTCTCAAGGTTGCTGGGGTCGGGCGGATACATGCGGCCAAAGAGGTCACCAATCTGCTCCGGCGCGCCCCAGACCCAAGGCCAGATGACCTCAATTGAGGTCAACGCCCATGCGATGGCCAGCGCACAGCCAAAGATCACGGCATAACGCGTCATACGTTGGCGCAGGGTGAAGCGGGTCCAGTCGTCGCGACCGAATTTCTCTGCAAGGGTCGTCATTGAATGCGCTTTCTGATCACGCCGCTGACGGCTTCGGAGACGAGGATCACCCCGACGATGACCATGGTGATGGCAAGGGCGAAGTCGTAGTCATAACGCCCGAAAGCGTTGGCGAGCGTCGCCCCAATGCCGCCGGCGCCAACGATGCCCACCACCGCCGAGGCGCGCAGATTGCTGTCGAGTTGGTAGATCGTGAGGCCGATCTGGCGCGGCATGATCTGCGGGAAGATTGCGTAGCTCAACGTCGAGAAATAGGGCGCACCCGCGGCGCGCATGGCTTCGACTTGGCCAAAGTCGATCTCTTCGATCCGTTCGGCCAGCATCTTGGCGACGAAGCCGATGGAATAGACGATCAGCGTCAGCACCCCGGCGAAAGGGCCAAAGCCCACGGCCTTGACGAAAAGGATCGCCACGATCACCGGGTGAAAGCTACGCGCGATGATGATGATGGCGCGGCCCAGATAGAAGATCGGTTTGGGGGCCACATTGCGGGCAGACATAAAGGCAATGGGGATCGATAAAAGCACGCCCCCGGCTGTAGCAAGAATGGCGATTTTCAGGCTTTCAAGAAAGCCGTCGATCAGGAGGCCCGAGCGTTCAAAACTGGGCGGGAAGGCTCCGCCAAAAATGCGCCCTGCGCGGCCGAAGCCTTCGACGACGCGGTTCCAGTCGATGGGCATGGTGGTCCCGACCCAGCCGAAGTAGGCCAGCGCGCCGAGGATCACCGCCCAACGAAGCACCGGGTTTGCGATGAAGGGCGGCTTTTTCCATGTGTCGCGGGGGGCGCTCATGCTGCGGCCCCGTCTTTGGCGCGGTCGGCATGGGGGCTGCCCGCGTAGATCTGATCCATTGCCTCTTGGTCGAGCTTGGCGGGCACGTCGTCGAAAATGATCCGGCCATAGCGCATGCCGACGATGCGGTCGGTGTATTCCTTGGCCTCGGTCACGTTGTGAATGTTGATTAGGACAGGCAATTTCAACTCGCCCGCCAGATCGCGCAAGAGGCCCATGATCTGCTCGGAGGTCTTTGGGTCAAGCGATGCGGTCGGTTCATCGGCCAGTAGAATGTCGGGGTCTTGCATCAGGGCGCGAACCACGCCGACACGCTGGCGCTCACCGCCCGATAGTTGGTCGGCGCGGGTGTTGGCGTATTGAGCGATGCCAACACGTTCCATCAGTTCGAAAGCGCGGCGAATGTCTTCTTTGGGATAGCGGCGGGTCACGGCTGACCATGTTGAGATATAGCCCAAACGGCCCGACTGCACGTTCTCCATCACGGTCAGACGGTCGACAAGGTTGAACCCCTGAAACACCATGCCGATCTTGCGCCGCGCCGCGCGCAGGTTTTTGCCGCGCAGGTTGGTAAGTTCGGTGCCGTTCAGCACAATCGACCCCGAAGTCGGCTCCACCAATCGGTTGATGCAGCGCAGCAGCGTGGATTTGCCCGCGCCCGATGAGCCGATGATCGACACGACGCTTTCGCCCTCAATCGTCAGGTCGAGGTTCTTCAGCACCGGATCACCGCTGCCATAGCGCTTCACGAGGTCGGTAATTTTCAACATGTAGGATACCTTGTGTGCAGGGCCGACCCATTGGCCGGCCCCGACGTTAAACGATTATTCGGCGGCGAGACCTTGGGGCGTGTACTCGACACCGTTCGCCTTTTGGATCTGACGGATAACCGCCCATTGATCTTTGTAGGTGATCGGGACGAACTTGCTCACGCCCGCGAATTCCTCACCCAGTGCGGTGCCTTCGAAGTCGAAGGAGAAGAACGCTTCCTTGATCTTGTCCTTCAGCTCGGGCGCGAGGTCATGTGCCACGCCGTAAGAGGTTGTCGGGAAGGGGTCGCTTTCCCAGATGATGCGCACCTCCTCGGGGTCGTAGAGACCACGCTCAGCCATGCGGTCCACCACTTCGGAGGCCACCGGCGCCGCGTCATAGTCGCCTGCGACAACACCCAGCATCGACTGATCGTGGCTGCCCGAATAGGTCACTTCGTAGTCCTGATCCGGCACAACACCCAGATCGGGGAAGAGCGCGCGCGGCGCTTGGTTGCCGGAGTTCGACGTGGGCGAAGTATGCGCGATGCGCTTACCCGCGAGATCTTTCATCTCTTTGATGTCGCTGTCGGCTTGGGTGTAGACCTGAAGCTTATAGCCGAACTGACCGTCATCCGCGCCCATGATGGCGAAAGGCTCGACCCCCGCGAGGTTCACAGCAAAAGGGGTCGGTCCGGTGGAGAAACCAGCGATATGCAAACGACCCGAGCGCATGGCTTCAACCTCGGCAGAGTTCGACTGCACGGCGAAGAACTGCACATCCTTGCCGGTGACCTCTTCGAGATGGTCGATGAAGGGGGTCCAAATGTCTTCGTAGATGGCCGGGTCTTCGACGGGGGTATAGGCGAAAACCAGTGTTGAAGGGTCTTTCAACATTTCGGGATCGGTGGGCGCATCGGCGACCAGATCACCATCGGCATCGCAGAACATCTTGTCCAAGGTGCCGCGCTCGCAGTCTTCTTGCGCGAAGGCGAGCCCGCCGGTGAATGTGAAGGCCGCGGTGAGACCTGCGGCGAATAGGTATTTGTGAGACATTGCGTTCTCCTCCCTGAGAATCCACGCATCTGGCGCGGAATACAATAATGCGCAGATACGAACATCGAACAGTTTCGTTTGCAAGCTATACTGGTGCGTGGTCGGACTATTTTGTCACAAAGCCGTCACGCTCACCGGGAGAATGAGGGGCGCGCCCGAGCGTGATTTAACCTGTCGAAACGGGGGCTTCAGAGATCAATTTCGATCTTGCGCACCCGGTCGCGCAACAGGGTTTTGGAAACCGTGAGCAAATGCTGTTCCATCCCCGAGGCTGCGCCGAGGGAGTCGCGCCGCGCAATGGCGTCGTTCAGCGTCATATGCTGCTCACCAAGGATCTGGAGTGTTTCGGGCGCGTGATAGGTGCGGCGGCGTGAGGTCCAGGCCACTTCGCGGCGGACTGCGCGGATGGATTCGTAGACGGTAAGAAACAGCGGATTTCGGGCCATCTCGGCGATCTTATAGTGGAACATGTCATCCGCGGCTTCATAGGCGTCCGGGTCGCTGAGGTTCAGTGTGGCGCGCATCAACTGATCCAAGCGCTCGATCTCTTGCGGGCGGGCGCGGTCGGCGGCGAGGGCGGCAAGGGCGGGTTCGACCTCAAGGCGCACTTCCATCACGTCGCTTGGCGTCACCTGCCGTGCGAGGTGGCGCAGGCTGTCGGCATTGGTGGCAGGGGGCGGCGTGGCGAAAGTGCCTTGACCATGACGGCGGTAGATCGTGCCATCCTCTTGCAGCAGGCCAAGCGCCAACCGCAGCCGCGCGCGGCTCACCCCGAAATGTTCCGCCAGTGCCCGCTCGGGCGGCATGCGCCCGTCGTTCAAGATATCCCCCTGTCGGATCGCCCCGCGCAGCCGTTCGGCCAATTCGTCTTCTCTTGGGGCGGTCTGGGGATTTTGGTTCATGACTTGGAAAACGCTTCGAATAGATCATACAACATACGCAGTGATGTTATCATCAGGAAAATTCCGAAGGCAAACCGAAGCGCGCGGCGGGGGATGCTATGTGCCAATTTCACACCGACATGGGCAAAGCTGCTGGTCAGCGGGATGATGATCGCCGCTGCGGCAAGGTTCACATAGCCAAGTGAGAAAGGCGGCAGCCCCTCGGCCCCAAGCCCGGTCAGCGCATAGACCACCGCACCGGGCAGCCCGATGATAAAGCCAATCGCGGCAGAGGTGCCAACGGCGCGGCGGATGTCATAGCCCAGAAAGTTCAGCAACGGCACGCCGATGGTGCCCCCTCCAATGCCCATCATCGCCGAAAGCCCGCCCGTGATCACGCCGAGAACGGCCCAGATCGGTTTGGCAAAGCCGCGCGGCGTGGGGTCGTCTTTGGTTTTACGAAAGATCATGTCGAGGGCGACGAGGGCCGCGACGGTGGCAAAAACTGCAACCAAGATCAGCCCTGAGACATAGCCCCCCAAAAGCGCGCCGATGACAACGCCCACCAAAAGCGACGGCGCCCAGAGTTTCAGCAAGTCCATATCAATCGCGCCGCGTTTGAAGTGGCCATAGCCCGAAGACAGCGAGGTAAAGACGATGGTCGCCAGCGATGTGCCAACGGCCACTTGCATTGTAATCGCCGGGTCCATCCCCGCCGTCGACAGGGCAAGATAGAGCGCAGGGACAATTACGATGCCACCGCCCACGCCGAGCAGACCCGCAAGGATACCGCCAAAAATACCGGCGGTCACCGCGATGGCGAGGAGGGGAAGAAGCTGGCCAAAATCGAGCGCGTTCATCGGGTTAATCTTTCTTTGTCTCTAAATCTGTCGCCAGCGACCGGCTGGGTTTCCCCGCGGCCTTGCGTGCCTCTTCGGCCTGCGTGATGGCTGCATCAATGGGTCCGCGGTCTGAGGTGCCTGAGAAATTTTCGAGGCTCGGCATCGCCTCGGCCACATGCAGATAGCGCTCACCTGCGACTTCGAGCAGCCGGTCAAGTTCGCTGAGTGGATCGCCGTGATCGTCGACGCGCAGGTCGAGATAGGCGTGGTCCTGCCCGCGGTGGATCACCAGCCCCGCCGCTTGACGCCCGCGCTTGTCGCCGCCCGCCTCTTCGCCCGCGCGCATGGCGGCGAGCAGGCGTTCGGCCATAGGCAGATCACTGCGGGCGGCATAGGTGTCAAACGTTGCCTCCACCACCTCCGGCCCGGTCAGCATATTGCCCGCAACGGAATGCATGTCGCCCACGCGGTGCCCGGCCCAATCGACACAGCCCGCGCCGGTGTGGGCCGCGAAATTCCCATCCGCGTCGAGCATGTGGCACTGGCGGATATCGCGCCCCGCGTCGCGTGCGGCGAACTCCTTCAGCAGCGCTTCGGCAGGGTCGCCTCCTTCCAACATGCGCCGGCCTTCGGTCCTCCAAAGCGGGTTAACGAAAGCCTGCGTCGCCACTGCGACACGGCGTCCGATGTAAGGCACCGCAGCCCCGCAGGCGAAAAAGCGGCTGGCGACGGCGATGCCAATCTCTTTGGTGTCGGGGTCACGGGCGATGATGGAATAGGTCATGGGTCAACGTCCTACGGCATAGGCCTGCATGAGGCGGGGGGTCGCGGCGGCCTGAAGGCTGCCATCGGGGTGGCGCAGCGCGGCGGTCATGCGCCCCACTGACCAAGGCTCGGCCACGGTGACGATATGGCCTCGTGCGCGCAGCCCGTCGATTACGGCAGGCCCGACATTGGGTTCGATCATCATCTCGCCGGGCAGGGCTTGGCGGGGGAAGAAGCTGCTTTGAAAATGCATGGTGTGGAACAGCGGCGCGTCCATGCCCTCTTGCAGGTCGAGCCCGTGATGCACAAAGCGCAGGAACCAGATCAGTTGCCATTGGTCCTGTTGGTCGCCACCCGGTGTGCCAAAGACCAACTGCCGCCCGTCCGAATGTTCGGCAAAGGAGGGGGTCAACGTGGTGCGCGGACGCCGACCGGGGGCGAGGGAGGTGGGCAAACCGCGCTCAAGCCAGAACATTTGCGCGCGGGAATTCAGCGGAAAGCCAAGCCCCGGCACCACCGGATTGCTTTGCAGCCACCCGCCCGACGGCGTGGCCGAAACCATATTGCCCCAGCGGTCTATCACATCAAGATGCACGGTATCGCCGCGCTTCTCGGTCAGATGGGCCATGGTGGGCTCTTGGGGGGCGGCGTTCTTGACGCCGAAATCACGGGCAGCGCGTTCGATATAACGCTCGGCCAGATGCTCCAGCCCCGCAATCACGCCGGGGCGTTGCTCAAGCGAAGCCTTCCCATTGACCAGCTTCGCGCGTTCCGCGTTATAGGCGTCAGAGAGCAGCTCTTCCATTGGGATGATGCTCTGTTCTGGGTCGCCGTAATAGGCCTCGCGGTCGGCATAGGCGAGTTTCATCGCCTCGATCACCGTATGGGTAAAGGAGGCACCCATCGGGTCCATCCCGGCAAGATCGAAATGTTTGAGGATGGCGAGGGTCTGCAAAAACACAGGCCCCTGCGACCATGCGTGGGTCTTATGCACCGTCCAGCCGTGGTACTCATAGCTGAGCGTGTCTTCATAGCTGGCCTGCCATTTGGCCATGTCCTCGCGCGCCAGCAGGGCGCTGTTCTTTTGCTCTGACACGTCATGCACGCAGGCGTCGTCGAGGTAGTCAAAGATCGCATCCGCCACGAAACCTTCGGACCAGATCCTCCGCGCGGCCTCGATCTGCGTTGCGCGGTCCTCGCCTGCGGCTTCGGCTTCGCTTACTAACCGTTCATAGGTGGCGGCCAGATCGGGATTTTTAAAGTTGGCGTTCGGCTCAGGCGCCTTGCCATCCGGCGTCCAGACAGCGGCAGAGGTGGGCCATTCGGCGGCGAAATACTCGGCCAGCCCCTTGATGGTGTTCGACACGCGCGGCAGCACCGGGTGGCCGTCGCGGGCATAGTCGATCGCCGGTTGCAGCACGTCGCGCAGGCCCTTGGTGCCATGGTCGCGCAGCATCAGCATCCAGCCGTCAAAGGCACCGGGCACCACTGTCGACAAAAGCCCCGAGCCGGGGATCAGCTTGAGCCCCAGCTCCTCGAAATGCTCTAACTTGGCAGCGGCGGGGCTGACGCCTTGGGCGCAAACGACCTTGGTCTCTTTCTTCTCCGCGTGGTGAAAGATGATCGGCAGATCGCCAGCTGGGCCGTTCAAATGCGGCTCGACCACCTGCAAGACGAAACCCGCAGCCACGGCGGCGTCAAAGGCATTGCCGCCTTTTTCCAGAATGCCGAAGCCGACGGTCGAGGCGATCCAATGGGTCGAGGTGGTGACACCGAAGGAGCCGCGGATCTCGGGGCGGGTGGTAAAGGTGGTCATGTCGTCTCCGCTCAGTGTTCGCGCGGGTCCAGCGCATCGCGCAGCCCATCGCCAAGAAGGTTAAAGCCAAGCACAACCATAAAGATCGCGATGCCGGGCCAGAGCGCCATCCAAGGCGCTTGATTGAGGAAGTTTTTCGCCGTGTTTAGCATTGACCCCCAAGAGGGGGACGGCGGCTGTTGGCCGAGGCCAAGAAACGACAGCGATGCTTCGGCGATGATCGCGGTCGCTACAGTCAGCGTGGCCTGCACCAGCACGGGTGGCAGCACGTTGGGGAAAATGTAGCGGCGCAAGATGCGCGGCGTGCTAAGACCAATGGCGCGCGCGCTTTCGACGTAATCTTCGGCAGCGACACTTAGCACCTGACCGCGCGTCAGACGGATAAAGACCGGCGTGGCCGAGATGCCGATGGCGATCATGGCGTTGGTCAGGCTTGGCCCCAAAAAGGCCGCCAGCGCGATGGCGAGGATCAAGAAGGGTGCGGCCAGCAGAGCTTCGGTGCAGCGTGAAATCACCGCATCGGTCCAGCCGCCGAAGTATCCCGCGATGATGCCTAAAGGCACGCCAAGGCCAAGCGCGATGGCGACCGAAACGACACCCGCCAGCAAAGAGGCCTGCGCCCCCCAGATCAGACGCGACAGCACATCGCGGCCCAATTCATCGGTGCCTAGCCAATGCGCCGCCGAGGGCGCTTTGCGCACCGCGCCCCAATCGGTCGCAAAGGGGTCAGGGATCGGAAGAATGGGCGCCAGTAATGCAATAGCGCAGAAGGAGACCACCAGCACCCCGCCCAGCATGGCACTGCGGTGGTTGCGAAACTTTTTCCAAACGCGGTTTTCAGGGCGGGCCGAGAGGACGGGATCAGCGGCGCTTTCGGCGTCAATGGTGATGGGTGTGGCAGGTTGAGCCATTATTGCTTCCTCAGGCGGGGGTTCAGCAGCACATAGGCGACATCGGCCAGCAGGTTCATAAAGATAAAGCCGACAGCGGTGACCAGCACGATCCCCTGCACCACGGCGTAATCGCGGTTGAATACAGCATCGACCACAAGCTTGCCAAAGCCGGGAATGGTGAAGATTTGCTCAGTTAGCACGGCCCCGGCGATCAGCTCACCAAAGAGCAGGGCGGTCAGGGTAACGATCGGTGTCAGCGCGTTGCGAAAGGCGTGTTTCAGTATCACTTTGCGCTCTACCAGACCCTTGGCGCGGGCGGTGCGCACATAGTCGCTGCTCATCACACTTAGCATGGCGGAACGGGTGTGGCGCATCAGCGTCGCGGCAAGCGCCGTGCCCAGCACGAAGGCGGGCATCAGCATGACGGTGATTGAGCGAATGGGGTCTTCGCTCAGCGGCACATAGCCAGAGGCGGGCAACAGCTTCCATTTCACCGACACCAGCAGGATCAGCATGATGCCAAGCCAAAAGTTAGGGATCGACAGGCCCGACAGGGCCACGACATTGGCGACGTAATCGGTGACAGTGCCCTTCTTGACGGCAGAGAAGATGCCCGCAGGGATGCCAATTACCATCGCGAAAATCATCGCCATCGTCGCCAGCTGGATCGTCACGGGAAGTTTCTGTCCGATTAGCTCCAGCACCGGCTGGTTGGTGCGCAGCGAGATGCCCAGATCCCCGGTCAGCGCGTTGCCGATCCAAGTGAAGTATTGCACTGGAATGGGATCGTTTAGGCGGTATTTCTCGCGCAGAAATTCCAGCACCTGCGGGTCGCGTTCTTCGCCGGCCATGGCCAGCACCGGATCGCCCGGCAGCAGCTTTTGCAAAGTGAAGACAAAGACCGAGATCAGGATGATCGTCGGGATCGCGATCACCAGTCGGCGCAGGATGAAGGACAGCATTTTAAAACGTCTCGCTCAGAGGGAGGGACACCGCCGGGACCAGCCCGGCGGTGCGGATGAAGAAGGTTTAGCCTTCTTCTTTTTTCATACCTTCAAGGCGGATCATGCCATCAGGATAGGGGGTGAAACCGGTGATGCCGGAGTCCAGCGCCCAGATCCACGTTTCGTGATAGAGGTACACGATCGGCATCTCGTCGTTCAGGATGGCCCGTGCGGCGGTGTAGCTTTCGCGGCGCGTGTCCTGATCGGTGGACTTGCGCGCCTTGTCGAGCAACTCATCCACTTCCGGGTTCGAGTATTTAGAATCGTTGATGCCGCCTTCGGTGGTCATGAACTGGTGGATGTTGCCATCCGGGTCCACGCGACCAGACCAACCGATTTGGCTCGCCTGATAATCGCCCGCAGATTGGTCGGCCAGCAGGGTGGCGAATTCCTTGGAGGTGATTGAGATGTTGATCCCCGCCTCAGCCGCCATGGATTGCACGACCTGCATCAGTTGCAGCGGGATCGTGGTGTTGGGCACCTGCACCTCAAGGTCGATGCCATCGGCAAAGCCCGCTTCGGCCAGCAGCGCTTTGGCCTTCTCTACGTCACGCTCGGGCACGGCGAAATCGGTGCTGTACCAAGGCGAGTTTGGCGGGAAGGGCTGGTTGCCCGCGGCGAATGCGCCGTTAAAGACGACCTGATTGATCGCCTCACGGTCCACCGCATAGCTTAGCGCTTGGCGCAGACGCTTGTCATTGCCCCAAGGGTTGTCGCCCTTGTCGCCGTTGGCCACGTTGATCGTGATGCCCTGATAGCCCAGCGACACGGCGCTTTCGACTTGGATGCCATCATCGGCTTCGGCCTGCGCCAGATCGGTCGCGGCCAGACGCTCAATCATGTCGACGTCACCCGATTGCAGGTTTGCCAGACGCACGGTGGTGTCGGGGATCGGCAGGTAGGTCACGGTATCGAAGTGGTATCCGTCGGCGTTGTAATAGTCGGCAAATTTTTCCAGCACGATGCGGTCTTGAGCTACGCGCTCTTTGAACTGGTAAGGGCCCGAGCAGACCGGCGCGAGACCAAAGTCATCGCCAGCCGCTTCGGCGGCGGTGGGGGAGACCATCATGCCCGCGCGGTCGGCCAGTTGGGCCATTAGCGTGGCGTCGGCATCGGCCAGGTCAAAGCGGATTTCGTGGTTGCCCAGCACTTCAACACCGGTGATCGAGCTCAGCTCGGACTTGCGGCGGGAGGTCTCTAAGTTCTGGCTGCGGTCGATGTTGGCGGCCACGGCTTCGGCATTGAAAGGCGTGCCATCGTGGAACACCGCATCGTCGCGCAGTTTCATGGTCAGCTGCTTGCCATCCTCGGAAAAGGACCACTCGGTGGCCAACTGCGGGATGATCTCAAGGTCGGGCGTGATGTCCACCAGCTTGTCGCACAGCGAGGTATAGACGATCCGCCCCACAAAGGTGCGCGACTGGTCGGGGTCCAGCACATCGGCATCCGATTGCAGCGCGATGCGCAGGTCAGCCGCTTGAGCGCCGAGGGTCGTGGCCCCCAAAAGCGCGGCGGCAAGGGTCATTTTGGTCAGTGTCATATCGAACTCTCCTGTCGTTTCATTTGGTCTGGTTCAGCCTGTTATTGTTGGTCTTGGCGGGGGCGGAGTGTTGTCCGGTCCCGCATGGCATCTTCGTAAAGCGCAAAGCGCGCGGCGGCACCGGGGGCACGTTCGGGCACATCGGCAAGGCCAATATCCGGCGTGGCGGCGGCGATCTCTTCGAAATAGTGGCAGGCGGCGATATGGCCGTTGCCGGCATCGGCTTCGCGCAGGGCAGGCGGCTCGCTCGCGCAGCGCTCTTTGGCATAGGGGCAGCGGGTGTGAAAACGGCAACCCGAGGGCGGGTTGGCGGGGCTGGGCATCTCGCCCTCAAGCGCCGTCTGGGGCGTGCGCGCACCATGGGCGGCCACCGGAATGGCCGACAGAAGGGCGCGGGTATAGGGGTGACGCGGGTGGTTGTAGACCGTGTCAACATCGCCCTGTTCGACGATCTGCCCCAGATACATCACCGCCACGCGGTCGCTCATGTGGCGGATCACGGCCAGATCATGCGCGATGATGACCAGCGTGAGACCCAACTCATCGCGCAGATCGCTTAAAAGGTTGATCACCTGCGCTTGCACCGACACGTCAAGCGCCGAGACCGGTTCATCGCCGATCACCAACTTGGGGGCCGAGGCCAGCGCGCGGGCGATCCCGATCCGCTGGCGCTGACCGCCGGAAAACTCATGCGGATAACGTTCGGCGTGTTCGGGGCGCAGCCCGACTTTGGCCAGCAGTTCTGCCACTTTGCCGCGCCGATCAGCGGCGGACATTTTCGGGAAATGCGTCTCCAGTGGTTCGCCGACCAGCTTGCCGACACTCATGCGCGGGTTCAGCGAGGAAAAGGGATCTTGAAAGATAAACTGCATGTCGCGGCGCAGCGCCGTCAGATCACGCCCAGCGAGGCTGCGCACGTCCGCACCGTCAAACTGCACATCGCCCTCGGTCGGCGTCAGCAGTCGCATCAAGAGCCGCGCGAGGGTGGATTTGCCGCAGCCGGATTCGCCGACGATGGCAAATGTCTCTCCACGCCGCACGTCGAAGGACACGCCGTCGACGGCCTTCACGGTGCCGCTTGCAGCCAGCATGCCGCCGCCAGTCTTGAAGTGTTTTTTCAGCGCGCGCGCCTTGAGGATATGGTCGCTCATGCGCTCTGCTCCAGATGGGTTTCCAGCGGGGCGAAGTGACAGGCCACGGCGTGCCCGCCCTCAAGCGGGGCAAGCGGCGGCTCCTTGGCGCAGACCGGCTGAGCAAAGGGACAGCGCGTGGCAAATCGGCAGCCTTCGGGCATATTCTGCGTCGTCGGCACCATGCCCGGCACGGTGGCCAAAAGCCCGCGCGGACCGCTCAACTGCGGGATCGAGGACATGAGGCCAATGGTATAGGGGTGCTGCGGATCGTTAAAAATACGCTCCGCCGGACCGGTCTCGACAATGGTGCCCGCATACATGACGGCCACGGTATCAGCGATTTCGGCGACAACGCCGAGGTCATGGGTGATCATGATCGTGCCCATGTCGGTCTCGGCCTGAAGGTCGCGGATCAATTCCAAAATCTGCGCTTGAATGGTCACGTCAAGCGCGGTGGTCGGCTCATCTGCGATCAGCAGTGCGGGGTCATTCACCAGCGCCATGGCGATCATTACCCGTTGCCGCATCCCGCCCGACAGTTGGTGCGGATAATCCCGCATCCGCTTTTCCGGCGCGGGAATGCCGACACGCTTGAGGATCGCCAGTGCCTTATCCTCGGCCTCGGATTTGCTGGCATCGCTATGGGCCAGCACGGCTTCGGCAATCTGGTCGCCAATGCGGAACGCGGGGTTGAGCGAGGTCATCGGCTCTTGAAAAATCATCGTCATCCGGCTGCCGCGCAGCTTGCGCATTGCCCTGTGATCAGCAAGGTCGAGCTTTTGTCCCTCGAAGATCATCTCCCCCGATCGGATCGTCGCAGCACCCGCAGGCAAGAGCCCCATCATCGCCAATGAAGTCACGCTTTTGCCGCAGCCGCTTTCTCCGACAACGCAGAGCGTCTTGCCGGGGCTGACTGAGAAATTGACGTGATTGATCTGGTCGCTCGGCAGGCCACGAAAGCGCAAGCTGAAGTCGCGCACTTCGAGTAAAACCTTGTCGGAACCGGTGTCAGGGTTGGGCAATGGACCGCTTTCTTGAACCAATATAAGATTGGTCGAGTATGCGGTTGCATGTTTCTCGCTGTCAATCCGGGGATTTCAGTTTTTAAAAGAGTCCATTCCGCTCAATCTGTTGTGTCGGTTTGAGCCTGTTGTTTCCGCGGTTCAGCTCAATTTTTAAGCGATTTTTCAAGGTTATGTGCGCGTTCAACCGGAAAGGACGGCACCCGGTAGAGAGCGCAGACGGTATTTGTGAAAGGATGAATTGAGGGGGGTAGGAGCGCTTTCTCCGCGACAGCGCTATTGAAGGGCGGTCGATTTGTTGCTTTATCGAAAGGGAGCTAAGAATTTCGAAAGGGCGGCATAACCCCATGACCAGCAAACCTAAATCGGCAGAGCGCAAACGCGGGTCCGGGGCACAATTTGTCTATTCGATCTTACGCGATGAAATCCTTGACCTAACCCTGCTCCCCGGCAGCCCCATCGACGAGATCCGCCTCTCCGAGCGGTTGTCGATGTCGCGCACCCCGATCCGTGAGGCATTGGTGCGACTGGCGAGCGAGGGGCTGGTGACCACGCTGCCCAACCGCTCAACCGTGGTGTCGAACATCGACTTCATGAACCTGCACACCTTTTTCGATGCGATGACATTGATGTACCGCGTCACGACGCGCCTTGCGGCGCAGTTTCATACGCCCGCGGATATGGCCGCCATCCGCGCCCGGCAGGCTGAGTTCGCAAAAGCGGTAGAGGCACAAGATGCATTGTCGATGATTGCCACAAATCGAGAGTTCCACGCCGAGATCGCCCGCGCGGGGCGTAACCCCTATTACGAATCGCTCTGCCTGCGGCTTTTGGATGAGGGACGGCGGCTTCTGCGGATGTACTACCAGTCCTTCGACGACCAGCTCCCGAATGAGTATGCGCAAGAGCATGAAGACCTGATCGCGACCATTGAAGCTCGCGATATCTCCCGTGCGGATTCTTTGGCCAAAACCCATGCCGACCAAATCGTGCGGCAGATTCAGGCGCTGATTTCACGCGACCGGCGGCAACATATCGACATCTAAGCTGCTGTAGTGAGGCCGTAATTTCGAAAGCATGCCTTGTGGAAAGATTTTCTGTCGACAAATAAAATACAATCACTAAAATGCAGGCAAGCCCGGCAACAACGCAGCCGGTTTCTATGATGGAGAGATAAATGAACCCTTCGATTTTTTCCGGCTGCATCCCGGCCCTGATGACCCCCTGCACTGAAGACCGCAAACCCGACTTCGATGCGCTGGTACGCATGGGCAAAAAGCTGATCGCCGATGGTATGAGCGCGGTCGTTTACTGCGGGTCCATGGGTGATTGGCCGTTGCTGACCGATGCTGAGCGGATGGAAGGCGTTGAACGTTTGGTCAACGCGGGCGTTCCGGTCGTTGTTGGTACGGGTGCTGTGAACACCAAGCTGGCCGCCGAGCACGCAGCCCATGCGCAGAAAGTCGGCGCAAAAGGGTTGATGTTGATCCCGCGCATCCTGTCGCGTGGTACTTCGGTCGCTGCCCAAAAGGATCATTTCAAAGCTGTCCTTTCCGCCGCGCCAGATCTTCCGGCCGTAATCTACAACAGCCCTTATTATGGTTTCGCCACCCGTGCTGATCTCTTCTTTGCCTTGCGGGCCGAGCATCCGAACCTCGTCGGTTTCAAGGAGTTCGGCGGCGCGGACGACCTGCGCTATGCGGCTGAAAACATCACCAGCCGCGATGATGACGTGACTCTGATGATTGGCGTCGACACCACTGTTTTCCATGGTTTCGTCAACTGCGGGGCCACGGGCGCCATCACCGGCATCGGCAACGTGCTGCCGCGCGAAGTGTTGCATCTGGTGGCCCTTAGCCAAGCCGCAGCGGCGGGCGATGCCGAAGCGCGCCAGCGGGCGCAGGAACTGGATGCGGCGCTTGGTGTTCTGTCCTCCTTTGATGAGGGTCCCGATCTCGTGCTTTATTATAAGCATCTGATGGTGCTCGAAGGCCATGCAGAATATGCGCTGCATTTTAACGAGACCGACGCGCTGAGCGACAGCCAGCGCGGCTATGCCGAGGCGCAGTATAAGCTGTTCCGCACGTGGTATGCCGATTGGAGCCAGCAAGGCGGCGCGGTCGCCAAATACGCGGCCTAATTTCCCGCCCACTTCTCCCCGGCTGGGCAGGCCCGTCGCATCTGCGGCGGGCCTTTTGCGTTGCCGGACAGTCATTTCAAAGAAGATAATTGCAAACGCATATAAATTTGACTAGCATCCTCTCAGGGATCAACGCACCGGGAGCGGGTGCGCCAATTTGGGGAGAAAAATTGAGATGAGTGCAACAGATTTAATGCGTGATTTCGGGGCGATGCTCGCCTCTGGCGGGGTCGAAGTGGTGGACTGTTCTGGTGTTTTGGGGCCGGATACGCCGATCCTGCAACTGCCAGCCGATTTTGCCAAGCCGACACCCAAAGTCGAGATCCACAAGATCAGTGAATATGATGAAGACGGCCCGTTTTTTGCTTGGAACTGGATGGTTTTGGGCGAGCATTCCGGCACGCATTTCGACGCGCCGCACCATTGGATCACCGGCAAGGATTACGAAGACGGGTTCACCGATACGCTTGACGTGCAACGCCTCGTCGCGCCGGTGAATGTGATCGACTGTTCGCAACAATCCCAAGAAGACCCTGACTTCTTGCTCGACGCCAAGGGCATCAAGGAATGGGAGGCCGAGTATGGCGAGATTGGCGAGGGTGAATGGGTCGTCATGCGCACCGATTGGGACAGCCGTGTGAACGACGAAGCGCGGTTCCTCAACGCGGATGAGACTGGCCCCCACAGCCCCGGACCGACCCCGGATGCGATTGAATACCTGATGAGCAAAAAGATTGTTGGTTGGGGCACCCAATGCATCGGCACCGACGCGGGCCAAGCGGGCGGGATGGAGCCGCCGTACCCTGCGCATAACCTGCTGCACAAGAACAACTGCTTTGGTCTGGCAAGCCTTGCCAACCTCGACAAACTGCCGCCCAAAGGCGCGATCCTGATTGCGGCACCGTTGAAGATCAAAAACGGCACCGGCAGCCCCATTCGGGCGCTGGCGCTGGTGCCGAAGGGCTGATCGGTGACGGATACGCCACTCACCAAGGCGGAGAATGCGCCGCTCGATCAGATGGGGCTCGATAACTTCGCGCCCTATCTGATGAACCGGATCATGGGGCGGTATAATGCCGCCCTGTCAGCCGAGATGGCGGCGCTTGGCTTGACCACGCCGCAGATGCGCTC
>Ga0209345_10001075_pt1 | contig 34042 bp, 34 predicted proteins | sample Cruoilmetagenom7_FD_187294 | JGI IMG/M metagenome (GOLD analysis project Ga0209345, IMG submission 187294) | Oil polluted marine microbial communities from Coal Oil Point, Santa Barbara, California, USA - Sample 7 (SPAdes) (version 2) | ecosystem: Environmental > Aquatic > Marine > Oil seeps ...
CTTGAATGTTTTATTACCATCAACAAGCAACTGTAGAAGCCTCTCAGCAATCCATTTAATCTGCAATGGATCTTCATAGTTAACCATGTTCCCGGCTATTTCCCTGGCTCGCTCAATGATTTCTTTTTGGTTCATTACAACAACCTCCCGCCACTCCCGGTCCTTGGCGAGGAGAGCGCGAAGCATCTTATCAAAATCTTCCGGTGTATCTGCTGTGTACATCAAATCGACATATTCATTTATCTCACTCTCCGTCAGCATCACTCACCCCCGCCTTTCCATTGGCCAGTATGAATATTATAACCCCGAAGTTCTTTTTTAAGTTGCTTGAGCACATCGCAATTTACCCTGGAAACCCGAAGGCGTCCCGCTGTCATACCAGCTAATTCTCTTACGGCACGGTCGGCTGTCTTGATATCTTGTTTGGCATCTTTTATAGCCTCGGTCATTTCATACCAGTTCATTCTCCACCCCCGCCTTGCTTGCCTTTGGCGATGAGGGTGCAGTTGTGTTTTGATGCTATGGTGCCTACACCCGAATACACCAATCCGTATTCGTGTTTTACCACCACCATCAATTCACCCGTTTCCCGGTGCCGCACGCAATCCCCCGGCTCTATGGTGGTCCGGGTGAGGCTTGAAACGTCATACCAAATATTATCGTTTAATGGATATACCCGCACAAGATAGGCGTTCTTTTCTGGTGAATAATCGGATTTAACCTGACCAAAATCATACTTAAACCGTGCAAATTTGCCCGTGATCTCCACCAAATCCCCCACCTTGAGGGCTGGCTCGGGGGGTGGATCAGGCGGTGATAGTTGAACCTCTATCAAATCACCGTTTATTTCTTGTGCTACTTTATACCCTGGTGGAATTTTTATTATCCACCCATCAACGGGCCTCACTTCTAAGCCTTTGCCTATCTGAATCCAACTACCGTCAGTCATGGTCTCCTCCTGTTACTCGTTAACCAGTTCGTCCGCCCCGATGTCGGAGCAGTTTACTTTATTCCGCTCGTCACCTTCAAAGTCAACCGTACAAAGACCGCCAAGCCCCTGCTCGATGCAAGGCGACGCCGATGTCAAATGATAGTCATAGTTTCCATATGGTCCTGGATCAACGAGTAGTGGGTTATCATTAACCACGTTGACCCAATCTGGATGAAAGGCGTTCATGTCGTATAGGTTGTACCAGATAATATTATGAAACCCTGTCGGGGAATAGTTCCAGCAGTTATGCGACCACCACACATCGGCCTTACCAAAGAAGCGGACGATATGGGAAAACATCTGTGCTTCGTGCCAAATAATATTGTTGTGTACGTGAACTTGGGTATAATAAAACGTACCATCATTACCCACATTAAGCGCTTTACCACTTGCGCCCCAGGTCCAATAATCCGTATAGATCGTGTTGTGATGAATGTTTGTTGTGTTCCCACCAGAACAATATAACCCGCCAAGACGCTGATTATCCGCAATGACGTTGTTGTAAATATCCGTTGTTAGTGATGCGTATTCGTGATTGTTAGACTGTAGCCGTACAACATTATCTGGATATTCAATTGCATATTCGGAGGCATTATTAGCATAAAAGCGGTTACCTGAAATATGGATGTGAGCATCACCGTCCGGGTCTCTACCACTCGCGTAAACGGCCAGAGCAAGACCGGGCGAGGAAACCTTATAAAGACCCTTCATATGATTATCTTTAACGATATTGTTCTTAAACGTCAGACTCCGAATCCCCTTGAAACGGCACCCTGGAGCACGTTCTCCTGAAGCGTTGTCCTCAATGGTGCATCCTTCCACAACCACATCATAATACTGCATTTCCGGTAAAGACCAAGTGATCGGAGCATCCAGCCAGTAGTTCCCAAAATGCATTGCGCCTCCGGCAACCACTTCTTGATGCCAAGATCCGGGGTGATTGGAATAGGTGTTGTTGTCAACTATATGGCAATTACGAATAGTCGCCCCGGAACCCCATCCGTAGATACCGGCCCCACGGGAATAGATTTTTTCAACGTATTCACCCTCTTCCCAGGAACCATATTCCCACCAGAGTCCTACACCGTTTGTGATCGTGAAACCCTGAAGCACGGATTCCGGTCCTTCCCCGCTGATGAATCGTACCACGCAACCGAATGAGGGATCTTCCGGGTCCGGTGCCGGTGTGTAACGCCCCCCATCAATCACCGTATTGGATGCACCCCCGTTGCCTTGTACAAAGATAGCCTTCCCCTTGAAGTCAATGTTTTCGTAATAGGTGCCGGGTTGGACCAGAACGAGGTCCCCGTTACTTGCCCGATCAATGGCATCCTGAATCTTACCGCTTGGGGTTACCCACCAGATGGCGCCGTCTTCCTGCGAATACGCCACCACCGCCATCCCCACGAACACCAGAATCAGTATCAAAACAATCATAACCCAATCCGCACATGTTAATTTCTTCATGAGTCTTCTCCTGTTAAATGAAAGTGAAAGAACGGAAAGAGAGGAAAGTATTTAAACAGATATAGAATGAGCATATATACAGGCAGTACTAATACACAATTACTTTTCCTCTCCTTCCGGTATTGAATAGACCTTAAGCTTATCGGGATTGGCGTTGGCCCAGAGCGCAATCCCCAGCGCCTCCCATTCATCCTCCCGCTGCCACACCTGGATCTGGGGGAAGATCTCCTCCACCCTGCGCCGTATAAGGGGCTTCCCTACCGTCCCCTTCCATTGCTTGGCCGTAACCATGGCAAAGGAGGAGCCATTGAGGACGGCGGTTCCCAGGGAAACCCCTGTTGCGATGCACAGTTTGGTCAGCCCTTTCTTCTTTACAAGGTCGTGCCCCCGCGCACTGTTCTCGAAAGTGGGCATCTCCACCACCGTGAGGATGTTGGGTAAAAACGGAAAGGAGGAAAAAGTTCGTTCGAAGATGTCCTGCATGACCGTGGCGATGATTCCGTAGCGCAGATGGGTGAGCTCCTTGTCCGATTTAATGACACCGCTCCTTATATGCTCCACTACTTCCTTTTCCGTTCTTATGATCCCGTACCCCGTGTGGTTGATGCTGGGGTCGATGCCTACTATGTATCTTTCTGTCATGGTCGTCCTGTAAAAGGGTCGCGCATCGTGTTGGCCGAAAGGACGTTGGCGGGCGTCACCAACGCGACACGCTTCCCAGTGTTGTTAAAAAGGAACGTCGCCTTTTTCCAAGGGCTCGATGGTGGTTGTCTTATCGACCGCCAGACTGTTAGCGTAGACGTTGATGAACTTGCCAAGTTGCCCTTCCTTGCCTTTGGACCTCTGCACGTTCCCGTGCCACAGCTTGTTAACAAGGTTATCCTCAACCCATGGGGGCACTTCCTTGATCGACATGGATTCCACCGGCACACCCAGCGCCCTGCAAAAGTCTCGCAAGAAAACCTTGCTCTTGCTGTCGGAGGGTGTGAACACCACCCGGTTACTGAACCCCTCGTTCTTCTTTTCAGCGCCTTCCACGTAGAAGATGATCTTGGGCTCGTTGTCCTTCCAGATCGCCGTTTCCACGCTGGAAATATAAAGCAACTGCGGCCCCTCAATCAGCGTTTCTTTCCATCCCTTGTCGTACTCTTCGTCAAACCATGAATTGTCTACTGTCATTGTTCTGTCTCCTGTCTGTTAAAATAGTTTTCAATAATTGCCCAACCCGATTCCTTGGGCTCGATAACATGCTCAACCCCCTCAAGCTTACCCGTGCGATCACCCGCCACAAGATGGGGTGTCTGGGTGAACGTGAGGTGTCGTGCATTGACCATCTCGTTGCCCCTGCGGGCGTTCTTAAGATACATGTAACCGATCATATCCACCATGGGGTACACGATCTGTTTACACTGCTTGCCGTTCCATTCCGGCTGATAAACCGTGACCTCGTTGTTGAACACGAAGGTACTCTTGATCTCCTCGTGACAGATAAAAACAAGACGCAGACCGGCCCTTTGTAAGCCAAGGATCGGCCTGCGTAGAGCATCGCGAGCCATTGCCCATCCCCGGCCATACTCTAAATCCGCTAACGAGGAAACGTTGTTTTTCTTACAGACGTGCGTGACCGCAAGCTCGTATGCCGCAGTCACCGTATCGAACACAATGGTTTTGTACCCATGGGAGGTTTGGGCAAGACTTTTCGCCACATCCACGAACTCTTCGTAACTCCCGAAGCAGTCCTTATCCGTCGGAGACTTGTACACCGACAACGCCTTGAGCCCCGCCTCGAATGCAAGAAAATACGCATCCGGTATACTTGCACAGAAAGTACTCTTGCCCACCTTCGGAAGCCCGTACACCATGAAAGTGTAGTCGGCAAGGCTCGTGTGCACCAGTGACCTTTCTTTAGCTATCACGCCCATTTTCTTTCCTTTCGTTTATCGAATTCTTTGCAACAATTCGTCCGCCTCTTTACGAAGACGCCTGTTTTCATCAACCTCACCTTTAATCATAAGGGTTAACTTGGAAACTTCTTTGTTAAAACGTTGCTGTGCCGCCCATGCAAGTATCTTTGCCATCAAATAACCGAAAACAAAACCTACACCACCGGTATACCATTCCATTATTTCCCCCTTTCGTCTTCAGCCAACTCCGGATGTGCAAACGGTTCCCTTTTATCGTAAAGATAGTAGCACCCGTCTTCCTCGTTACATATCGGAAGAAAGGAACAACGCACTTTATAAAACATGCAGCTTTTGCGGTTCTGGCAAAAGTAGTCGTCTACAAGACAATGCTGGATATCCGCCACGGTGGCCTTGATGCTTTTCCAGTCGTCCCCGGTCAAGAACTCCAGCGGTTTGTCAGTATCCTTGAACGGGATATCCATCTGGCGATAATACATCTCGGGGCGGTCTTTGTAGTCCTTGCATATGCGATTGCAATAACCGGCCCAGCTTTCTTTCTTCCCGCACCGGAGGGCAGGACGCCGCACGTAGTAGAACCGGAATCCCTGCACCCCGTCGAACTTCACACCGTTACCGGTCACCAGTTTCCGATAGATCAATACCTGGGGGTCGTGTTCGTACACATCCTCCACATCTTTCGGAAGCTCGCCCACGGTCTTGTAGTCGGTGATCCAAAGCTTCTCCGTGTCAGGATCTTTAACCAGCAGGTCCAGCTTACCCATGAGCGGTACACCAGAAACCGTTCCGCTAAGAACAACCTCTTTATGGGTGGAGCATTTATCGATATGGTCCTGCCACGGCAAACCCTGAACCATCCCGTAAAGCATGGCCCTTGTTTTTGCCAAGTCAGGCTCGTCATAGATATGCTCATTGGCCATTTCACGGATACGCTGGTCAATGAGGTTTATTGCGGCATCCAGACAATCACCCGTCCGAAACTCCTGGGCCTCGTGGAACAACCGCCCGATGAGCAACTTGGACACCTTGCCGCCCATCTGTTTGGGCACATAACCCTTCACCTGATTCAGGTAGTATTTACGCGGACACAACTGAAACGCCGTCAGCGTACTAGTCGTCACGCTCAATTGATCTGTTAACGAAGTCTGCATCACGAACCTCCCGTTCTAACTTGTCTCTCTTTTCCGTACTGTAAATGTGGCTGAAGTTTAGCTTGAGTTTAAATCGACCCTTCCTCATGCTTTCCGTGGCCTTGAACTTCCTGAACTCAGCCCTCACCTGATAGGCGAAAGGAGATAAAAGAAAGTCCACCACGTCAGATCGGCCCATACCCCACATCTTGCCCATCTTATCAATGCAGTCCAATACATCATAAGACAGGTAGAACGACGTCGGAGAACCGGTGCTGCTGGAGAAGGGTTTGTCCTTTCGTTTCTTAGCCATCCTCACCACTCCTTTCGATTAATGGTGAGCATCACTTTAGGCAGTTTCTTCACCACCGTCAATAAGTTTTTCAAATTATTTTTCGAGTTCGTTTTTAATAACAGCTATGTCACGGGTTATGATGTAAATATTGTCGTTGGTTTCTTTGCGAAGCCGCTCAATTTCTGCATGTCTGGCCTCGGCTGTGTCAAAGTGTTTGTCTGAATTCCAGGTAACAAACCCCATCATGAGCACAACAAGCGGTATAAACACGAACCACGGAACTCGGTTTTTTATGGATTTCCACATGTCTTTATGCGCCTCTTCGGCTTTGCAAGAGCGTTTGAGCCTATCCACCACAAGCGGGTGAGCTGAACAGTCCTTGCAATATTCAAGGTTATCGATTCCGCCATTATTTGGCACTTTTACGATTCCCTTTCCGCCCCGGATGCTCGTCCGTCCAGAACTCACTGAACTCAATGACCGGTATATTTAAAATACCATGATCGCCCAGTTGATAGATGTGCTTGGAGTCCTTGTATTTTTTGTATATGTTATGGAAATGCTTGGCGAAAGTCTCGAACAGATTCGTGGTCAGCCGCCCCTTCTTCTTCGGTGTGGCCTTCATCTGCTTTCGGTTGATGTAGCTGGCAGCCTTATCTCTGAACACGTTGGTTTTAATTCGGTTCTTGTTATCCACAAATACACGGCAGTCACAACCAACAAGAATGACAGGATCAAAACCCATATAAATCGCCGCCTGAATCGACATGTACCCGGCATTTCCTTTTTTAACCTCGTTGACAATGTAGTAGGTGCTGTCCTTCATGAGGTGAAACTTGCGGTTGCGCCGAAGCGTGGTGAGTTTCATTCCCTCGAAGGTGTAGCACTGATCGTTCATGCTGCTATCGGCCCAGAGCAGGAAGTCCAACGGGTGTTTGGTGAACCCGGCGTTGCAGCCGAACAGCATTCCTTTTTCGGCCAGTTTCTTAGTGTCATAGAACGTCGAGGATACCCCGTTGCCAATGATGAACGCGGTTCTTCCAATGAACTTGTCTTTGAACAACGCAAGCCGCTTATGGGGTTCCTGGCTCAAGGGTTTTTTCCTGGACTTCAGCGTTTGCGTATCAGTCATGGTCAGTCATTTCCCAGATCTTCTATCAACCCCTGCATGTATTCAGCCGCTTTGTTGTGTCCGAACCGCTCCGCTGTCCTGAGTGCCTTGCGGTACTGGGCCTTTTTGATGGCCACATCGAACTTCTTGCGTTTTTCAAGTTGCTCCACATCGAACTTCTTGGTCTTGGGCACCACACCAGCGAGGTTCCACAACCGGTCGCCCATGGTGTAGGTGCCGCTGGTGGTCTTGCCCTTGAAGAACTTGTCCAGCTCGTTGGCGGCACGGATGTTCTTGAGGACGTGGATCACCTTACGGTCCATCGCCATGCCCAGGAATTCCCCGGAACTGACCCCGGTCTCCTTGATGGGCTGGTCCGTGAAGAAGCTCTTGTTCAGGGACAGCTCGGCCATGGTCTTGGGGATCGGATGCAGATAATCCTTGAACAGCTTCCCGGCACCGCCCACCGGATCCGTAGACACAATCGGCATCAGATCCGCCGCGGGCAACCAGGACTTCAAAATCTTCACATGGATTTCCCCGGTCTTCTTGTCAAACTTGGTCGGGATCCCCATATTCTCGTTCACCCAGCGAGGCAGCTTGCTCTTGTCGAACTTTTGTCCTTCTTCCGATTGCAGCATCCGGGCCAACTGGCCCAGACGGTTGTATTTGGCAGGTTTGGTCGCCATGCCCTGGAGCTGCAACGGGATGTTGTGGCGCATCCACCTGTAAAACGGAAGGGCGGTAGCAACTTTCTTCTCCAGACGGGTGAGTTCGTCAAACGACCCGTGGTACTTCTTGACCGACATGGCCGCCTCATAGGGGCTGTCCCCCTTGCGGAGCCGTGCGATGAAATGCGTCATACGCATCTGGTTTTCCATCACATTCCCTGCATAGAACAGGGATTTGACGCCCTGGCCCTCATGGGTGAGCTCCTTGAACACCTTTTTAAGGGTGCCACCCTCGCCCAACCCCTGGCCCTTGGCGATCGCTTTGGCCTCCGCGCCGTAGTATCCGCCCAGAAACTTGTACTTCTGCTCGAACCGTAACAGATCGTTCCCCGTGTAAGTGACCCCATCCGGCACCTGGGCCTTGATTTTCAGGCTCTCCAGGCTCGGCGTAGGACCGGCAATGAAAGTATCCTTGGTACCACGAGCCTTCTGAGAAGCCCATTTTGCGAACCCAGGGGCGCCTTCCTTCCACTGGCCCGAGGCGATCATGAAATTCTTGGTGTCGCCCAGGTTCTTCACAATGTTCCGGTCCAGGGCATCCCCCAGATGCAGAAACGTCACGGACCCCAAGAGGTTCCTCAAGTGGTATCCCGGAAAGGGAGCAAGGGTGATCCCCTTCCACCAGTTGGTGATATAGTTAAATTTGTCCATGAGTCCGGACCATTCATCCGGGCTGTTCATGAGCTTGGACCATTTGCCCACCTCGTCAAAAACCGTAGCAGGCATGGCGTATGAAGGAATGCCCATACGTTTTACGTTTGCCAGGTCTCCCCGGTCCCTGATGGGTAGGAAATAATCGGAAAGGGAGGAAGGATTATTAAGGCTACTTACCCCAACAAGCCCCTCGTAGGACGAATAGGCGTCTTTACCCAGAACCTTTTTCCAATCAGGGCCGTATACCGCCTCCATTCCAGCCGGTGAAAGGATCTGGCCGATCTCGCCCACCCGAGGGATCTCGCCTTCTCCCAACTCCCTTCCGGTCATCATGACCGCCTGCTGGATCCGCTGTTTCTTGGTGATGGCTTTTGTGCTGTTTCCAATACGGGCGGTGATGGCCTGAATGGGATCGTCAATGAAAAGGCCCGTGGCCCCCGGCTCCACCTCCTTGATGATCTGGTTCCACCAATGCTTCTGTTTCCGGGTCTTGAGGTTGTTGGGGATCTGACCAATCACCTCATCCCACCACCCATACATATCCTGGCTCATGAGCGTTTCGTTGATCTCGTTAACCGTCATGTCCCGGAAGGTCCGGTTCTGGCTGTTGCTGAGAAAGAAGGAATAGGCATCCTTGTCCCTGTAACTCACACGGGTGCTGCTGAACAAGTTGTCCAACATCCCCTTTGCTTCTTCCGTTAAATGGCGCGGGAAATACCCTTGGTACCCTAACGGGATTGAATGGCCCAGCCAGTCCGTGGCTTGCCGCATCCCTCCGTCCAGCCACATCTTGGTGTTGGAGTCAATGTCACCCACACCAAGCTTCTCAGTCTCTATCTTGGCCCTGCTGCGAATCTGTTTATAGGTGGGCATTCTCTCGTACTTCTCGGGATTCTCCTTGCGGAGCGTAGCCCTCATCTTCTCATAGGCATCCTTGTCGTTGAGCGGCTTCCACCCGATCTCCTTGTACTGGATCCCCGCCGCCTTCTCCAGCCGGTTAAGCTCGTTGTTGATCCGGCGCATATGATGGACACCCGGTGCAAGCTTGGGGTCGATTTCCCGTGCAACACGTCCCCAGTCTTCCGCAGGACGTTCTGCAAGATCAATGATCTTTTTAGCCTCTTCCCGACTATAGGGTGCAAACACCTTCTTGGTGGATTCCGCCATGGCGTCGGCGGTCTTCTGGGTCACCCCTTCTCTTGCTCGCCAAAGAGTTTCCGAATAGTCCAGACTCGAATACCCTGAACTGTGTGAAAAAGAATCCTTGAACCATTTCACCATCCGGGCCGTCTGCTTGTTCTTGACCATCCCCTCGAACATGAGGTCCACGCTGTCGCCCATGACCTTGTTCAGCCGATCTTTCATCGGCCCCACATTGGCAAGGTCACTTATCCCCAGCTGCTTCTGTACAAACGGAATCTTCCACCCAAGCAAACGCCGTTGCCCCTCCCTGAACTGCTCGCCCAATCCCCCCACCGCGTACTCACCCGTGTTCAGATAGGGCGCAATATCGTCAATGTTCTCCGTGAACTCCTTCTGCATCCCTTCCGGTATATACTCATCAAGGAACTTCTGCTGGTTCTCGGAATACTCCTTCACCAAGTTGTCCAGATAGTTGGCCTCGGTTTGCTGGTGAAGCATGTTGCGCTGAAATGCTTGTACAGTTTTGGCGTTACTACCAAATACTTTCTTTTGCCGAGCCCCAAATGTAGCCGCTGCTTCAAGTTTTTTGGCAGATTTAAACTTACTGGTCCAACGGAACATGGTCGCCGCAAGCCCAATATCAGCTTTCTTGAACTTTCCAAGCAAAGACCCTATCCGCAACTGGTTCAAAGGGTCCGTCAACACGTCCCCCACAAACCCCACACTTTCCTTGAAAATATCAATGTCCTTGCCGCCCATCCAGTCAGGCAACTTCATGTTGCTCCAGTCCCCCGGAGCAATGACATCGATCACATCCTTGATACGGTACCGTTCTTCGCCCATGAGCGCCTGGCCCACGCGGTCCAACGGGTTGAAGCTTCCCCCGTCAATCATGTCCTTGATGGTACCAGCTACGGCAGCTTGTGGTCGCCCCAGATAATCCAGCATGGTCATGAACGCCGATTCGCTCTCGTTCTCCTTGGACACCTCCGCCTCGGCCGCCTGCTCAAGCTGACGATCCTCGTAGTCACCGGAAGTCGTCCCGTGACGTATGTTCTTCAGGAGTTCTGATATTTCCCGTGATACGGGCAATGTTAAATTAACCATCAACTATACCCTGATTAATCGGCACCCACGTTCTTGTAAAATATCTTGATCCTTTTAAGCGCGGTTGGATCAATTCCCTTCTGCGCTGCTACCGCTTCGTGCCATTTTTCTTTGGCCACGTCCATTCCAGGGGAATCGTCGGTTTTAACCCCTTGAGACAGAAGCTTAATCTGTTTTGTATATTTATTTCCAACATTTAATGCTTGAGAAGAATTTCTGAAAGGCCCTCTTGCGATTCCCGTGGACTCTTCTGTGACCCCCAACGGCCCATACAAATACCATTCTCCCCCTTCCTTCCGCCATTCAAGACCCTCGTCAACCCCATGGCCCCATTGAATCAGCGTGTCATACAAAGTCATTAGCCCCTCATCAACAACCTTGAGGCTCGGTTCAATTGCCCTTTCCTCATTATCGGAAGAAATAAGAGAGGTCAAATCGGTGTCCATTCCAGAAAACTTCATCAGCCCCGATTCATAATTCGTGAACACACTCCCCTGTTCGCTGTTAATGTCCGTTATGGGAACTTCTTCACGGGTCACCACGGTATCCATCTTGGGCTCCACGTAGTCGTCAATCCACTTGATGTCTTTTTCATCAAAGAACGACCTGGAGACACCTGCAAGTTTACCGTCCTTGACCTCGCCCATCGTGGAATAAAAAAGGTTCTTTGCCTCGTCCCATTGCCCACCCTTACGGAGTTTCTCATAGTCATCATAAGAAACGTCGGCCGAGGTATTGTCACCAAAAAAACCGGTGGACTTCTTTTGCGTGAGTTTAAGTGAAGCAATCTTGGACTCTTCTCCAGGCTTAACAAAAGGAGAAATCCCGTCTATTGCACTCTGGCGTTCTTCAGGAGTCAGCTCCATTCCAGAATTATCTACAAATTCCTCGATCTTCCCACTACCCTTGAAGATCTCTGGATTATGTTCAGCAAGTTCCGTGGCTCTCTTAACGAGTTTCTCAACCTTGTCGCTGGAAACCGCTTCCTTCTGCATGCCCAACCGCTCACGGCTTAACGCATCGGCACCCGTGTCTTTGAACTTTCCCAGTAGGGCATCAATCTGTTTATTGTATCCTGAATGCCAAGTCTGAATACCCGTACTCCCGGCTTTACCAATCATGGCACCCACCATAGCAAGCCCCGGAGACGACGGGGCGGCCGAAAGCGCAAGAGCCCCACCACCTAAAGCAAGCAGCAAGTTTTCCCAGTTGGCCCCAAAGAAGTTTTCCGGATCTTTGTGCTCCGCTATAAGAGCCTTTGCTTCTTCAAGATGTTCCCTGTTATCTTGTTCGTGCTGGTCATCGGATTTCTGATCTTCTTGTAGACCATTTTTTACATTCTCGGTGGTTTGGTTAAACATGCGCGAAAGGGCCATGGCCTCTTTTTTCTTTTGAGACTGAATCTTTGCTTCCTGAACAATATTTGCAGCCATATCTCCAGCTTCTTGGGCAGCCTGCTCCTCTGGGCTTGGCCCACTACTTGCCATAAGTGATTCCAATACATGAAAATTTTCTGTAGGATCATACATATATTGCTGCCCTTCTTGCGACACTGACCTTTTTTGAATGTCATGTGTTTCTGTTGTTGGGATAATTGGTGAAGTATGCTCACCCATGCGGTGTTCTGCAAGATCATATAACATTTCTTGCCAACCTCTTTCCCTAGGCATATATGAATAGTTTCTTGGACTAATCTCAAACGGTGGGCCTTTTGTATGCGTCTCTGTCAGAGCTATAGCCGGTGATCCGTGTTCACTCATTCGATGTTCGCTCGGATCATAAATACTCTTCCTATAGTTGGTATCTTTATTCCCATGTTTCAATTTATCAGCCACCGGATTAATCTCCCTTATCCTTACTGAAAAGATCGCCGCCAAAGATCCCTCCGAGCATACCATACACACCGGCCAGGCCACTAGCACTAGCAGCGGCTTTCTGTCCCTTGTAGGCCAGATTCGCCTGGGTGTTACCCAGTGTCCCGCTCATGATCTGATTCAGAACGTTAAATCTTTCTGTCGTGACATCGCTTAATCTTCCCTGGGCACCAATACGAGCTGCCTCAGCTTGCCCTAATGCGCCCAAGAGAGCGCCGGAACGTGCCTGGGCTCCCATACCAATAGCCGATCCGAATCCTCCACCACCGCGCCCTGCAAGGGCCTGACCAATGGAAGCCAACTGGTTATCAATCCCAACGTTTGCTTGCTGCATGTACTGACCACGATAATCTTTGTTAAAATCATCCTCGGCCCGTTCAGACAACGCTTTCACGTTGGGATCTTGAGTGTATTGGTTATAGGCCCACAACGGAGACCCAAACCCGATATGACCCGTGGGGCCGTGAAAACCCAATTCATTAAGATTTTCAAGATCCCAAACCTCTTTACCCGTTTTTTTATCACCAATCCCATAAGTTTTCGGATCATAAAACTTAGTTAACTTTTTAAACCAACCCATCGCCCTATCTCCAAAGAAGGACACGGACGTATCCCGTGGCCCAACCATCATCATGAACAAACAGCGTATCGTCTGCTGTGTATAAACTACTCTTCATTCCATCACCTTCGTGTCGTAGTCGAACCCCACATGCAATTTCATTAGCAGAACCGGAAGTGTCTTTTGAAATAAACGTAGGGAGTTCATAAACAAAATCATTTTCACCCGGCTCCTCTACGGAAGAAAGATATATGGAAGACCGTGTGGGAATGCTGCTGAATTTATGTTCGATCTCATATATATTCCCAGCCTCTACAAGTTTATAACCCGTGTCATAGTCAGGAACATTGTTTATTACTTTTTCCAGATATTCAACAATACTTTTGTTGAACGCGATTTTGGCCGCGTTAGGTTCCTGTACTTCGTCTATGACCTTCTTGACAACATTGAATGCCTGGTTGCCCTGAAAACCGGTTTTTGTAAAAGGATAGGTCGCCATTTAACTGTCTTTCTTTCCCTTCGTAAGTGAAACATGATACGTCGTTTCAGTAAGTTTGAATTCGTCATCGGTTAAAAGTGCATGCTCCATTTGGAAGTTTTTGTGCATCCCGGAAATCAGCTTCATCTTGTTCCCGTCCGTATTGGCGGAAAGGGAGAGAGAGTGAGTCCCCGTATTGCCGGAATGATTATAGTAAAACTTGATATAGGCGGTCAGGGCTCCAGGAAGGTAGTTGGTCAAAAGCTCCAGTTCCTTGAGGTTCTTCTCATACATGTTGAAAGAGTCCGGACCGCCTTCCTGATAATTAAATGTGTACTGCGGCGTTTTGTCATAGAGGAATATGTGGCCCAGATACACCGTCACATCCAATGCCGCCGTAGGATCCGCCGACGCATTGAACAGTTCTTCCCATAAGTCCACGGTAAGTGTACTTGTGCTATAACTGGTGACGGTACCTTTCCAGATCTTTTTGTTGGTTGAGTCTACCGCATAAACAGGAACCCCGTACAACGAATAAGACACATTAAAAGGAGTCCCCGACGTTGCAGTATATGTCAGGGATGTGATGGTTCCTGTATCAGTAACGGAAGAAGGAAGAATATCGAGATAGGCGTCGCTGGAGTATTTAAGCACCTGCCCGTACGGAGTCCCCAGATAAATACTCCCATCCTCTTTTCCGTCTATATATCCACAGGTGACATCGGGGATCAGGTCTATCGTGAAAGAACCACTCTGGAGGTCATAGACTATGCATCGGTCGCAATAGGTCTTTCCGGAAGAAGGGACAAAGGCAAGGATCTGCTCCTCCTGTTTGTTGTGAAGCATGAATGCATTGTCGATGTTGTCTTGGTTAACCTCGTTCCGGAAATAGTCATAAAGGCTTCTGGACAACATGACAGGCTCTCCCTGAGAGTACCGATAGATTCCGTTGGTGTCCATGAAGATGATAGCGTTTCCAGCGACCAGAACACATCGTTGGTTGACACATCCCACTCCTTTGTACACCAGAGAGGGCGCAAAATCGTTCGCCCCAACCTGGTTGATCCGGAACATGGCGTTATCCTTGAACGCGAACAACTGCCCGGAATACTCGACCAATGCCTTTCCTTCCGATGTTCCACCTTCCTCCACGATGGTCCCGTTTGCAGGAGGAAACATGTCGGGACGAGGAAATCCAAGCCCGTCCACATCGGACCAGAAAATGGTGCTTTTTTGTTCGTTGCTCCCAAATAGGAACAACCGATTATAGGCAACTTCAAGTCCCTTGCTCACCGCGGGCACCAAACTCACGCCCAACTCGGCAAGAGGAAGTATGGGATTTGCAGCAGCAAGAGCCGTGTCGCCCCACACATCTCTGAAGTTGATCGTGTTTTCTACGCGCTCCATGGAAGACTCGTTCACCAAGAACAGAACCGTTTCTATGCCATCACCGTTCATATCAAGTGTCCGGAATATCTTGAACCTATCCACGTTCAAATCTCTGCACCCGGTTATGTTCACATCCACATAATTGGTTCCATCGGTGGTTGTGTTTCCGTCAAATTCAATTGTTTGCCCATCCTCTGCAAGAATTGGGATCGTTCCTGAATAAGCATCATTTTCTGAATCATAGAACTGGGCCACATATCCATACTGTTCCCCTGTCAAAAAATTATCCACTGTAGTATATGACCCAGATACGGCAACAGAAACTTCAACTCCAACAGGTCGCTCAATGCCCAGTCGTGACCAATTATCTTTATAGTTAAGCTTGATAGACTCAAGACCATTCATGACGATAAGTTTATTATTCACTGCAAGAAAATCTAACACATCATCATCATTGCGATCAATCCATGCATAATCAAGCGGTTTGGCCCACTCGTTTGTAAGGTCAAGTTCATATCCAGAACATCCCGCAAACATGATCAGTTTATTAACTTCACCGTCTTCTGATATGTACCGGTGAATACCACGCACTGGAAGTTCTGACACATTGTAGATAGGGCCTGTACTCCAACGAGCCCTTAGACTTTTCTGCCCATAAACCGTATCATACCTGCTACCACGAGCGGAAAGAATAAGATATTTGCTTTTGTATGTTGCAGAACCTATTTGTTCGATACCCTGAATCGGCGATCCGTCGTTGATGCATTCAAAGAACAAAAGCTGTTTGTGGATTCCGTCAAAGTTGGTATCGATATTCGTGGTTTCTTCATGATACATGGCCCGTTCGTGTCGATTCTCTTTAAACTGTTTCGGGCCATATTCACAAAGAAGATTTGAAATATCTGCTCCGCTGAAATAGCGTTTGTCAGATAAAGATGCAGTTACAAAATACTTGTATTCGGATGCTTTTAAAACTTGAACATTAGTTCCGCCAGTAAGCCACACCATTATACGTTTGACCAATATATCTTGCTTGAAAACGTAGTCCGTAGTTCCATCCAAATAAACATAGGTATATTCCCCGGACTCGTCACTCATGGTCATTGTATCTGATCCATAGTGAATAGGGATTCGTATATACCCCAAATGGTCCCCTAATGTTCCAGCATCCTTGTTCCATCCTTTAGAAAGAGTAACATACTCGCTATTGTTATTAATATATCCACCGACACCACGGCTCATGTATCGATAATCATCGGTAAGATCTTCAAGTTCATAGGTATCTGCAATAAAATCTGTGGGATCACTTCCGTCGTATGGGCCGTCATGAAACCACTGTCGTAAATAAATAAGATCAAACGCCAAGTAAGACTCAACGAGGAAATCTACACCACCATCTGCACCTCCAAGTGCACCATTTGGTGAATTTCCAACATCATCAGCAAAGGCCTTTCGATGTTCACCGACCGTTTCATCATTCAACTGATCTCCGCTGCACCAGGTTTCATTTTCTGAATAGGAATCAAATATGTTGGCCCCATCGTTAACATAGAATCCGACCTGGTAGTCAATGTCCGGGTCTTCGCCGTTCCATACCACGGTTAAGGTTTTCTCAACACCTATCCATGAAGAGTCCACTACGGCATCGGACACAAAGACCATATCTGTCGTGGTACTTTCGTCATACTGATCAACAAAGAAATAAAACCTGTATTTGGTTTCTCCACTATCATTGTCATAAAGTAGCCCGAGTCTTCCGCATATAGGGCCTTCTTTCAACTGGCGAAGCCGGAACTTTATTTGGGCAATTCCTTTCCACACACCTTCAAGCTGATGATCAATGTCAGTGGTTGTGTCCGTTGAATCAAGATTCCTTAATCGGTTGTCCCAGAGAATACCCCCCTCATACCCACCGTCACAGTTTAGCTGTCGATGATTCGGACTATCCTGGGACATATGATCCAGATCAACATCCTCTTTGTTATATGCGGCCCGTAAAGACGGGTATGCGAGACATTCGTATCCTGTAAAGACAAGCTCATCGTCATCGTTCACATAGGGTTCCTGGGGCGAAAAATAGCCCCGTACAGGGTCACTCCCATAAGCGTGGATCTCATCAAAGTACTTTCCTTCCCCTTCGTCAAAGGGAACATAACAGGCCAGGTTTGCATGAGATCCTGTCCGGCTTAAAGGTTTAATATAATTTCCAGGTATTTGGGCAGTACGATCGGTGGTCCACATACGCCATTCTGCTAGATGTATTTCATTGCCACCAAGCAAAAGATGATTGTCGAACATGGGTTCATCGGGCGCAAGAATGTCATCTTCAGCAAGAGTATCCCATGTATTCTGAGGACTTGATCCGTCATAATTCTCCATGGTATGCGTGGACCCTGCACCCAAACTACCTCCGTCAATCATCACAACAGGATAACCCTTGGCCACATCACGAAGAATGGCATAGTGGTGCCATTTTCCGTCAGTTTCCACATTAAACGCATCAGGACTTTGGCAAATGATCGCATCAGGAGTACCCGAGTTATTCCCAGCGAACTGGATACAAAGACGGGTTCTGCGAACATCTTCCGGTTTCTTTGTGATAAACACCTGAAAATGCTTTGTCACATTAATAAACCCTACAGGAATCTCCGAGATGACCCGGATCTCCGGACGTTCCTCGCACTTCATCCAGAACTCTATGGTCCAATCATCTTGATCAGCCATGTAAAAGTTGTTCTGAAAATCATGATCCGTTACTGGGACGATTGCCCTGGCCCCATGGGGAAAATACACACCCGACCCCCGGAATCTTCCGAAATATTCTTCGGTATCCACGTAAGGGTTTTTCTTTGACCAATCCACAACTGTCTCAAACCCCTTCCGTGCTTTTCTAATCCCGTTATCCGCACGATAGTTATATGAAAGAACGGAAGAAGCAGGAGATTTTTTGCCTAACACATAGGGGTCCGTGGTGTAGTTCACCCCTTCGTATCCAAGTATATTTCTGGCAAATTCAGGCATAGTGTTTATTTCCTGACATAACGGTCATAACTAAAATTTTCGACATTGGCCGGTAACTTGAGCGACGAACTCTTGGACGAACCCAGATCTTCCCTGCGCTTGAGCGACATTAAAGCAAAACTCATGTGCTTTTCAGCGAGACGAATGGTGTTGGCCGGCGCCTCGGTGTGGTTCAGGGCCTCAAGGGTGGCTTTCTTGATGATCAGTTCCCAAGCGGAAGGCGGGATAGGCGGAACATCCGTGGTGTCCGTGAACTCGTCCAGATATTTAATGTACCACAGATTATAGGTGGTACCGGAATCGGGCGCCGGATAAATATCGATCTTCATGCTGGGCGCGATAGTGTCCGTGCTTTGATTGGTCCCCCGTTTACAGAAATAGATAGACTCTGTATCCGCTTGCCCTAGTTTGTATTCAAGAAACGGAATGGGGTCGAGCTCTACAAGTGCAACATTTGACCCAGTTTCATAGATTGCCAGTATCCGCTCAACGTCTGCTGAAAGGATGACAACTCCCGTGGCGTCAGTGGTTGTGAAGGTCGTCACCTCCCGAAGCCAGGACCAGTCGTGCTGTATAGCGACGAAAGCGAGCGCGTGATTGAGCATATCCAGAACCAAGGCCTGGTACTCGGTGCTTCCCTCGGCCCCAATACGCTTTAATATATAATCCCGTGCCTCGCCTACGGTTTGCGTTAATTTAGTCATCTATCAGTCTCCAACCCTGTGAATGGACACGGTACATTTACCGGAAAGCCAGTTGGTCCCGGCATCTTCGGCGTCGAACTTTCCTTGGACACGGAGGTAGTCATCGGCGGTGAGTTGGATGGGGCCGATGAGGGCCACCACCTGGGAGGCCGCCGCACCGCTGGTCCCCTGCATGACCTCGCCCCCGTCTATATCGGCATAGACAATGGAGGGCTGGTACTCGTAGCACCCCATGTCCGGCCCAACGTGCTGGTCGGCAGGCTCCCCGTCGAGGTCCGTGGTGCTGGTGCCTGCTTTTACAACCCCGGTGTCGCGGCACGGGGAATCGTTGGGGATGTGGTAGTCGTCGGATGCCGGGTCGTCAAAATCCGGGTCCGTGGTGATGTTGCCTGTTCCGGCTGCCCAGGCGGTGGTGGCGTCTTGATAAGTGTTGGTGGTGTTATCATACCCACAACAATAATCTATTGATGGCGAAGACCCGGTAAGTGCATAATATCCATGATTTGTGGAACCCTCCACAATGCAACCGTCTATATCACAACCCGTCGATGTGGCAGCAAGATATATTCCCCGATACTCGTCAACAAAGGTACACCGATATATCTCAACATCGTCGGCATTGTTTAAATAGAGACCTGCATGGGTAGCGCCGTTGTCATAGAGAAGATCAAATTGGGCAAGAAAACTATTTGCCGCCGTTACATTAAGTAAATAAATCCCATACTGGGTGTTATCATAAACCTTATTCCGACGAAGATCGACATCCCCGCCCGTCACCCCGCTGAAATAAATCCCGTGTTGGGTGTTGGAATAGAAGCTGCTATCCTGGATGGTTAGGGTGCCGCCGGAGAGGGTGGCGGCGTAGAGGCCGTGGTCATCGTTGGAGTAGAGGGAACAGCTGTCTATTAAAAATGTTCCGCCTGAATTGCTTCCTGTATACAACCCGTGTCCTGCCGGGATATCATGTGAGCTTGAATTCTGGAGAGTAACATCCGCACTTCCTGACAAGGCATAAATTCCTATCCCATGAAGCGCTTTGTTGGTATCAGCCTCAAAATTGTCTATAACATGAGTTCCGCCACTAAGCGAGTAAAACTTGAGGTTATAATATCGAGTATACTTGCTGGCACAATCGGTGATGTTGACATTGCCCGATGCAATACTGGCTATATTAATCCCATCATTTTCGGTATACCGAACTTCCAGTCCTGTTAGATCAAACCAAGACTTTGAGCTGCATTGAATGCCATAGGTTCTGGTACTGATCTCCATGGTTGCGGAGGTTGGGTCGTCCTTGACATAGACCCGCGTGTTTCCGGCATCCCATCCCCATTCTCCAGCAGCCAGCGAGCCGACCGTCCCCTCGGTGAGAATCGCACCATCGTCCACCACCCAGATAGGCTTAGATGCGTTAGTGGCATAATATTCACTATTTCCATCCGGTCCGGTCCAAGAACTTTCTACATCGGCCCCGTTGAAGATGGCCTGGTCCTGACCGCTCCATTGCTGGTAGGTGATGGGCGAGCCGTCCGATCCTGTAAGAGGGTATAAGGTGAACCGCAAGTTACCTCGAAAATGGCAAGTATCTCCGGCAGTTTCGGTAAACGGAGCCATGGTGGCGTACGGGTTCCCGCTGGACCCGTCGCCCGTTCCATCGTCACCGTCTTCTGCTATGTAGTAGTCAGCCATTTATTTCTCTTACCCAAGCTCCGGATCTTCCTGCCCGTTCGGAAAAAACAAACAATTCTTCACAAGAGCTTTTTCTGGAATACCCACCGAATAGAACTGGCATCCCGTGAACTCGTAGATAATCTCCTTGGTCTTATAGGTTGGGTCAATCCCGTAGTTCAGCTCCTCCATCTTGGTGGGGATGATTTTCTTGTCGGGGTCCAGTTTCGGGTTCGTGTCAATGAACTGGCATCCCGTGAACTTGGTCACGTCGGCCATGGTTATACCTCTGGGCCCGCCTGGACCCGTAAAGAATGAATCTTGTCCGTGGTGGCATAGTCGCTCACCAAAGACACCTGGATCATATACTCCCCGCTCTCCGGCACCTGGATGGCCTCGTCCCCGTCCAGATGGACAAAATCGTGCTTCGTGGAGCTGTTCCACAACATGTCCACCCAGTCGTCGTCCGTGGCAATGTTCGCGGAAAGGGTACCGTAGAAACTGGGCGGGTTGCCCGTGTGGTTGGCTCGGTCCCGGTCGGTGGCGTGGTAGTGGTAGGTGAAATCCCCGCTGCTGATGAGCCCGGAATACCCAATCTTCCACTGGTTTGCCGAGAAATCAAAATAGAGCATGTCCTTGTTGGTGGGCAAGGAAAGTTCCGAAGCCAGATTCTTTCCATAGAACTTTCGGGCATCCATGTCCGACACATTCACCCCGTCCACTGTCCCGTCCAAAGTAATATTGCCTGAAGTGTCAATAACACAACTTCCGGCACCAATGTTAAGATTATGACTATTCTCTAAAACACCCACCCCACCAACAGAAATCACAATCAGTTTCTTATACGACCACTGATCCTCTCCTGAATCGAAACAGGGTACATGGTTGTTATCGAGTGCCGGACGTCCCGTGTCCCAGTCTTTGGCATCAAACTCAAGATTAACAATGTCTAAGAGGTGGGTGTGAAGTCCTTCGGCATCAGAGCCATCCGTCAAGGTGTCGTGCTGAACTTCCGTGAAATGAAAATAGTCTCCGACCGCCCCGCCCTGGAGCCCGGACAGGCTGTTATGATCCGATGTCGTCAGTTCAACACGAGAAATCACCGTACTGCGCCAGTCAATATAATTATCCCCGTCATCGGTTGTCCATATGGCCGCGTTAACGGCATTACCCGTCGCATCCGATGTTTTAAGGATGGTTGTTCCGATGGGTCGCATCTCGGGAGACAGAGTATCATTCGTGACCAAGGACAAGATTTCTGTTTCTGCTCCCGTCCTGGCGGCGTTTCGGTTGGCATACTCAGCTTGTCCCACAAACGCGACCATGGGGGTATCTTTTTCAGCAGTTGCAAAGATATGGCATAATACGTACTTGTTGTTCCCAACCTCGGTCAACTGCCACGCACCGACCGTGTATTGATTATAGGGTAACCTCGTGTTGGTCGTTCCATCATAGGTCCTCACGCTGAACCCTGCATTGACAACCTTGTTCCAATCGGCCCCGGCTCCTGTCAGATAATAGATGGGTAGTCCCGTTGTCTTTACAATTGAAGATATGGTGTGGTAAATATCCTCATCTGAAACGCCACCCGCATCAACAGCAAACTGTGCGTCTTCATCATCTGCCCCGTCCTGATCGACTGTGAAATCGCTGAGTCCGAGTCCAGGCGGCACATACTCGAGTCCATAGATAAAATGAAGATACGCATGGGTAACCGGCGACATCGAATTCCCATGCCGCTCCTCACCAACATAAATAGCTGCAACCGCGCTAACGTCCCAGTAAATGAAAGAGACAATCGCTTTGGTGCGGATAACTGAATCTACTTGCGCTGCGGTCGGGTTTGCAAGAGCGGTAAGAACAGCATCATCGTAATAAACAACATGGATTCCTTCCGTGTTGTCTATGACAACGGTGTCGCCCATGGAGCTGTATATGATCCCTTGTACGGAAAATTCAAACGCGGTCCCGGTGGGCTGAATGGAAAAGGTTCGGGAACCGTCGGTAAAAGATATGGTGGAATCGGTCCTGTTTGGAAACCCGTTGGTGTAGATTTCTATTTGGCCAGGATCGGTAACATGTAGTCTGTGGTCCATCCATCATATCTCTATGTAGTGAAGTGTACTTGTCCCTGACACCGTTTGAGCCCATATGGCTTTCGTGGTATCGAGGATTAATGTGCCACGATAATGCAAGGGAAACCCGTTCGTTGCCGTAGCCCAGGTTGCGAAATTAATATAGATCGTGTCACGGCTGTTATTGAAAAGCATGACCCCAACTTCACGACTCATGTTTGCTGCAAGAATCAATTCCGGTGAAGTGGTCACCGTGGTATCGAGCCCCACCGTCCCGTTATCAGAAAGTCCTGGCCCCGCAACCGGGGTAACCTTCCACGCCTCCCGGACATTATCATACGTCTTGCGGTTCATCGTATGATCGGAAAAAGCTTGTTGGGTATCAGCCATCGATCAAGTAGTATCCAAGTGAAATACCAATAATAACCGAAGTGCCTGTTTCGTGAGCTACGGTCAACGCTTCGTTAGTCTTACAGAAAGAAAGTGATCTGTTAATAAGATTGACTACGTTCGGGGTAGTATATGTGCTCACTTTCAATTCTTCCAATGTATCTCCAGCGCCGTTTTTTACCGTGACACTTCGCTGGTCTAATGCTGTTCCTGTTGTAACCCATACAAGAATCCATGCAGGTACAATACGTTTTCCGGCTACCGCTGCAACCAGCGTCTGGGACGCCGTTCCGGTAGCTGCTGAAAACCGACCTGTATTAATTACACCACCAGCTAAATCGTATACATGTTTATCCATTTGGAAGCTCCACATAGTGAACAACAACGTCACAAGTGTTGGCAGCAGCAGCAACGCCGCCACGAAGCAACCAATCCACGCCACCAATAGCAGGGGCCGATGAAAGATTCACAGGAACGGACTGTACCACGTTCAAACATTTGAATCCGGAAACAATCCATATTGAAGGATTTGCCGCACCGGAGGCAAGGCCCAGATAAGCAAGAGTTGTCGTGTTCAGCGGTGTAAAGGTCACATCAAGAATACACAGCTTTTTGCCAGATGCGGGTGTTACAACCGTTTCATATGCAGTGCCAATCTCAGCATCTATTGTATATTCAACCGTCTTAATTTCACCGCCAGCTCGTTGAACCAAATGCAGTGCAAGAGAACTCATGACTAGGCTCCGTACACAGCCGAACCGGTTTGTCCCTGGACAACACGGGTGCCGCCTTGGTTAATGTTCTGTAGAAAATCGTCGAACTTCTCACCCTCTACCGCAGCCACGCTTTTGCTCATGATCTCTTTCTTGGCCTTGTCGAGCTTCTCCACGGTACGCTTGATATCCGCCCGCTGGGAGGAATTGGGCTGTTTGCAGTAGAGCCTGCCCCACTTCCTACCCGGAGCACCTGTGAGCCGTTTATCGAGCTCTGCAATGAGCTCAGGGTCATAGGTCACGAGCTTGTTGTTGGCGAATTCGGCCCGGAGCCCGGGTTGGCGGACCACTTCCCCGCTGATGAAGATTTTTCTGGCACACCGAAATCTCACCTTGAGGTTTTTAGCTTTGGACAGGTACACGGCCGGCTCTTGTGGCTTTGCAGCTTCTTTCTTGGCGATCTCTCGCTGCACTTCCTTCCGGTCTTGAAGAATGTCGGACATATCTGATTACCTTAAAAACGGAAAAGGGAAGGAAGGTTGAGGTTCCGACCCTCCCTTTTCCCCGCACGAAGAATGGAAAAGAACAGAAGAGGTTGATGCCAGCGTATGCTAGCTTAAAGCCCAACCGAAAATCTGCATGTGGTGATCCGGGAGGCGAAGAACCAGGGTCGATTCCGTCAGATACTGGTCCTCGGTCGCGTCACGGTCGTTCTCCTGGATGTTCATCTCCAACCGGGTATCGCGGAGGGCGCGATATTCAAGCTGGTTGAGGTCCAGAATCACGGATGCCGTGGCCCAGTTGCCGATGGAGCCGGAACTTGTGGCCGACAACTCGGTACCCGTAAAATCACCGAACAGTTTATTGTTGATCAGGTTCAATTCACCATGGGGCGAAATGTACCTGGTTATATTGATGCCCCACGTCTTGTCACGCGGCACGGCCCGGAGCTTGTCACGGCCCCAAGAGCTGATAACGGAAAGGGCGAGGGGAGAACAGAACATAAACTTAGTGCCCATTCCATACCGGAACGCGGTACGGAGATCGGCATCGAACTCGTCTTCAGTGTACTCGGAAGCGTCGTTGTACACCTCGCTGTCGGTACCACTGAGGAAATAGTCCACACCACCCATCATATAGGTGACCTTGAGTGCAGCAGCGGTATAGAACTTATCCCGACCACCCCACCAAAGAGCGCGCTCGTGGTCCTTGGTATGGATTTCACCATGTTTCTTGTTGAGGCGTTTTCTTTCGTTACCACCAAACAGGCGAGTCGCGTTTGCGGTATTGTCGATCTCCCAAGACTCTTTCATGATCTGGGTATAGTTGTACTTGGGGTCTACCTGGGTGGTGAGACTTGTTCTTGCGGTCTCTCCCACGGTCTGAGCATTTCCAACGATAAAAGCAACATCACCTGATTCGATATCAGCAGCCGTTGAGCCACCAACACCACGAATCACAGTAACGGTTGTCGTGGACATACTTTTCACATATAGAAGTTCCTGGGTATCCGCTACGAGCAAAACATCTCCTGCTCTTAGCAGATATGAATCCGCAGTCGAAACCGTAAGGGTGGTGTCTACCACACTGGTATCACCTGCGGCAATAGTCACCCACTGGGTCGGAAAAGCGTCTTCGAACCATTCAACCTTGGGGTCCGTTGCCCCGCCTTTCCGCAACTTCCTGAGCAAAGTCAGAAGTGCGTTGTTCCCTACGTCGAGAAGCGAAATCTCGTTGGACACATCACGAACTCTACGACTGGAGCTAATAATCTGCCCCAGGGTAGCATCAGTGCCCGTAAGATTTCGTTGTCCTTGTCCAAATGTAACAGCCATTTATAACTCTCCTTTAATGAGGCTTGTCTCCAATGGGATCGAAGGTGCCGCCCCCAAGGAGCGCATCTGCAATCCCTGCACTTTCACCTGATAAGGAGTCTTTTCCGATCAGTTCTGCTTCAGAGATGTCGTCCGGGTTATAGACCTGGTTCGGAATGTTTCCGGACGGATTGAGCTGGGCCATGGTCTTGTTCAACTCGGACACATGGGCCTGGTGCTGCTCAATCGGGATAAACCCACCTTCTGCGTGTTTCAGGGCGATATAGACCTGCTCCATGTCCTGCATACTGTTGATGGGAATCTGGTTCTTCTTGATATATTGATATGATTTCATTTTATACTTGTCGAAGTCCGTGTATTTTCCATCAAGCTGCCGTACCCAATCCTGACCCTTAAGGGCGTAAACCTCGTTGGTCAAACTCTTGATCCGGTCTTCCATGGGGTTGATCTGTTTTTGCGTCGCCTCTGAAATCGCGTCCAGTGGTTTTTCCTGGAAACGATCCATGAAACCTTCCGCGTCTTGCTGGGGAGGTTTATTCCCGTTCCCAGCTACCTGTTGCCGTCTCTGAACATCTTCTGCATTGGGAATGACTCCCACTCCTTTAAGATGCTTCATCATTGCATCGTCATCAGGCATGATAGCTCCACTTTCATCTATCTTTATGAGTCCAAGTCCCATAACTTGGCGCAAGGCTGTTTCGTACTGTGCATGAGTCGCTTTCAGACGATCATGTTCCTGCGCTTGGGTCTCGTATGCCTGGATTACCTGTTCACGGGATTGCCCGTGATACTTGTCTACACCCTGCGTTTCTTCTGCGGGAGTTCCCGCCACGCCCGTCATTCCCGGCTGCGCCACGCCCTCTTGGGGTTGTGTGATGCCTGCTTCTGGGATTCCTTCATTCGGCATTTCAGATGACCTCCTTACGCTCGTCCTACGTCTGCCAGGAAACCTTGCATTGGGTCGCTGTAGTCCGCTAACATGAACTGAGAGTTAAACGGTTGCTGACCATGTTCAGCCATTCCTGGAAGACCATTATTAAGTTTCGTTCGTTTTATCCATTGCGCAATGCCCGAGAGTTGACTGAAAATTAACTGCCAATCCGGGTCGTTATTTTGTGTCGGCTGCTGCTGCCCCGCCAGGGGATTTGAGTTCAGCATCGCGCTTGTTAAGGCGTCGTTCCCGTTCACGATCTACCTCCTGCTTGATAGCAAAAATAAATGTCAATCCAAACCTCTGTCCCTGGCCACGATAGAGCTTGGCAAGATCCTTTTCCTGGGTGTCTTCTTTGTCATCAATACCGAGGGCTTTCACCGCAATCCCCAAAGATGCGTTATGGAAGATCTTGTCCAAGAACTGATAGGGTTCGCTCTTGAAAAACTCATGAAGACTCAACAGCATGTCTTCGGGTGCATTTCGGATCAAACTCATGATCTCAATTTGTCTGTGTTCATTTTCCATGGGCTAAAAGTTTCCTGCTGCTACGTTGGCCCCTTGGCGAACCTGGGGCTCGATGCCGCCTGCCGCGTTGGGACTGGTTGTTCGTTGTCCGCCTTGGAGCGCCTGGAGCGCCATGGCCTGCTGGGTTATTTCCTCGGTGGCCTGGTCCTGTTGTACTGCGGTCGCCATCATCTCCTTACTGGTCTGGAGCATCTGGGCATGGGTTTCGTAGTGCTGATTTACCAGGGTCTTGATATCGGTCGCATAATCCGGAAGGGCGGTATAATAATCCCGATGCTCGATCATGTGCTTCGGGTGATTCTCGTTGAGCTTGGGGATCACGGCCTGGCCGGTTGACATAAGGCGATTCTCTTCAGCAGGCGGCAACAGATCCATAGTACGCCCAACGAGTGCATTCTCTTCGCCGGTAAGACTCGGGGGCGGCTGATTGTTCATGAACTCCTCGTGCCCAAGAATCTCGTCAGAGTTGGGGATCTCCATCTCGTCAAGGAGCCTGCGGAACAGGGCTCGTTTATCGATGTTGAGCCCGCTCTCCGGTCCTGCAGATAAAAGGATCTGCATGACCTGGATAAGCTGCTGCTGACGCATCTGCTTGGATCCCACGGACGACGTATTCACGATATTGAAGTCATATTCGTTCTGGAGGGCGTCGGGCGACACATCCACGAAATCGTACTTGGTGGCGCCGGATGTGCTGAGGATACGAACCCGCTGGGCCTGGGTCAGGTATTGGGCGTTGAGGGCATGGACCATCATCGCCAAATCCCGGATGGAACGTTGGACAATCTGGCCTTTATGGGCAATCCGCTTCAGAGCCGCGTTCTGGATGATGGTGATACCGGAGGCGGTGTCGTTGAACCCGGTAGCACTGCGAAAATCCCCCCGTACGAAATCGTTCACGCCGGTTGCTGATTCAATGTCTCGGCGAATGTCGTCCTGGGATTTGAATGCAGCTGGGTCAATTCCTGGAAAATGAAGCACTTCCACATCGTCCTGATCGTCCACATGAATGATCTGACCTGGCCGAGCAACAAGCTCACTTTCATCAATATCCGCTCCGCGTCTTGCCTTGAACATATTGTTCAACATACGGACCAGATTATCGTTCATAATGTTTCTCTGATCTCGTTGCTCAACCAGGAGAGATTCACAATATTCGATATCCCCGGTTCCATAGAATTCCCCAGGACAGGCGTTGATTCGGGCGTCCACGAAAGGGATCTTGTTGTGGGCGAAGGGTGTGGGTTCCGCGAGGAGGACGATGGGGTTCCCGTCCCCACCCGGCCCGCTGCCAGAAAGCGCGAGGATGACGTGGTATAACTGGCTCTTAGCCTTCTTCTTGTTGCATTTCTCTCCCTCGTCGCCTGCAGTCAATTCACCCCACCAGTCGATAATATGGACCTTTGAGCGGGACTGCATGGGAGCTCGCTGGTGGCCGGAGAGGTTCACCTCCTCCATGCGGTCCACGAGTCCCTTGTTGGGATTGGACGCGCCCTCAAGGCCATCGAATACGTTGTGGAGCAAACCAATCCGCTCCTTTTCGATCAATTCGAAAGGATCAACATACATCTCTTCGAAGGCGAACCGGGCGTTTCCAATGTGGCTAGCGTTGGGATCCACACCGAAGTTGTACAGATCCACGACCCGGCCCTGGGGGTTAGACTCCAGGATGACTTCCGTAGTCAGGTCTTTCGCAGTCTCCTCGCCGGTTTCGTCGTCGACCTCGGTGACCGTCTCTGTCCGCCAGCCGGGTTTGTAGTTCCAATCGGCCTTATAGACGCTGGTACCGTACATGAGCAACTGGCGCACGAACCCCGACATGTCTTCGTAAATACGGAAGGAGTGACGAAATTGGTAGTCCAGAAGATCCTGCACGGAGCTTGCCGCAGCCTGGCCCTCGGGGGTCTTACCCAGCACCTCCACGAAGGTACCGCCCTCCATGATCATGTCGATAATGAAGGATACCTGGACCTCTATGAATGTAAATGCTGTGGGGATAGCGGTTTTGGAGCAGTAGGGGTATTTGGTCTTATCGATGAAATTGCGATAGAGCTTGTAGAACTGGAGCCATTCGATACTGCGCTCCGTGTCCCTGAATTCCCGTGCCCAGAGAACATCATCATAAACTTTTTGCGCAATTTCCTCTTCAGGAATAAGCGTCTTTGATGGTTTTCTTTTTGCCAACGCAAAATTCTCCTGCGTAAGAACTTAGGGTCAACACCATCAATTGTTCTTATTCCATTATCGTGCTTGAAGTATAGTTTTATGCAACTTAGAGGATTCTGTCAATGGAAAACTTTTATTGGGCTCGATAAGTGTAGCCGGTTTGAAACCCGCGCCTGGAGCGGTAGACCTCGGGAGCGACATGGTAGGGGACACGGGTGAGCTTGTTCTTTGTTGGGAGCCGCATCTTGCTGATGGCGTCCGCGAGCAGGTCCAGGAAATCATCGTTGGCCCCGTTGGGGTATTCTCGGAGTTCTTTCTTGAGCTGGTAGATTTCTCCTAAATCATCCCTTGCAAAGACCTTACCGTTTTTGAGGAAGGGTTGTATGCTATCATGGCGGTCTTTCTTGCCAGAATGGCGGCTTCTTTTGATGGGAACGATGGTGAACCGCATCTCACGGTCCTTCTTGGCTTTCTCCATGTAGAACGAGAGCCATTTGGAGAAACACACCTCTTCCACACCGATCTTCCGGATGTTGTATGCCTGCTGGAGGGCGAAGATCTTCTCGATGATTTCGTCGGGGTTCCACCATCCCCGCAGGAGTTCCTTGATGTAGAAGTTGCTCTGGGCGTCGGCCGCGAACACACCGATGGCCGTGGGGTCACCTTTACGCTTCTTCTCGGTAGCGGCCGGATCCACGAACATCATGTAGCTGAAGGGTTGGCGCCGTTTCAGCCACTCGCTATCCTCGCTGAAATATTTAAGATCGCCTGGGTTCAGTGTAACATCCCCATCGGGCACTGGATTATTCATGTAAAGACAACTAAATTTATACTCATGCTGTTTGCGACGAAGTGCATCAAGAGCTTCAGGTGGAAACTCTTCTGGAAACAAATGCTTGGTATATTCACTCCCTGTTTCTGGATCTTTTTCTTTCCAATAGGCAGAAGTGATCATCACCTCAAATGTAGGATGTTTCTTATTCTCTTGAATAAGATCATTATACAAATCATCAAACGCCCATCGCGTTCCCACAATATGATGCCACGGAAGATTATCTTTGTTAATGGATGTCGTAGAAAGCGAAGTCACATAATTTTCATAGATCTTTTGTCTTAAGGCTGCTGTTGCCACATTTTTATCATCTACTATATCATCAAAACTGATAATGTCGTAGTGACGGGAAACAATAGCTTTGTCTACAGAAGCTGTTTCAAAGGTGTGCATACGAATGGTTTTATTAGTTCGGGCAGGAGTCGTAAAATAATCGGTGGTTCCTTCCTGGCTTTTCCGAGAAGGCGTATGTTCAGGAAACAAATGTTGAAACTTCTCGTTGGTACAAAAATGAGCACGAATCTCCCGAAGAAAGGATTCGCTGTTGCCCAAGGTATCCGCATTGATACAAATGGTAATATTAGGATCCACTAACGCCATCCTGATCTTTCCGCTAACAGTGATCAGGGTGGTTTTGAAATGTTTTCTAGGATGGAGGTGAAGTTGATTCTTATAAAGATTTTTGTCATAAAATCGACACAGAGCACGATGGAAATAGTTTTTAAGTCTCTTGTATCCCAACACGTACTTGGCAAGATAATATGTGTCCCTCAGAGCCAGTTCTCTTTCAACATCGCGCGACAAGCGGAGTTTCTGTCCCTCACTTAATCCGTCAATGATCGCGTCTTTATTTTTTAGAACATCACTTCGGGACACATGCATTTACTCAACGACCTCATACGATATATTGTATTCTCTCAACTCGCCCTCAACTTGCGTTCTCTCCATTGGAGATATGATCAAATTAGGAAATATCTTAGAAAACATGGAATACCTCCTGGAAGTGTCCATCATTTCCTGTATATATTTCTCAAGCAATTCTGGTGTCAATACGTCATCTTTAGATTTACTCATAACTATGTTTCTTTTCCTTTCGGCTTGGTTATCTTAATCCTTCCCAGAACCTCCCGAAGTGCAAGAAAGAGGGGTCGTGAGGCTCCCAGTCCAGCAAGTCCGGCCAGCCACATGAACCAATCGTTCGCATCTTCCGTTTTTCCCAGAATGGACGATATCTGTCCCTGGGCTTTTTCTGAAAGCGGTACGACCTAAATATGGGTTTGCCCTGTTTCGGCATCGGTGGTGAGGTCGACATCTTTAACCCCCAACATTCCGCAACCTGAAAACGGAAAAGAGAAAATAATGATCAAGAGGCCTGTTTGGATCTTTTTGTACATATCATTTGCTCCGATCTAAATAATGATCTGCATCTTTAGCTTTTTTGGACAAGCACCCATTTAAATACCTTTCTTCTGCAATACATTCCCAATTCCTCACCTGTCCTATAGTCACATGATCCTCATCTTCACCAATTGAAAAAAAAGCAATCCCCCCCTTTTCGGTGTAATAACGTTCCGCTTTAATTTTAAATACCGTGTACCCTGTTCTTTTAACAACAAAAGTCTTCAGTTCAACATCTTCCATTCTACGTACTCCAATCAATCAAATCGAACCGTGCCTTGTACCGAGCACTACCGGGGGTAAAGAACTGTCGCTTACCCGGACCGCGCTTATCCACTTCATCCCAATTCGAAAGAGGCTGTATCAGAGGGGTGTCTTCATCCATAGGCTTTGGACTACCCGCTTGGAACTTCGCTGATTTGAGTTCCGGCCCATTGAGAATTGCGTCTACTTTTTGGAGGTTCGCGTTTGTCGTCTTCAGTTTATGGACGGTTTGCTGATCGAGAACCATGGATTAGTCTTCCTCCAATACAGCCTGTGTTCTGTCTTCGAATTCGTCGAGCATTTCATCAATCTCCGCGTTGGAGGTGTCCTGGATGTCCACCACATGGGCGATTACTTCGTTCACCTGATCGCCAGCGTCTTTCAAATCCTTGTTTTTTACGCCACCAGCCGCTCGCTTGATGTCGCTTGCCGGATCCGCCCTTCGGAGACATTCAAGGGTCTTGGCCACCAGACTGACATCGCCCATGGTCACCGGCACCCCGTTGGTCACGGCCTGCGTCACCACCCCGTCCAGGAGCAGAGCGGTGTTTGCGGCGATGTTGTGGTACTTCTGGTTCACGGGATTCGCGGCGAGCTCCTGCTGGATATGGAGGTGGGAACGGAGGGTCTGGGTCAGATGGGTGTCGCGTTCCTGCTCGAGGCGATGCTCCTCTCTGGTGATGTAGTGGTCGATGAACATCACGGGGATGTCGTAGCGGAGGTTGCTTTTCACGAGGGCGCGGAGATGGTGGATGTCTGCTGCGGTGCCGGTGATGTAGAGATAATCCACCTGCTGCCATACCGCGGGCGGAACGGAATCGTACTTCATCTGGAACTCGTGGGAGACCATGGAGCCGGAAGGGGCGGACGGGACCACACCGGGCCTGTACCGGGCGATATCGAAGCTGAACGTGGTGGTGCCGGGTCTGGGCGGTTTCACGGCAACCGGGGCATCTTTTGTGTCTTCTGGCTCCAACAGAACCTCCTTTTGTGGTAAATTAACCCCAAACAACCCGTTTTGTAAAGGAATTTCTTATCATGAGCAATAATCTTGTTTCCATATGCATGCCCTATTTCAACCGTATTGAACCACTTAAAAAGACTTTACAATCATACCAAGATTGCGGGTACTTCGAATCAAAGACTTTTTCGGTGGAGGTTTGTATTTGCGATGACGGGTCCACCAAGGAGCCGATCACAGAGATTGAGCCGCGTCCATGGCTCAAAACGCTCCAACTTCCAGCGAAGGAGTCCTGGAAATGCGCTTGCGTTCCCATCAACCGGTCCGTGGAGATGTCTTCAGGGGCGCTTATCTTGCTCACCAGCCCGGAGGTCATGCACCCCAAACCCATCCTCTGGGAAATGTTCAGCAAACTGAGTGACTGGAAAGACACGGTTCTTGCCTGCGTGAAGAACTTCAACGGAAACAAGATAAGCTGGTACAGCCACCCTGTGCACCGGCCTGCGCGGTACTGGTGGTGCCAGATGATGAACCGCGAACTCTTTGACAAGGTGCATGGGTTTGATGAGTCCTATCGAAACGGAAGAGGGTGGGAGGATGATGATTTTGTGGAGCGGCTTGACAAGGCGAAATCCCAATGGAAATGGATCGACGAAGACCACTATGTGGAACACCTTTTTCTGGGAGGGAAGCCTGCCGAGGTGTTACGGAAGGGTGAAAACAAGAAACGGTTTTTCAAGAAATATGGGAAAAAGGACACGCGGGGATTTATATAAAAAATTTGCTCTCAAGATGATGTACCGCCTTTACGGAAGACAGGAGATTATTGCTTTTCCAGTAGAAGCAATACCTGCACATTCCTCCGCAAAAGGGTTCTTGATTTTTTACACGGTCCATGAAGCTTGATAAATCCCGGAGCCCCAGGTTTTCTTTGGGGTATTTCCGGCCCACCTTGTCCACGGCGTATTGCACCCCGCAACACGGATAGAACTCCCCGTCCACGTCCACCTTGGGATGCAGGAGCCCCAGCCAGCATTGCCCCGATCCGCGTTTAGACACTTGGCGATCTTGTACTATCACGTTTGGGCGTTCCTGAAAAACGGAAGGAATAGGAGATGGAGAAAGGATATCATTGCCAATGCGTAGATGGGTTATTTTTCCTTCTTTCGCCATACGCACCAACTCCCAAAGGTTCCTGTTTTCGCGGTCCACTTCGCGCCACATCCACGAGAACCCCACCCTTGCCCCTTCCGGTATAAGAGGCAGTTCCTTGCGCTCCCCGTCAAACGAGACCCGGATCCAGTCAAACATGCCCTGCTGCCTGAATATCGGAAAAGAGGAAAGATTGAGTCCGTTCGTTACGAGCCCCACCTTGATGTTGCAAGTTGTTAGATAGGCCACGAAACCCTCAAAATGGGGATGGAGCGTGGGTTCGCCTCCCCCGGTCAGGGTAACCGCCTTCAGGCGTCCGAAACTCTGCAACTCTCCCATGATCTCCAGAAACATATCTTTGCTCATATCCGGCATCTTCATGTCACGCTCCGACACGCAACAATACGAGCATTTCAATTGGCATCGGTTCGTCGGATTGAGCGACACATGCTCCGGCACGAACCGGTCCGCGCCCTTCCGCAACAAAGACCACAGAAGCTTGAGCGGATAATGGCCCGCCACCACCACATCATCTTTGTTCAAAACAATACCC